>Ga0224557_1002844_pt1 | contig 14195 bp, 10 predicted proteins | sample 714S31014metaG_FD_180677 | JGI IMG/M metagenome (GOLD analysis project Ga0224557, IMG submission 180677) | Peat soil microbial communities from Stordalen Mire, Sweden - 717 S3 10-14 | ecosystem: Environmental > Terrestrial > Soil > Wetlands > Peat | place: Sweden: Norrbotten County, Stordalen...
TCACCGGCGTAGGGGGTGCCGGCGGCCGCAGCGCCCGACGGCGGGAGCACCTCGTACGCCTGCTGGCCCGGGCTCACCAGCTGGTACTGCTCCCGGGCGATGCGCCCGATCTCGGTGGCGTCGCTCAGGTTCTTCTTCTCCTGGGCCAGCGCGGCATCCTGTTTGTGCAGCGTGGCCAACTGGGCCTCGGTGCCGGCCAGGTTCGATCGTTGGTTGAGCAGCGAGCCGGCAGGGAACCACGCGAAGAGGACGATCGCCGAGACCACGACGGCGCCGAGCAGCACCAGCCGGGAGCGAATCGCGGTCCCGGCACCGGCCACCCGTCGCTGCCTCGCCTTCGGTTTCGCCTTCGCCTTCTGCTTCGGCCCCGACCGGCGGCTACCTCCCGCCACGCCGGACCCCCTCCCCCGCCAGCGCGCTGCGCCCCGGGAAGCTCGCCGACTCGCCCAGGTCCTCTTCGATCCGGAGCAGCTGGTTGTACTTGGCCACACGATCGGACCGGGCCGGCGCACCAGTCTTGATCTGCCCCGCGTTCACCGCGACCACCAGGTCGGCGATGGTCGTGTCCTCCGTCTCGCCGGAGCGGTGCGAAATCACGGTCGCGTAGGACGCCCGGTTCGCCAGCGCCACCGTCTCGAGCGTCTCGGTGAGGGTGCCGATCTGGTTCAGCTTGATGAGGACGGCGTTGGCCACGCCCTCGCGGATCCCACGCTCGAGGATCTCGGCGTTGGTGACGAAGATGTCGTCACCAACCAGCTGGATCCGCCCACCCAGCGTCTCGGTGTGGAGCGACCAGCCGTCCCAGTCCTCCTCTGCCATGCCGTCTTCGATCAACACGATCGGATAGCGGTCCACCAGGTCGACCCAGTAGTCGGCCAGCTCGGCGGGCGACAGCGTCCGACCCTCCCCGGCGAGGACGTAGGACCCGTCGTCCCACAGCTCGCTCGTCGCAGGGTCGAGGGCCAGCGCGATCTCGTCCCCGGGCACGCGGCCGGCGGCCTCGATCGCTTCGAGCAGCAGCTTCACCGCGTCCTCGTTGTGCGGGAGGTCGGGCGCGAACCCTCCCTCGTCGCCCACGGCGGTCGACAGCCCGCGCTCGGCCAGGATGGAACGCAGCACGTGGTAGGTCTCCGTCCCCCAGCGCAGCGCCTCGCTGAACGAGGCCGCACCGACGGGCATCAACATGAACTCCTGGAAGTCCACGGAGTTGTCGGCATGGGCGCCACCGTTGAGCACGTTGAACATGGGCACCGGGAGCGTGTGGGCGTTTGCCCCGCCGATGGAGCGGTAGAGCGGGATCTCGAGGTCGTCGGCCAGCGCCTTGGCGCTCGCCAGCGACACGGCGAGAATCGCGTTGGCGCCGAGCCGTCCCTTGTCCGGCGTCCCGTCGAGGTCGATCATGGTGAGGTCGACGGCGCGCTGGTCGAGCGCGTCCAGCCCGCGGACCGCGTCGGCGATCTCGCCGTTGACGTTGGCCACGGCGCGCAGCACGCCCTTGCCGGAGAAGCGCTCGCCCCCGTCGCGCAGCTCGACCGCCTCGCGGATGCCCGTCGACGCGCCGGACGGCACGATGGCGCGCCCCCGGGCGCCTGAGTCCAGCACCACCTCCGCCTCCACGGTCGGGTTGCCGCGGGAGTCGAGGACTTCGCGCCCGATCACGTGCTCAATGGTGCTCACGACATCACTCCTTGGGTTCCCGGCCCTGGTGGGACCCGGGGCACAAGGTTAGCGGTTGCCAATCCCCTGCTCGGGGACGCCTTCGACGGCGAGGATGTCCGCTCGCAACGCCAGTGCGCGCTCGCGCAGCGCCTGTTCGGCATCCACGCCGAGGCACTGCGCGAGGGTGGCCACCGCGAAGAGGAGCTCGCCCACCTGTCCGAGCATCTCGTCCGCCTGGCCGGCCAATGGATCGTCGGAGGCCGGCGTGGCGTCCCGGGCCCGCGCCACCAGCGCGTCCAGCGTCGCCGTGGTCCCACCCGCCGCGCCGGCGGGGTAGGGCTCCACGCCGACCGAGCGTGCCTTGCGCGCCAGCTTGGTGGTCAACATGAGCGCCGGCAGCCCCGCCGGGATGCCCTCGGTGACGCTGCGCCGCCCCTTCTCGCTCTTCTTGATCGCCTCCCAGTTCGACACGACCTGGTCCGCGCTCTCGGCGTCGACGTCGCCGAAGACGTGGGGGTGGCGGTGCACCAGCTTGTCGTGGACCGCGCGCGCGACGTCGGCCAGGTCGAACCGGCCCTCCTCGTCGGCCAGGCGGGCGTGGAACACGATCTGGAACAGGAGGTCGCCGAGCTCCTCCTGCAGGTGGGCGGACGCCTCGACGGTCCCGTCCAGCGCGGACAGCGCGTCCAGGACCTCGTAGCACTCCTCGACGAGGTGCGGCATCAGCGACGCATGGGTCTGCGCCCGATCCCACGGGCAGCGGGCGCGCAGTGTGTCCATCAGCGCGACCAGCCGTGCCATCTCGTCACCGGACGACACGTCGGCGCGGGCGGGGGTCGCCGGGACATAGAGCGACGTGAGGTGGTCCGGCTCCACCGTCCGGTCGAGCTCCCACCAGTCGACCGCCACGACCAGCTGGTCGGGCAGGCCGAGGTGGTGCAGGATCACCGGGCGCGGGAGCTCGGGGCCCGCCTCGTCCGGGGCGCTGAGCTTCACCTCGGAGAGAAGGTGGCGCGACCAGCACTGGGCCAGGAGGAAGGGGCCCCGCTCGCGCGCCGCGACGTCCCCGAAGGCGGCCGCGTCCATGAGCCGCACCCCGACGGCGAGGGGGTCGATGCCGAGCGCCGCCCAGGCCAGGTCCAGGAACGAGAGGGCGGGCAGCACGGTCACCTCGACCCGGTCGTCGGCCCGCAGCAGCTCGACGCTGCGCTCCGCCACCAGGGGTGACCCCGGCACCGCGTAGACGACCGGTTCGGGCGCCGCGTCCACCGCCGCCGCCACCAGCTCCTCGACGATGGCGGCGTACACGTCGTCGAAGGTGGCCGCGGACTCGTACAGCTCGTCGAAGGAGCGGGCACCGACGGCGCTCGCCGCCGCCGGGTGGCGCGCCGTCCGGAGGAAGACGCGTCCGGGAGCCGCCAGGAGCGCGGCGGTGGCGTCGCCGAGGAGGTCGCTGCCGGCGGGCCCGAGGCCCACCACCGTGACGTGGGGGCGGAGCCGCGCCACGGTCAGCCGCCGGTCGCGCCGGCCGATGCCGATGCCGATGCCGATGCCGATGCCGATGCCGATGCGGTGGCGGGTTCGTTCGCCGACGCGTTCAGCACGTCCGAGGAGGCGGGGGCCAGGGGCGGGAAGACGGTCGCCTGCTCGGGCAGCCACACGCCGTAGCGCGGATCGACCGTCACCGAGGAGTGGCGCTCCTTCGCCGTGATGGCCGCCTGGGTCGCCTTCGCCCCCGCCTGCTGGACCACCTCGGCGACGATCGGCGCGGCCTTGGAGTACGCCGTCGGCGTCCGCGAGGTGATCTGTACGAGGACGTAGCTCCCGTTGACCCCAATGGGCGCCGAGACCGTGCCCGTGGGGAGCGACGCGAGCTTGGCGGTCGACGGGAGCTCGGACGCGATGATCGGCAGCAGCTCGCACGTCTGTGGGCCGCCCTGGGTGGCCTTCGCCGCCACCTGGGAGAACGGTGTTCCGGCCGCCACCTCGGCGGCCGCCGCCTGGGCGTCCGACTGGCTGGAGTACACCCCCACCGTCCAGCACGCCGTGTCGAACTCGGCGAGGTGCCGCTGGAAGTAGCCCTCGAGGTCCGCCGGGCTGGAGCCGACGCCGGCCAGGTCCTCCTGCAGCGCGCTGGCCGTGGCGACGAACTGCACCTGCTGGTCGACGAACGACGACGGCATGGTGCTGAGCACCTGGTCGCCGGTGAGGGGCTGACCGGTGAGGCTGCAGGTGTAGCGGACGTCCTGCGCCACGGGCTCCTGCAGGATCTCGGACATGACCTGGGAGATCTGCGCGCTCAGGTCGGTGCGGGCGTCGGCCAGCTGGGCGGGCGTCACGGTCACGTGGCGTTGGTCCGCGACGTCGAGGACGATCTGGTGGCCGACCTCGGTGTCGAGATACGTGGCCACGAAGGCGCTGGTGGCCGTGGGCTGGTCCCCGGACCCGTCCTGGCCCTTGCCCGCGCCGCTGACCGGCGGCAGTTCCTGCTCGCCGCTCGACGAGAGGTAGGCCTGGGAGTTCAGGTAGCACTGGTAGGAGGCGCTGCCCGAGATCGCGTGCAGGTCCGAATTGAGGGACGCCTGGCTGATGGTGCTGCCGTTCACGTTGGCCGCGTTGGTGGGCACGGCGAGCGCGGCCGCGGCAACGCCGCCGACGAGGACGATGAGGAGGACGAGGAGCCGCTTCACGCGCCGCGCACTCTACAAGACGTCTCCGCCGGATCCCGCATCGGGCAGGGGCACCAGGTCCTCGATCACGCTGCGCACGGCGTCGGCGGCCGGTGCCCCCGCGGCGATCGGCAGCAGGAGCTGGGCCAGGTCCTCGCGGTAGGTCGCGCCGGGAGCCACGCGCCGCAGCCGCACCTGGGCGCTCGCGGGCAGCGAGACGGGCGACACTCGCACCGTGGGCTGGCGGGCGCCACCCGGCCGGACGGAGCTCATGGTGATCTCACCGATGCGCCGTGCCATGGCGCTGGCGCGCAGCCGGGCCACGGCCAGGAGGCCCTGGGCCGGGGCGGGCAGCGGGCCGTAGCGGTCCGCCCACTCGACGCCGATGTCGTCCACGTCCGCGGCGCTGCCCACCGACGCCAGCCGGCGGTAGGCCTCGAGCCGGGCGTCCTCGGCGGCCACGTAGTCCTTGGGCAGGTGGGCGTCACCCGGGACGTCGATGGAGACCGTCGGGGGGGCGGGCCTGGCCTCGCCCCGGGCCTCCGCCACCGCCTCCGCCACGAGCTGGACGTACAGGTCGTAGCCCACCGCGGCGATGTGCCCCGACTGGTCCGAGCCCAGGAGGTTCCCGGCGCCCCGGATCTCGAGGTCGCGCATGGCGATCTTGAAGCCGGAGCCGAGCTCGGTGTGCTCGCCGATGGTGCGCAGCCGTTCGTACGCCTGCTCGGAGAGGACGCGGTCGGCCGGGTGGAAGAGGTAGGCGTAGGCCCGCTGGCCGCCACGGCCCACCCGGCCGCGGATCTGGTGCAGCTGGCCCAGGCCCAGGAGGTCGGCCCGGTCCACGATCAGCGTGTTGACCGACGGCATGTCGATGCCCGATTCGATGATGGTCGTGCACACCAGCACGTCGTGGCGCCGCTCCCAGAAGTCGAGCACCACGGTCTCGAGGCTCCCCTCGTCCATCTGCCCGTGGGCGATCGCCACCCTGGCCTCGGGAACGAGGTCGCGGATGTCCCGGGCCACGCGGTCGATGTCGGACACCCGGTTGTGCACGTAGAAGGCCTGACCCTCGCGCAGGAGCTCGCGCCGGAGCGCCTCGCTCACCGCGGACGGGTCCTGCTCCCCGACGTAGGTGAGGATGGGCCGGCGGTCGGCCGGCGGCGTGTTCACCATGGACAGGTCGCGGATGCCGGTCAGCGCCATCTCCAGCGTGCGCGGGATCGGGCTCGCCGTCAGCGTCAGCACGTCGACGCCCTCGGCCATGCGCTTCACCGTCTCCTTGTGCGACACCCCGAAGCGCTGCTCCTCGTCGACGACCAGCAGCCCGAGGTCCTTGAACTGCACGTCCTGTGCCAGCAGCCGGTGGGTCCCGATGACGACGTCGACGCTCCCGTCGGCCAGTCCCTGCACGACGTCCTTCTGCTGCGCCGGCGACAGGAAGCGGCTCAGCATCTCGACCCGCAGCGGATACGGCGCGTAGCGGTCGGCGAAGGTCTGGGCGTGCTGGCTGGCGAGCAGCGTGGTCGGCGCCAGCACCGCCGCCTGCGCGCCGCCCTGCACCGCCTTGAAGACGGCCCGCACGGCCACCTCCGTCTTGCCGAACCCGACGTCGCCGCACACCAGGCGGTCCATCGGGCGCGGCTCCTCCATGTCGCGCTTGACGTCGGCGATCGCCTTGAGCTGGTCCTCGGTCTCGACGAAGGGGAAGGAGCCCTCCATCTCCGCCTGCCAGGGCGTGTCGGGGCCGAAGGCGCGGCCCTCGACGGCGAGGCGGCGCCGGTACAGCGCCACCAGGTCGGCCGCCACCTCCGCCGCCGCGGCGCGGGCCCGGGCCCGGGTGCGCTGCCAGTCCGCGCCACCCATCTTCGAGAGCGTCGGCGACTCGCCACCGCTGTAGGGGGTGATGGCCTCGATCTGCTCCACCGGGAGGTACAGACGGTCGGAGCCCCGGTACTGCAGGATCAGGTAGTCACGCGTCGTCCCGCCCATGGTCCGGGTCGTCACGCCCTCGAAGCGGGCGACGCCGTGCTGGCGGTGCACGACGAAGCTGCCGGACTCGAGGTCGTCGAAGAACCCGTCCGCCGCCCGGGCCCGCGGGCGGGCGCGCCGGTGCGGCATCCGGCGCCCGGTCACGTCGGTCTCCGAGAGGACGGCCACCTTGGCGTCCGGCAGGATGAAGCCGCTGGTGACGGGCGCCGCCACGACGACGGCGCCCGGTCTGCCGGTCGCGGTCTCGAGCACCGGGGCGTGCACGCCCTGCTCGGCCAGGGCCGCCGACAACCGGGCGGTCCCGGCACCCGTGGCGGCGCACAGCGTGACCGAGTACCCCTCGCCGACCAGCCGGGTCACCCCGGCCGCCAGGCGGGCCGGGTCTCCCGCCACCGGGTCGAAGCGGCGCACGGTCAGTGCGCTGGTGGACGGCCCCTCGGGGACGTTGGGCAGTGCGACGACACCGGCCTCGCAGTCGCGCAGCAGACGGTCGAAGTTCACGTGGAGGCGCGGGAAGGCGCCCTCCTCCGCCTCCTTGGCCCCCCACGTGGCCGCCAGCGTCTCGGCCAACGCGGCCTCTTCGTCGAGCAGCTGGGTGCCCCGGTCCCGGATCCGGCGCGGCTCGGCGAGGACCACCTGGCTCCCCGCACCGAGCAGGTCCGGCAGCACCCGCTCGGTGTGCTCGAGGAACGGCAGCCACGACTCCATGCCGTCGAACTGCTCGCCGCGCTCCAGGCGGTCCCACACCGACGACCCCCAGGGTCGCCGCGTCACGAGCGACGCCGCCGCGGCCTGGATCTCGGAGGTGACGACGAGCTCGCGGCAGCCGAAGAGGGCGACGGCGGCGACGTCGTGCAGCGAGCGCTGGTCGCTGACGGCGAACACGGTGAGCCGGTCGACCTCGTCGCCCCACAGGTCGATGCGGACCGGCACGTCCGCGGTGGAGGGGAACACGTCGACGATCCCGCCGCGCACGGCGAACTCGCCACGGTGCTCGACCTGGTGCTCGCGCCGGTAGCCCCGGGCCACCAGATCGGCCAGGAGCGCCCCGTCGTCGACCCGCTGGCCCGGACGGATGACGATGGGGGCCATCCCGTCGGGGGGCCCGAGCCGCTGGAGCAGCGCGCGGACGGGCGCCACGATGACACGAGGGGGCGCCGGCAGCGCGGGGTCCGGGGCGTCCGTCAGCGCGTGCAGCACGGCCAGGCGCCGCCCCATCGTCTCCGTCTCGGGACTGACGCGCTCGAAGGGCAGCGTCTCCCAGGCCGGCAGCACGCTCACCGGCCCGGAGAGGGCGCCGACGACCTCGCCGTCCGCCGGGTCGCCCTCGGGCGCCAGCAGGCAGGCCAGGTCGTCCCCGAGGCGCTCGGCGTCGAGCCCGGTCGCCGTGACGACGAGCAGCGGCGACCGCTGCGTGAACGTCGCCAGCGCGGCGACGACCACGGCCTGCGCCGCCTCCGGGACGGCCACGGTGGCGTCGGCGGCGCCGAGCATGGCGGCGATGACCTCGTCGGTCCGCAGCAGGTGCGGGACGGCGGCCAGGCTGCCGGCGGGCGGGTTCGGCGACGGGGTCGGGTGTGGCGCGGGCGCGGTCATCGGGTCAGGTGGGCAGCGAGTGGCACCACGCCATGGCGGCGTCGATGCCGTCGGCCGTGATGTGCTCGACGGCGTCGGCGGCGATCTCCACCGAGGTGGCCAGGAGCTCCCGGACAACGCGGGGCGGGCGCTTGAGCACGTGGGCCGCGCCCTGCGCCGCGCTGGGAGGCTTGCCCACGCCGATGCGGACACGGAGGAAGTCGTTCGTGTGGAGGTGGTCGGCGATGGAGCGCAGGCCGTTGTGGCCGGCGAGGCCGCCGCCGGCCTTGAGCCGGACCGTCCCGGGCGGGAGGTCGAGCTCGTCGTGCACGATGACGACGGCCGCGGGGTCGGTGACGCCGAAGCGGTTCGCCAGCGCGCGCACGGCGAGACCGGACTCGTTCATGTACGTGGTCGGCACGGCCAGGGCCACCCGCTTGCCGGCGACGGTCGACACGCCGACACGGGCCGGCACGCCCTTCTCCGCCCGCAGGGTGGCACCGTGGCGGTCCGCCAGCAGGGTGACGGCATCGGACCCGGCGTTGTGCAGGCTCCCGGCGAACTCCGCCCCTGGATTCCCGAGCCCGACGACCAGCAGGTCCGCCGGGGTCCCCCGGCGCTCCGGCCGGGCGAAGGCGCGGCGCAGGGCCTAGCCCTCTCCGCCCGTGCTGTCGGATGCCTCCCCGGTCGGCTCGGCGGTCTCCCCCGCTGCACCTTCCTCGCCCTCGCCTTCGGCGCCCTCGCCCTCGGCAGTGACGACACGGGGAGGCTGGCCGATGGCGATCGCCGACTCGACGTCGACCTCGGTCGTGACCCCCTCGGGCAGCGAGATGTCCGACACCCGCACCTGACCACCGATGGTCAGCGCGCTGATGTCGACCTCCAGCACGGTCGGGATGGCTCCGGGGAGCGCGCGGATCGGGAGGGTGAACATCTGCTGTTCCACCAGCCCGTCGCCGTGTTGCACCTCGAGCGCCTCGCCCACGAGGGTGATCGGCACGTCGGCGCTGATGACCTCGTCCCGCCGGACGATCACGAAGTCGATATGGGTGACGGTCTGCGCGACCGGGTGGCGCTGCATCTCGCGGGCGATGGTCAGGAACGTCCCCGACCCGGTGTCGAGCGACAGCAGCTGGTTGGCCCCGGCCTCGGTGTTGAGGGCGGCCCGCAGCTCCCGGGCCACGACGGCGACCGGCACGGGGTCCGTCCCGTGCCCGTAGATGACGCCGGGGATCTTCCCCTCGCGGCGCAGGCGGCGCACGGCGCGCGAGCCGAGGGGGCGCCCGACTTCGGCGGCAAGAACGACTTCGGCCATAACGGATCTCCTCAGGTGGCGAGAGCGGCGTGCGCGGACGGCCTCGAGGGCCTCCGGCGAACGGCCTACCAGCGTAGCCGCCCGGCGGGGCGGTCGACCAGCGGGGCCGGCGGGCCCCGTCCGGAACCGCCTAGACCAGGTTGTCCCCGCCGAAGAGCTCGGAGACCGAGGTGTCCTCGAAGACGGCGTCAATGGCGTCGGCGATGATCTTGGCCACCGAGAGGACCTCCAGCTTGTCGAAGGTGCGGTCCTCGGCCACCGGCAGGGTGTCGGTCACGACGACCCGCGAGATGGGCGCCGCCTTCAGGCGGTCCACCGCCGGGTCCGACAGCACGGCGTGGGTGGCCATGACCGAGATGTCCGAGGCGCCGGCGTCGGCCAGCAGCTCGGCGGCGGCGCAGATCGTCCCGGCGGTGTCGATCATGTCGTCGATCAGGACGCAGTGGCGGCCCTCCACGTCACCGACGACGTGGCGCGCCTTCACCTCGTTGTAGGTGCCCCGGGGCCGGGTCTTGTGGATCAGGGCCAGGTCGAAGCCGAGATGCTGGCTGTAGCGCTCGGCCACCTTGACCCGGCCGGCGTCGGGCGCCACCACGACGACGTCCTTGCCGAAGTTCTCCCGCATGTACCCCTCGATGACGGGCGTCGCCACCAGGTGGTCGAAGGGCACGTCGAAGAAGCCCTGGATCTGCCCCGAGTGCAGGTCCACGCTGATGACGCGGTCGGCCCCGGCGGCGGAGAGCATGTCCGCCACCAGCTTGGCGGTGATCGGCTCGCGCCCCGTCGACTTGCGGTCCTGGCGCGAGTACCCGTAGTAGGGGCACACCGCGGTGATCCGCTTCGCCGACGCCCGCTTGGCGGCGTCGATCATGATGAGGTGCTCCATCAGCGAGTCGTTCACGGGGCTGGCGTGCGTCTGAATGATGAAGACGTCGCAGCCGCGGATGGAGATGTCGTACTTGCAGTAGATCTCCCCGTTGGCGAATTCGCGCAGGTTGGCCTCGCCGAGCTCGACACCCAGGTGGCCCGCGATGTCCCGTGCCAGGCTCGGGTGCGAGCGACCGGAGACCAGTTCGAGTCGGCGCCGCGGGATCAGCTCCACGTGCGCAACGCTACTTCGCCCGGGACGCACCCGCTCCGGGGCGCTCAGGCGTCGGGGCTGCGGTGCACCGCGTGGGGCCCGATCACGGCCCCGGCCGGCACCTCGGCGCCCGGCTCCAGGACGCTGTAGGGGCCGATCCGCGCGCCGGCGCCGACCGTGGCCCGGGTGCAGACGCTCTCGGTCACCACCGCGCCCTCGCCCACCGTGGTGTCGGTCAGCACGCTGTTGGGGCCGATCTCGGCCCCGGCGCCGACCGTGCAGTCGCCGCGCAGGATCACCCCCGGGAGGAGGGAGACGTCGGCCTCCAGGTGGGCCCGTGCGTCCACGTAGGTGCGCTCGGGGTCCCACATCGTCACGCCGCGGCGCATCCAGCGCTCGTTGATCCGGTCGCGCAGCTCCGCCTCGGCCACGGCCAGTTGGGCCCGGTCGTTGACCCCCGCCGCCTCCATGGAGTCGGGCAGGACGAGGGAGCGCACGCGGTAGCCGGCGCTCGAGAGCACGGCGACGGCGTCGGTGAGGTAGTACTCGCCCTGGGCGTTGGCCGGGCTGAGGCGCCGCAGGGTGGGCGCCAGGATGCTGCGGCGGAAGCAGTAGATCGACGTGTTGACCTCGTCGATCGCCTTCTCCTCGCCGGTGGCGTCGCTCTCCTCCACCACCCGGGCGACGTCGCCGTCCTTGCCGTGCACGATCCGGCCGTAGCCCGACGGGTTCTCCACGACGGCCGTCAGCAGCGTGGCGCTGGCGTCCTCGGCGCGATGGGCCCGCACCAGGGCCGCCAGGGTCTGGGGGCGGAGCAGCGGCGTGTCGCCCGGGAGGACGACCACGTCCTCCACCTCGTCGTCATCGTCGGGCAGCCCGGTGAGACCGACGGCCAGGGCGTCGCCCGTGCCCGACTGGGTGAGCTGCTCGACGAACTCGATCTCCATGGTCGGCGGGGCGAGCTGCACCAGGGTCTTGGTGACCCACTCGCCCCGGTGCCCCACCACGACGACCACCCGGTGGACGTCGATCTCGGCCATGGCGTCCAGGACGTGCAGGATCATGGGCCGCCCACACAGGAGGTGCAGCGGCTTGGGGCGCTCGGAGCGCATCCGCGTCCCCTCCCCGGCGGCGAGGACCACGGCGGAGAGCCGGCGTTCGGGCATCGGCGCATTCTTAGCCCGCCGGGCAGCCCGGCGTGCGTATGGGACACTCGTGGAGTGCCGGAGCTGATCCCCTACGACGAGTTCGGGCTGTTCCACGAGAACGCCGCCGAGTACGGCCTGCCCTACGACGGGGCCCCCGCCGTGCGCCGGGTCGACGTCCAGGTCGGGCCGGGCCGCAAGGTCTCCAGCCTGCTCTGGGGCGCCGGCCCGCCCGAGCTGGTGCTCGTCCACGGCGGGGCCCAGAACGCCCACACGTGGGACACCGTGGCGCTGGCGCTGGGCCGGCCGCTGCTGGCCGTGGACCTGCCCGGCCACGGCCACTCCGACGGCGGGCCCGAGGGCTCCGTCTCGGCCGCCGGCAACGGCCGGGACCTGGCGACGGTCGTGGCCGAGCTGGCACCGGACGCCCGCGGCGTGGTGGGCATGTCGCTCGGCGGGGTGTCGTCCATCGCGCTGGCCGCGCACGCCCCCGAGCTGGTGCGCGCCCTCGTCCTGGTCGACATCACCCCGGGGGTGAACGCGGAGAAGGCGGCGCCGGTGACCAACTTCGTCAACGGTCCCGCCAGCTTCGACAGCTTCGACGAGCTGCTGGCCCGCACGATGGAGCACAACCCCACCCGGTCGGAGTCGTCGCTGCGGCGGGGGATCCTCCACAACGCCGTGCAGCGCGAGGACGGCAGCTGGGTCTGGCGCTACGCGCGCTTCCGCACCGACGGGGCCGCGGCCCACCCCGAGTTCGGCGACCTGTGGGAGGCCATCTCCGGGCTCACCGTCCCCATCCTCCTGGTGCGCGCCCTGGCCTGGTCGGTCGTCGACGACGACGACGTGGCCGAGCTCCTGCGCCGCCAGCCCACCGCCACGGTGGTGGGTGTCGAGGGTGCGGGCCACAGCATCCAGGGCGACCGGCCGCTCGAGCTGGCCGCCATCCTGAACGACTTCCTCTTCCCGGTCGGATGAAGGACTCGCGCCTCTGGCTCTCTCCCCGCGCCCTGAGGCTGCACGCGGTCATCCTGATCGTCGTCCCCGGCTTCATGGCCCTGTGCCTGTGGCAGCTCTCGCGCGCCCTCGGGGGCAACACGCTGAGTTGGGCCTACGTCTTCGAGTGGCCGCTGTTCGCCGGCTACGCCATCTACATGTGGTGGCGTCTCGTGCACGAGGCGCCCGAGGGCACGCCGCCGCCCGATGCCGCCGCCCGCGCTGCCGGCGGCCCGGACGCGACCGCCGCCGACCCACGGGCCGCGGCGCGCCAGCAGGAAGAGGACGCCGAGCTCGCTGCCTACAACGCGTACCTGGCACAGCTGGCCGAGCAGGACAACGCCGCCGAGCGCTGACGCTCCGGGGGGAAGGCTCGAACCTCCAACGTCCCAGTCGACGTGTCTCCTACCAGCGGCGTTTCACGTCTGCCCAGCTGGGTCGCCGCCTGGAGAAGGCTGAGACGGCACTGAACGGAGGTACCGAGGGGGGCGGCTGGGTTGGACGCTGTTGAGCAGACTCAGGGACGACCCGGGCCACAGGGCCCCCGGTGTATCCACCACACCGTCATGAGCCGAGCGTCGGGCAACCGGAGGTGTCCGGCTGGCGCGAATCCGGCGCGTCGCAGCGCGCTCACCTCCACGCCCTGGGCAGCCAATGGAGAAAAGTCGCGGTCGTCGGAGGCAACCGGACCGGTGATGACCAGGTTTGGGATGCCCAGCGCGGGGTCTTCGAGTTGCCGGTAGGGCGTCTCGCCCGCCTCCCCGCGGGTCCTGAGCAGACCTGTCGGGAGGCTACTGCCGAACGTCAATTGGTAGTCCAGATCGACCGTGTTGGTGTTGAACAACGGATCTTGCACGCCGAAGAACACGACCGGATCACAAGCCTGTGTCTCGGCATAGGCATGAAGCAACATTGCCATCTTCTGGCTGGGTGCCAACCACAAGCGCAGGTACTCATCCTCATCCTGGTAGGTGTTTCTGAGGAGCATTCCTCGGCCATCGAACACGACGAGGTTGACGGGACCGGCCGAGATCCTCTTGGAGAAGGACGACACCTGGGGAATGACGCCGGACACGCCGACAAACGACAGGGCGGCAGCGATCAGGCAGATCGCTGCGAGGTAGGGACGCACGAAAGGCACAGATCGCCCGGCGGCCGAGACCACCAGAATGCAGAGTGCGGGCACCAACGGGAGCTCGAACATGGAGCCGTGTTGCGAGCTCGTTGACAAGACGAGATAGCCGCCCAGCAGCAAGAACCAGACCGGTGCGTCGGGGCGGCGCAGGGACCGGACGGCGACATCGGCAACCCAGCCGACCCTGCTGCGCTCCCCTGGCTCCCTCCCGGCGCGACGATGCCCCGCCCATGTGACCAGACCGGCGACGAAACACAGCACCAGGGCCAGGGCGAGGGGCGCGTACAGCTCGATGTTCACGACATTGTTGATGCGGAACAGCCACCACCCCAGCGAGAACACCGAGCGTCCGGAGCCAGAGTGCGTCGCCTCTACGCCGTAGCCATACTGCGTCAGGTACCGGAGCACCTGGTGCCACGTGGCCGAGTACCAACTCCCCGCAACGACGAGGGATACGCCGAGGCCCATGCCGAGGTGGACAGCCTGTTTGCGACGCGGCGGACGACTCAGCACGACCGTGACGACCGCGGCCACGACGAGCGACGGCAACAGGGCGAGCACCACGGTTCGGGACAGGGCGCTCAGACCGAGGAGAAGGCCCCACAGCAAGCTCAGCCGGCGTGAGCGGAAG
>Ga0224557_1002846_pt1 | contig 14188 bp, 15 predicted proteins | sample 714S31014metaG_FD_180677 | JGI IMG/M metagenome (GOLD analysis project Ga0224557, IMG submission 180677) | Peat soil microbial communities from Stordalen Mire, Sweden - 717 S3 10-14 | ecosystem: Environmental > Terrestrial > Soil > Wetlands > Peat | place: Sweden: Norrbotten County, Stordalen...
TTCGGCAGATCGCGAAGAAGTTCGATGGGCAGCCGCTGGTGGTGCTCAGCATCAGCCTGGATTCGGACGAAGCCAAGTGGAAAGACTTTGTCGGGAAGAATGGGATGACGTGGATGCAGTATCGCGAGGGAGGGTTCGAGGGCAGCATCTCCAAGCAGTTCAATGCAACGGCGATTCCGGCCACGTTTACCATCGATGCCGATGGCGTGCTGGAAGACCAGCATGTGGGCGATGCGGATATTGAAGGAAAGCTGAAGAAGCTGATCGCGGGAGCCACGGAGGCGGCCAACCGCAAAGCGACAGCGGAGGGGCTCCACAGCGAAAAAGCTGCAAGCAGTTCGGAATAGGGGATCACAGCATAGGCCCGCTGGCGAAGCCGACATTCCCTCAGGAGCTAAAGCCCCGGTCATTTTGCTGGATTTATGTACGGGATAAAGCCCGTACCCTTCAAGACATTTGCTTGTACAGCAGTTCCTTATAAGATCTGGGGGCCTCGCTGTTTTGGGAAAATGATTCCTGAAAGTGGAGGGTCAAAAATGTAGCACACAACGCCCACCTTGCACAAGACTTGTAATTTCCCTCGCCGGCCCCTAATATCCGCAATAGAAACCGGCCTGCAAAGCAGGTGGGCGATCAACGCTGGTTGAACCAACATTCGTGAACAGGGGCTCAACTCGACAATCGGTTCTGTGTGCCGTGTCCGCCAGTCCGGAATGCCTAACGAACCGCGGAGAGCTCCACCTTCCTAGGAAGGGTTCACCAGCGCATCAACCACGGCCCAGTGGGTCGGATTCTACCTTCCTTGCGGCCTGAGGCGCTATTCTGACTCAGGTGCATCCAGTTCTCTTCCATTTCGGTTCATTTCTGATTCCTGCGTATGGCGCTTCGGCTGCCGTGGGCGTGTTGCTGGCGTTGTTTCTTGCCGAGCGCACGGCGCGCATTGCGGGTCTTGACTCGCAGCTGGTGTGGAAGCTGTGCGTGGTAACGCTCTTCGCGGCGCTTGTGAGTTCGCGGCTGCTGCTGATCGTGCTCAACTGGACGGAACTGCGCGCGCATCCGTTGTGGTTGCTGACGCTGGCCATGGTGCATCATCCGCTGTTGGCCTGCTTTGGCGGGCTGTTCGCGTTGGTGGTTGCTGTTTTGTACGGACGGTGGCAACGGCTGCCTCTGTGGACAACGGCTGACGCGCTGGCCGCGCCGCTGGCTTTGGGACTGGCCTTCGAGCAATTGGGCGCGCTGCTGGCGGGGTCGGGCTATGGGACTGAGACCGCGGTGCGCTGGGCTGTCATTTATACGGACCCGTTGACGGGGCAGTGGAGCGGCGCTCCGCTGGGCATCGCGTTGCATCCGGTGCAGGGTTATGCGGCGCTGGGGTTTCTCACGCTCTCGATTATTTTGCTGGTTTGGTTGCCGTATCGACATCAGCCGGGCGATGCGGCCGGGTTGTTGTTGCTGGGCGCGGGCGTGGTTGTTTTTGTCACCGAGTTCTGGCGGGATTCCGAGGGACGGGGCGCGGTGCTGGGCGGCGCGCTAGATGGGCCGCAGTTGGCGGCAGTGGCGCTGGTGGTGGTTGGAGGAGTGGTGCTGCTGGACCGTAGAGAAGTGGTTGAGGGTTGAGGCTTCCCACCCTTTCGCAAAGTGCGCGAAAGGATGGGGCACCCGGCGCGGTGCTGGGCGGCGCGCTAGATGGGCCGCAGTTGGCGGCAGTGGCGCTGGTGGTGGTTGGAGGAGTGGTGCTGCTGGACCGTAGAGAAGTGGTCGAGGGTTGAGGCTTCCCACCCTTTCGCAAAGTGCGCGAAAGGATGGGGCACCCGGCGAAAACGGCTAATTGAGGGTTGAGATTTCCCAGGTCCCAAAATCGGGACCTGGGGCACCCGCACGAAGTTGAATGTTCGAGGTTTCCCAGGTCTCAAAATCGAGACCTGGGCCACCCGGAGTGCGAAATCTGTAAAGAGCTATAAAAGTCTATAGATAGGCGAATCTATCCCACCTTAGGCGCGATGAGACTGCGCCGAAGGTGGGGCACCCATCCTAGTAACCACATATTTCATGCCTTAAAATCAATCACTTGGGTTGCGCCATCATGGTTTCTGTGCTAATTTTGTGCTACGACTTTTCACGGAACGGGGCACAAATGAGCACGACTCCTATTATCACAATCTTTGTCCGGCATGTCCCGGACTGCAAGCACAAGGGTGATGAATTCTCCAAGCGGTGCAATTGCCGGAAGCACTTCCGGTGGACGGCGGACGGCAAGCAATACAGACGGCAAGCCGGGACGCGCTCTTGGGAAGAAGCGGAGCAAGCCAAGCGGGACTTGCTGGACCAGCTCACCGGGAAGCCCATAGAGGTCAAGGTGGAAGCGCCCAAGACCATTGAGGATGCCACCCGTCTCTTCATTGAGAATAAGACGGTGGAAGCCGTCAACGCCCATCTAATCCAGACGTACAAACGGGAGCTAGGGCGGCTCCGGGTGTACTGTGAAGGCCAAGGCGTCTATACGGTCAAGGGGATTACTCGGGAGTTGCTCACCGGCTACTGTGTGACGTGGCTGGAGACGTACCCTTCTAGCTACACGCGCCTCCGGGTGAAAGAGCGGCTGTCCGGCTTCCTCACCTACTGCTATGAGGCACAGTGGATGGACCGCAAGCCCAAGTTGCCGCGCATCACCGTAGACTCAGCGCCCACCATGCCCTTGACGGATGAGGAATACGCCGCCGTGCTCAAGGCCATCCCGGAGGCCGTCAAGGATGCCAAGGAAGCCGTCCGCGCCCGGAGCCTCATACAGCTCATGCGGTGGACCGGGCTAGCCATCCGTGATGCTGTCACGCTGGAGCGCTCAGAGATTCAAAAGGCCGGGACCTTCTACCGGGTGACCACGGACAGACAGAAGACCGGGACCCACGTCTCCGTCCCCGTAGCGCCCGCCATTGCGGAAGAGATTCTCAAGACGCCCAACGGGAATGACAAGTACATCTTTTGGAGCGGCACCGGGAGTGAGGAATCCTTCTCAGCTTCATGGGGAACCAACTTCATCACGCCGGTGTTTGAGGCCGCCAAAGTCCCGGACGTTTGCCACATGAAAAGCCACCGCCTCCGGGACACCTTTGCGGTGGATCTTCTCACCAAGGGAATCCCCATGGAGGAAGTCTCCAAACTCTTGGGGCATGAATCAATCAGGACCACGGAGAAGCACTACGCCAAATGGGTCAAGGGCCGTCAAGATCGGCTTGACGCCTTGGTGACCGGCGCTTGGGCCTCCGCTTGATTGCGGCGGCTCAGTATTGGGGCGTGTTTTCCACCAAAATGTGAAGGACGGGGATTGGCCGCCTTGCGTAGAATCAGCGCATGACAGACAAACCGGAAGACCGCCTCAAAAACCTTAACGAAATCAGCATGAAGGCTCTCAGCGATTGCGTTGCAAAGGCGCTATCGGAACAATTAGGGGGAGACTTCGATGTCGAACTCACTAAACTGGAGCGCACTCACCCCGGCTTTAGTGACGATAAGTTGATCCTGCAATTTCATGTGAAGGACGGCAGTTGGGTCCTTAGGATTCTATAGTTGGACCGGTCATTTAATGCTCAGGGCGGCTCCTTGCAAGCCGCCCCGCGCCGTACCGTTAGCGCCCTTCCAGGCTCTTCCCGCACTTCCGGCCCGTTGAATACACCTCTTGCATGAAGACACCTATAGCCCGCCCTTCCTCCGGGGTGATGGTGTGGCCCTTTGTTGGGGTGATGGCGCAGCGAGTCCGGCTCACGGTGACATCAGCAATTTGACTTGATTTGCCCGCAACGGCCCATTGGCCTCTCCCGAGCGGCGCGAAACGCGTATAAAGCATGAAGCCTTCTTTCTAACAAGCGCGGAACAGGGAGCAATTCAGTAAGGTCAGCTCTGATGGCTTTGAGTTTTGCCGTCATTATGAACGGTATCGAATTGAATGTCAACTCCTGCATTTTCAATAACATAGATGTCCATTTAGCACGTCCATTTAGCGCATCCATCCGGCGTGTCCACCTAGCGTACTTGGAGCGCCTAAAGCGGATTACATCTTAATCCGGTTGACACCGTAAGCGGATTAGCATATAAATTGCTTATGGCATTCACCAACGCAGACAGACAAGCCGGACGGAACGCAATGGAAAAGGTGATGGATAACTCCCCTTTGAAGCGGGCGCTACGCAAATTCAACGCGGGCCGCCCCACAAAACAGCCCGTTGACACGCCACTAGGCGCGGTGGCGATAGCCGTAGAGCAACGGGAGAGGCTTGCCCGGTTGCTGAAAGACGAGGGAGTTGAGGCGCGTATCTCTACTGAGATAATCACCCGGCTCAAGTTGCCGGGGGCTACTGTGGCCTTCCCTGAAGACACCGTCTTAGAAGAAGGCTCCATACACACCGCCCTAGCAGAGCTGGAGTTTCACGTACAGAACGGGGGCCATTTCAATGTATCGGGTTTGGTGTTCGCCATAGAGACGGCGGAGGCCACGGACGTTGTCACATACACGCTTGAAAGAACTCCCGAAGGGTACGCCGCGTTGCTGACCAAAACGGATGAATTCCGCGTGCGGCAAGCGGGGGAAAGAGGGAGCGATGAACAATAGGCTTGAACAGATTGCAGCAACGGCGTCAATATGCGCCCTCATCTTGGGAAATATGGAAACGGGTGACTTCGCATTGTTGCCATTGACCGGGGAGTCACTTACGCGCCCGTATCTGGAGCGTGTCTTTTGGTCCCCCCGCCGCCTACGGATTTGTGGCGTGACCGGGCTTGTGAACGGCTCCCCACGCACGGCTCTTTCTGAGCCTCTTGAGGATGAAGACGTAGACGGCCTTGCGGAGTTGTTCACAGAGTATTGCGCCCAAGTCTTTGCTGAGCGCCCGGCGCTGTCCCAAGCACTCATTGAGCGCGCAGAGGGCACATTGACGGCGGTCTTAGCCACGCCCGTGGATGACTCAATCGGGTGGTGTGAGCGCCTCCATTGGCTACCAGATACGCGGGACTAGCCCGCACAGTTTTGCTGTCCGGCTGAAAGGGGCCGGGTCAACGCCGATAGCGCCCACAGTACGTGTGGTGGAGACGGCGCGGCAAGGCTCCAACGCTGGAGCTGTGAGGCCGTGAATGTTGTACAACCACCTCCGGGTAAAAAGGCCCGGAGCTGACGCGGGGACAGCTCCCACTCCGAGAGCTGGGGTCCGCTTGCACGTTGCGGGAGGCGGCGTGCTCAACCTAGAAACGGAGAATTCACCATGAAACTTTTCGACATGAAAGCCCGGCACCACGAGGCAATAGAAGCGGCTCAAACGGTACTTGCTACTGCCGAACGTGCTAATCGGCAACTGACTGTAGCGGAGAAGAGTTTGTTTGACTCGAATATGGCTGAGGCCGATGACCTCTCGTCACGCATTGACGCATCCATGGCCGTGAACACACTCGCACCACAGCTCGCACGGAACGGATTCTTTCCCGCGCCGGGGCAACCCTCAGCGCAGACAAGCGCCTTCGGAACACCACTCCGTTTGGGTGAGGCCCTCTCACCCGAGTACGCAAGGTCGCTCCATGCGTTTCTCAGCACGGGAGGCAAAGCGCATGACGAAGAGCTGACGGCGGGCGCGGACGGAGCGGGAGGCTATCACATTCCCGGCTCGGAGATGTACACAAGACAGCGCCGCGCCAATGGTCTTTTTGCTCCGATGAACGCGGCAACGTATGAAGGCACGCTCGGCAACTCAAACGCGGCTGGAGGATTTGCCGTCTCGGTGCCAACTGAGCAGTTGGTGGTCCCTTTGGCTTTGCCCGATCTCGGAATTTTCGATGCATCAATGGTGATTCCAACCACCAGTGATGTGAAGATTCCGCAGGCTGCCTCCTTTGGGACATCAGCACTCAAGGCTGAGTCCACCGGCACCATTGCTACGTTTGGTGGCACGGACCCGACCTTGGGTCAGATCACCCTCAGTTCTTTTATGAGTGGTGCTCTGAGGCTGTGCTCTTGGGAACTACTCCAGGACGTTGAAGCCTTCCAAGCCTTCATTGTGGATGACCTCTTGAAGGGACAGCGCATCCTTGAGGACAGTTTGCTTGCATCAGGCACCGGCACTGGTCAAGCGCAAGGTGTCTTTGGCAACACTGGCACCGGCACGGGCACCGCGTACAACCTTGCGGGAACGGCGGCGGACAGCGCAACGCTGCTTAACTCACTGTTTGATGTTGTCTCCACACTCAAGGCCGGGTATCAGGCTAACGCAGTCTGGATTATGAGCCGGGCAACCGGCCTTGCAATCCGCCGCGCACAGATGCAATCCAATTTGTTTGCGGCCATTGCCACCATGGACGCGGACGGTACGGAGCGCATCCTTGGCAAGCCCGTGTTCTATGACGTGAATGCACCGGCACTCCCTACCGCAACCACGGCGGGCGTGCTGCCCATTCTGTACGGTGACTTCAAGGCCGGTTACGTCGTGGGCGTGCGTGGCGGAGCGGGAATCAACGTCAAGATACTTGACCAGCCGTGGGCCAACCAAGGGCAGTTGGGAATTCTGGCGTACCGCCGTCTTGATGGCCGTGTACGCCGGAGTGAGGCCATTCAGTCCGTCAAGGTCTCGCATACCTAACTAACAAGTGGTGCGCAGTCGAACAGCCCGTGGCCGGGTCACTCAAGGTGCGCACGGAGGGCCGTCCAAGCCTTCTCTTGGAGCCTTGAGCCTAAAGCCAACTTGATACCGGACTCGTAGGGAGAACGGGTCCGGCTATCAAGACTCCAAACAATTTTGCGGGAAGGTCTACAGCTCACGGACCCGCTAGGGGGTTTGTACCCCGCTTTCTCCGTGGGCGTCTTCTACCCGGCTCTGACTTCGCAGGACATCGGAATCAGGGCCGGATTTTTCGGCTTGAAAAGAGGAATTATGCAACCTGTTTGGGTGCTATCGGTCGATTTGCAAACCAAGACGGCCACATTTCAGTCCGGTCTTTCAGACGCGGCCAAATCGGCCCGTGGTGCCTTCACACAGATCCAAAGTGGGTCCGGGGAGATGGGCCGGGCCGTCTCCGGCAACATGAGTGAGGCCCGCCACGGTGTCATACTCTTGGGTGAAGAATTTGGTATCCACCTTCCGCGTGGCGTCACTAGCTTCTTGGCGTCCATCGGCCCGGTGGGCGCGGCCATGGAGGCGGCCTTCCCGTTCCTAGCCATTGCCGTTGGTGCCACCATCCTGATTGAGAAGCTAGTCAAGATGCACGAAGAAGGCATCAAGCTAACGGATGACCAAGCCAAATTTGCCATAGCCACCACCAACGCCTTCAATCAGCTTGACGCCAAACTCATCCAAGCGGAGATACGCTCGGATGAGCTGAAGAATGACCATCTAGGGGCGTTGACACTCCAGCTCAAAGCAATTGACAACGCAAGCATGGAAGAGCTGACCCGCTCCTTTGAGGAAGTAGCCAAGGCGGCGGACGTGGTGATGAAGGAACTAGAGGGCCATTGGTACACCTTTGGGATTGGGTCCGATGGTGCCAAGAGCGCCATGGAGGAATTCAAGACCAAGTATGAAGGCTTGCTAGCCCTCCACACGGACGCCGGGAAGGAACAAGCCCACAACCTTCTAACGGGCACGCTCAAGACCGCCCAAGAAGTCCTCCAGGCACAACGGACCATTAAGGCCAACCGGGACAGCGGAGACGGCCCAACCGATGACAGCCACGCGGCGGAGCAAACGCTAGCCGCCCACAAGGCTAGCTTGACGGTCACCAAGAATGAGATGGCCGCCCAAGAAGCGATAGTTAACGCCCTCCAGAAGCAAGCGGAGATTGAGGGCGTGGCCTCAGCCATCAAGAAGATTGACTCAGACAACGCCACCCGGACGGCCAAGGGCGCTATGAGTAGCCAAGCCGCCGCCGGAGCGCGGGAAGCGGCTGAGAGTCAAGTCCGCATGGGTCAGCAAGCCATAGCGGCGGACAGGGCTGTCATGGAAGCCCAACTCACCATCAAGCGGGCAAGCATCCAAGAGCGCCTCACCGTGGATCTTGACTTCAGCAAGCGGGAGCTAGACCTCCAGCTAGCCGGTAACGCCGCACAGATAGCCGCCTTGGACCGGATGGCACCGGGCTACACCAACGCCTTGAAGGCGCTCCATGACAAAGCCTTGGAACTGGAAGCCACGCATGACGCCCAAGTGGCGGAGCTGACCTCCAAGGCATCCGTGGCCCAAGCCAACAAAGATTTAGCCGCCATGGAGCAAGGAGAGCGGGAGAAGATTGAGGCCACACAGAAGGGGTCTACCGCCTGGCTTGCCCAAATCAATGAGGCCATCAAGCAAGAGGAAGCCGCCGGGCTACAGGACACCAACTACTATCGGGAGTTGCTCAATCAGCGTGTCCAGTTGACAGAGCAAATGACGGAAGAGCAAGCCAAACTCCAAGAGCAAGCCGGGCATGAGCAAGCGGAGCACCTTGAGAAGATGGGGGAGCTAGCTGTCCAGGCGGAGAAGCAAGCGGACGCCCTTATTGACGGTATGCGCCGAGTTTCGGCACAGCAACGGCTAGCCCAAGAGATTAAAGTTGCCAACGATGAGTACAACGTCAAAGTCCAAGCGCTAGCCCGACAGATGGCCGCATTAGACAAAGGTGGCAAGGACTACGAGAACAAACTCCGGGAGCTACAGGACAAAGAGAAGCAAGCCACCCAAGCCCATGAGAACGAGATAACGGACCTCAAGGAGAAAGCAGAATTAGCCCGCCTTGCAAAGATCAAAGCGGCGGAAGACCGCGCCCGAGACGCAACGGCGCAAAGCCTAACGCAAACACTGATGCGCCACCAATCTTTCGCCAAGATGGTCACGTCCTTGGGGGACCAGGTTGTCTCCGGCATGATGGAAAACGCCATCAAGTCAATGCTTGCCGCAGACATGAGCAAGGAGAAGGACGCCGCCAAGGCCGCCCGCACGGCCTTCAATATCGGAATGAGCATGGGCGGCCCGGCGGGCATCATCCTTGGCCCGGTCATGGGCGCGGCGGCCTTTGCCTCCGTCATGGCCTTCCAGGGTGGCACGGACTCAGTGCCCGGCGTAGGCACCGGGGATATTGTCCCGGCCAAGCTGGAGCCGGGTGAAGGCGTGGTCCCCAAGAGCGTTATGGGAAGCCTCCGGGATCTTGCCAAGAATGGCGGCATGGGCGGTGGCGTTCACTACAACATTGGAAGCCCGCACTTCTCGCCTACGATTCACGCCTTGGACGCGGACGGCGTGGATGAGATTTTGGAAAAGCACGCGGACAAATTCCACAAGGCTTTTGAGCACACCGTCAGAAAGTTGAATCGCTGATGGAGGACCAAGGGAAACTGACTTGGACGAATTGGCGCGGCCAAGAAGAGGACCGTCCGGTTAACTACGTCGTGGACATACGAGAACATTTAGGCGAACCCGGATACGCGCTTCTGGCGATAGCCGCCAACACGCATTTGTCCGTTCGGGACTTGCTTAGGCTACTTGCACGTAACGGCGTTGGGCGGAGCAGCAATTGGGTTCAAAAGCGCCGTTGGTTGTTTCAGCCGCCCGGTACTGCCAACGCAACTTCGCCGGTAAACGTGGACGGCAAGGATGGACGTGCGAGAGAGATTATGCGCATGTTCCCCAAGCTGTCTGTCCGCGATTTAGCGGCGGTCTTGAAAGAGAACGGGGTTGTCCGTAGCCGCGAATGGGTACGGATTCACAGATGCGAATAACGACTCTGACAACTCGTTCGCCATAGATAAGGATAAGGATTGCGTCGTCCGTCACCATCCCCGTCCACCGCCAACCAAGCAAGTTGGATGGTGGTGAACATGGTAGGTTTTGGTCTTTTAATAAACGGTCAAAAACAGTAGAAAAGCATCGCGGTCATTGCGACGGTAGCAAGGTGAAAGGAAAACGTGGACGTGAATCACATTTTGGTTGTGGATACTCCGGCCAATGCCACGGCGGCGGAGGTTGAGCAAATGCTTAACGAACCATACGGCAAGGGCTACTTCTTACAGGCCGTTGCTTGCGGGCTACCCGGTAGTGGCTCACGTGCGGTCTTTCGGCTCCGGGCACAGCGGGACTTGCTGGTCCGTAAGAGCGACGGCAAAGACGGACGGGCGCGGGCGTTTATCCAGGCGAATGTCTCAATGACTGTCACGGCGCTTATGTCGCGTCTGGCGGCCTTGGGAATCAAGCGCGGCAAGACGTGGGTGACTGAGGCCCGGTTGGCCGTCCGTGGTGCCCGTGGTGCGCTGTAGCGATAGAGGCGCGTGCAAGGCGTGGCGTCCCATCTATGCATTGCCGTTGTTTGCCCGGCGATTGACAAGGGTGGGGGTACCTTCAATCTTAAAAGGGGTGCCAAGGAGAGCACACCAGTAGTCCTTTTTAACCACAGACAAAAATAAATCCGAAACATTGTGGTCAAAACGCCACACTTTGACGCTATTTGGACGCGGGCCGCCTGATTAGAACTGGGCATTTTCCAGGCAATCTTCGAGAAGGTGCTCAGCGGTCCCTTCGATCTCGAAAGTGTGAATCGGGTACGCATCCGAAAGAATCGCTTTTTCCGTGCCGTCATCAAGTCTGACGAGATAGTCTCCAACGCAGGAACCGGCCTCAAAGTGGATGCGGGACCCGTCCGGGAAAAACTCAAGACGCAAATTGGCAACGGGATTAAGCCTAATCACGTGCAACTTATTGGGCATCTCATCGTGGCAACGATAGTAGTCTTTCCCGCACGCTTTATTGACTTCCTCACACTTGGCGATAATCGCCGCACGGAAGTTGTGCCACAGCTCGGGAGCAAGTTTCCCTATGAGCCTCTCCCGCTCCACCGCCGCGCTGCTCTCTGTATCGGCTTGCGCTCTTACCGCCTCACGTTGCTTTTCCGAGTCCTGAATTTGAGCCGCCATCCGCTTACCAAACTCCCCCATTTCCCCGCCTCCGCTCAGATGACGAGTATACCTCTAAGATGCCCTTGGACGCCGCACGGAACGGGTACCAATCGCGCCCACAGCCCTATGGACGAATCGGCGGAGAGTCCCGGCGGGATAGCCGCCACGTTTTCACCGGCGGGACTGAGCTACACTCATGTGCATGGAAAAGCAATACGAATTGCAAGCAACAACCGTGGGTGACCTTGTGGCAGAAGGGCTTGAACACGAAGCAAACCTGATGCCTCCGAGCTACCATGAGAGCGCGGAGATTCTCCGCCAGCAAGCGGCCAACTTCCGGGCGAATTCCACGAAGGTCATTCACATCTGGAGGGAAGTCCCGGCCAAATAGCGCGTCTAGCCGCCTATTTTCCTGTGCTAATTTGTGCTACGACTTTGGAAGTCTTGGATGTCTTGGCGGTCTAGGAGCTAATGGAATCTGTAACTTACAGATTCTATTGACCACGAAAGTGTTGGGCACCCAGTCCGGCTCATTTCAGCCGAACTCGCCGCTGCAGTTTACTCCGACCAGACGGCCAGCAGGTTGCCCGCGCCATCGGAGAAGTGGAAGCGGCGTCCGCCGGGAAACTCGAATGTAGGCACAACGATGCTGCCGCCGGCGGCCACAATCGCGGCTTCAGTAGCCTTCAGGTCGGTGGAGTACAGCACAACCAGCGGCGCGGATTTGGCCTGCGACGCTTGCGCATCGCCCTTGGCAAAGCCGCCATCGATGCCGACGCCTGCAAAGCCGATGTACTGCGGACCCCAGTCCTGAAAGCTCCAGCCGAAGACGGTGGAGTAGAACTTTCTGGTGCGTTCAATGTCGGTGGTGGTGAACTCGATGTAGGTGATCTTGTGGTGCAGCGCGGGATTGCTCATAAACATTCTCCTTGGCGTTGAGTCTGGTGGAGTTGAAGAAAAAGCGGCGTGAAGACGCGGAGATGCCCATCGATCTTGTGGGGTCTCAGCACAGGGCCTATTTTCTCAGAAAAAGCTGGTTGCGGCAGAGGCTTTAGGGGCGCGCGCCTCTTTTGCGGTGTCACCGGCCTGATGCCGCCTAAAGGCTGGACAAGGCGTGGCGGGCGGAGCGGACCTCGGCGGCCAGCACTTGCAGCATCTTGAGCGCCAGCAGCGGGTCGGTGCGCATGAGGCTGGTGACCTCGTCGCGGGAGATGAAGCTGAGCCGCGCGCCGTTGCGGGCGATGGCCGTGAGCGTATAAGGCTCGTTGCCGATCAGCCCCGGCAGGCCCAGCAGGGAGCCGGCCGGCGCCTGGGTGGACATCAACTGCTCACCTGTAGGCGATGTCATGGTGAGGGTGGTCTCGCCCTGGTTGAGGATGTAGAGTCCAGCAGGGATTTCTCCCTGGTTGAACAGAACGCGATCTTTGCCACAGGAGATTGCGGTGGAATGCTTTTCGAGCGCCTGGATCAACTCCGGGTCGGCGACGAATGCAGACGGGTCTAGCTTCACTTGGGGCCTCCACTGATGAAAGCGGGGAATGAACGGGCAAAGATGCTTCTGATGGCCTGTGCAGCTATGGTGCCATTGCAAGGGGCTTGTTTTTGGTGATGGGCGTCACATATTGGTGGTTAAACCAAGAGGGTGGTAGCGGTTTACGGAGAACCGGCAGGCGCGGGTCTCCGACTCTGGCCCGGGGAAAGTCATTGGTGACAAAAGGGTTAGCTCATGCCGAGGCAAGAGCTAACCAAGTCTCAAATGGCAGGGCTGAGGCGCGATGTTCGCGCAATAAAACCTATACTTCGGCAACCACGGAATTTCAATGCTCCGCGGGCAGCATGTCTTCGAGGCTTCCGCTCTTCGAGAGAAAGAAGAGCTTCTTCGCGCCATCATCAGAAACGGCAAGACCCTCGTCCACCCACGCGAGCCCGGAGGGGCTGCGGAATTGGGGAAGTTTCGCGAAGACTTTGGGGCCGGCTTTTGGCTGGGCAATCGAGTAGGTCAGTATGCTTCGCGCTCCGGCGTCGGCAACAAAGAGTGTCGCCCCATCCTGGGACAACTTGAGCGCCTGCGGGCTTGTCAATCCGGTAAAAAGCAGGGAAGATTTGTGATTGGCGATATCCACCTTGTAAATCGCGCCCATCACGAGATCGCCAACCAACAGCGCTTTTTCGTTTGAGTCGTAGAGGATCGGCCCGAGGCGCTGGCTACCGGAAGCCTGGGCAACAAACTCCGGCTGGCTGCCGTTTGTCATGGTTATGCGAAAGATTTCAGGAGTGCGGCCACTGGCAACGAATAGGGTTGAGTCGGGAGCGTCGTAATCAATTCCCGCAACGCCGCTGCGAAGGGTCCACGAACGGATTAGATTTCCCGTGGTGGAGTACATATTTACCTGACCGGTAAGCCCGTAATTGACAGCAATGAACAAAATATTTTGACCGCTTACCTGCGCGCTGACGATATCCGATCCTGCCCAACCGGAAGGCAGGCGGAAGGTGCCCGTGATGGCGGGCTTACCGTTCTGAAAATCCACGGCACGCACCACTCCCTGCGCACCCAGCACGTAAAGAGACCCTGAGGGCAATTTGTCGATTGCGACCGGCCGCCCCAGCGCTTGATTCTGCGCAGTAATCAGTTGCGCGCTTGCGATGAACAACGCCGACAGGAAAAATTGCGCCAATTTTTTTTGCATAGTGAACCTCAGATTTTGATTGCTTCTGAAATTTTGGAAACTACCGGCGGGCCGCCAGCGACGAGAATGGCGACCAGAAACGCTGGCGCAACTTGGGATGGGTCCAGGGAGAAGCCGAAGAAGACGACGGAGGTATTTGTGTTGTTGAAGAGCACCAGCCCAAAAAGCTCGACAATAACAGCGGTAGCGATGCTGAGGAGCAAGTCACGCGCCCATCGCGGGAATCGTCCCGTGACAGGTGCGGCGGAGGAGCTAGCTGCGCCCGCGGCGGCGTCGGGAGCCGTGGCGGGAATAAGCCGCCTGATTCCAAATCCAATCAACGATCCCAGGATGACCGCGGACGCCAGATAAAGAAAGGACGGTGAAAATCGAACAGGAATCTCGATCTTCTGAGGAAGGCTTGGAAGCCCGCCCTGGCCCGGCGTGCTGGTTACATATACGGCCAGGGTGTCTTGGGATTTATGCGGATCCACGGCAAACGCGGAGGCGTACAACGCATACAGGGTGTTAGGCTGCACCGTGAGAATCAGGGCGGATGGCCCGCTTGGCTGCACGGTCGAGTCATAAGTCGCGATGAGCTGACCTTGCCAGCATTTTGTGCAAGTAG
>Ga0224557_1002847_pt1 | contig 14187 bp, 13 predicted proteins | sample 714S31014metaG_FD_180677 | JGI IMG/M metagenome (GOLD analysis project Ga0224557, IMG submission 180677) | Peat soil microbial communities from Stordalen Mire, Sweden - 717 S3 10-14 | ecosystem: Environmental > Terrestrial > Soil > Wetlands > Peat | place: Sweden: Norrbotten County, Stordalen...
AAAGCCGTGGTTTGCGAGGTACCTGAACGACCACAGAATCAATGCCTTACAGCGGGAGGCTCAAAAATCCTCGGGAAATAGGGGATGTTTCTACCGGGAGTTATTGCAGCAAAATCAAGTGCACCCCGAAACAAGAAGGGAAGTACAGCTACGTCGCGGGGGCGACTCTGGGGAGTTCCGCATCGTGTCCTCGTCCGCCGTCATCCTGGCTTTTTTCACCGTCCTGCCCGCAGGGCCTTGGCCTTGTGAATAGCGAGCCGTGAGCGGACAGCATAGGTGTCGACTAAGCGGCGAAGCCTCCTCGAAGGTCCGCGGCACCGCTCTAGAGGATCGGCGCCCCGGGTTGTCAACGCACACGGTCCTCCCGCAGCACCCGTATTTATGTAAGCGCCCAATGCAGGTCTGGGTGCAGCGGCAAACAGTTCACAAGGGTACCCTCCTTTTGACAGAAACTACTGGCATGTTCCTCGCGGCATTCTCGGTGCTCGGATCGTTCGAGTTTGCGCCCTACTTGCGCGACTTACATGGCGCGCACAAGCTTATGCGTATTCCATGAATTGCCTCGTCTGACCGCAAGATAACGCTTAGGTATGAATTGCCGATGTCGACATACGTGCAAGCCGCCTCGGTATGATGCAAGCTAGAGATAAATTGATTTCGGCAAGGGTCAGAGTACGAAGAATGTTGTCCAAACTAAAGTCTCCGGGCACCTCGCCTACGGCCCGCAGGTGCCAGGCTTATACAGCGATCGCTTCGCTGCGCAAGGGACTTAAAGTTCTCGCTGATATCGGTCAGCACGGCGCCAACGTCGCGTCTATTGCGAGGCACACTGGGATAAACCGCACGACGATTTACCGAATATTGGCCACGCTTGAGCAGGATGGTTATCTGAACTGCAGTCCAACAAATCATCAGTTTCGACTGTCGCCGAAGGTGCGGCTACTAAGCGACGGGTTCACCGATGTATTGTGGATTGCACAGATTGCGGCGCCGGTCCTAATGCGGCTACTGCACGATACGGCATGGCCAGGAAATCTTGCGACGTTCAATGGACGGTACATGGTGTTCCGCGAGTCGACACATCGATTTAGTTCCTTTTTCGTTCACAAGCCCATGATCGGCCGAGAAATTCCGCTATCGACTGCCCTTGGACAGGCATATCTCGCCTTCTCTGGTGCGAGCGTACGTAAACCATTGCTTCCGGCCTTTGCTGCCGACTGGAAAGCCAACGGGTTTGGTGCAATAGTCCCCGCTGATGCCGAACAGCTGCTGGTAAAGGTGCGAGCGAAAGGTTATGCCACTGCCGTAAGCAGTCTTGAGCCCAATGTTGCTGCCGTTGCCATGCCAATACTCAGCCGCGGTCAGGTGCTTGCCTGCGTGAACGTCGTGATGACACCGGAAGCATTAAGTACACCCGCGGTACTTAAGTCCATACGATCGCAACTAGCCGAAGCAATCCGCACTATCGAGAGGCGCATAGATGGCGAGCTACCTTAAGCTATGAGTTAACGGGAATCTGTCTCGATAACACCTGAACTTCCGATCAACACAAAGGCAACAGTCGCCGCCTCGTTCCCGCGATTCCTCCAAGCGTGGCGGGTACCATGTTGAACGAGCACATCACCTTGTTTGAGTTCAATCATATGACCATCGTCGAACTCCACCGAGATAGAACCGTTGAGAACAATGTCGTAATCGATGGTTGGAGTGGTGTGCATGCCCGGATGCTCACGCTCGAATAACTCCGCAAGCCCCGGTAGCAATTTGGCGTATTCTTCACCTGCTGCTAGCGGGTCGAACCCCGGCTCGCGCATGACTGAATCGGGCGGAAACGTGACAAAAAACAAGGTAGTGCCACCGCGCTCCGGCAGAACTGATGTTGCACGCGGGTTTTCGGCAGGCGGTGACCACTTCAGCGACGGATTCGCCGGAGTCCTCCAGATGACGGTTGCTTCGAAGCCCGGAACGGTCTCGAATCGAGTTCGCGGCAACGGTTCGTCTACTACGACAATTGAGCGTTGACCGTCGCGAGCGGCCACTACTCTGCGACCGCCGCCTGAAGCGCTCATTCGTGCACCACAACGACGTTGGTGAAACCACCGCGACGTTGATCGACGGCACTCAACGCGTCATTTATCTTCTCTAATGGGAATCGCTCGTGTTCAAACACGGACAGATCGAGGGTTCCAGCGGCACACATGGCCGCCATGTCTTGTCCCTCGGCGAGGCTGAACCACAAGGAACCAATCACGCTGTTCTGTGAGCACATGAGGCGGTTCATGTCGATCGGCAACGGCTCACTAATCTGTCCTATGTCCACCATCCGCCCACCTCGCCGCAGAGAAGCCAGTCCGTCGAGCGTTACCGCCGCCGGCGCCCCCGGTCCAATAGCATCAAGAAAGATATCAACGCCCAGACCGCCGGTGTGCTCCTTGACCCAATCTGCAATAGGGCGGTCGCCGACCGACAGGATTCGAATTCGACGCGGATCAATCGACTGTAGGCGCTCGAGTAAGCTTCGATTACGAGCGATACAGAATAGTTGGGTGCAGCCCATCGCAAGTGCCAGCACTACCGCGCCCACACCCAACGTGCCCGTCGCCCCGCTTATCAGGACACTTTTGCCTGCGCGAGCACCGCTCTTCAACAAGCCCGAATAGGCCGTTCCAAGATAGCCAAAACGTGCTGCTTCCTCATATGAAACGGCAGGGGGCAGCTTTACGAGTGAGGAGACGGGCGCCGTCATGTACTGCGCAAACCCCGCGTAGGGGTACTCGTCGAAAACCGTGCTCGAGCCTTCGCCGAAACCAAAGTAACCGAGGAACGTGTAGGCATCGCAGTTTGTAAATTCCCCGGTTCTGCACGCCGAACACGCGCCGCAACCAATGCCGGGATTTACATACACCCGATCGCCGACCACGATGTCACGTACGCGCGCGCCCACCTCCGTCACTTCGCCAGCCGCATCAAGACCAAAAATTGCGGGGAAAGGCGGTAGCGGCAGGTACGGATACCACTCCTTCCAATGCGACATGACATTCTTCATATTCGGAATAATGCCGCAGGCTTTAACGCGCACGACGACGTCGGTGGGACGAGGCGTGGGCTTTTCAACCCGATCGATGGAGAATGCGGTGCCGACTTCATGCAGTCGAGCCGCTAGCATAGTTGCCATGATACTTACCCCCGTTGTGCAATCAGAATCGATATCCTAACTCAAGCCCGAAGGTGCGCGGCGGGGCATAAGTGCCCTGCACCGCGTTTCCGGTTAACCCATTATTAACTAAGGCGCTAACTCGAGTTGCCGCATCCGATACGTTGCGGACAAATGCCGTGGTGTACCAGCGCTGCGCGCTGGTGTAGGTCAGAAAGAAATCGCCTTTGGTATAGGCGCCCTGCCTCAGAAGCGCAAAGTTATCCGGTGCAAAATAATATTTACTCGAATAGTCCGCTTCCCCCCTCAGGGCAAGACTGCCGTCATAAACAGACCAGGTGTATTGCACGGACAGATGTGCGCTGAAATCGGGGGCGTTATTCAATGCGTTGCCACTAAAATCAACATTGGATGTCAGGAGTGGGCGCGCGGGGTCAGCGCCCAAATAGTTCAGGTAGCGCGCATGCAGCCACGATAAATATCCATTAATGGCGAGGGGATCAATCGGCGCAGCGCGGAATTCCGCTTCCACGCCATACACATGGGCGGACGCCGCGTTATTAGTGGCGGTTGTGTTTCCAATGATCTGGCTAACTTGCAGATCTTTGTAGTTGTAGAAGAACGTGTCCACATCTGTCGTAAGTCGATTGTCGAGCCACGTCGACTTGAGCCCCAATTCATAATCGGTGAGGATTTCCGGTTGGAACTCGGAGGCAGGATCGGTTCCCGTATCAAATCCGCCCGCCTTGAATCCCTTCGAGTAGGTCACATACGCCATGTTCTTGCTGTCGATCTGGTATTGCAGCCCTGCTTTGGGCGTCGTCGAGGTGTACGTCTCGGCGGGAACTTCTACGCCGGGCGGGCGGGCGGTACTGTCCCCGAGATACGGTTCATCTACCATGACGCCATAAGACTGGAACAGCTTCTTATGCTCATAGCTATAACGAAGGCCCGCTGTGGCTGAGAATCCGGCCCCGATATCATAGGTCGCCTGAGCAAAGGCGGCTTCAGCTTCGGTTTCGAACAATCCCCCTAACTCGAGGAAATCAAACGATTCAGTTGGCGGCCGTGCCACCGGCAAAGGAGCAATCAAATTGAGATACTGACCGCTGAGCAAGATCGAGGCCGGGGCGTAGTGATCCTTTTCGCTAAAGTAATAAACTCCGGCCGTCGCATGTAATTGTGACGACTCATAGTGGGCCTGCAGTTCCTCGCTAAATTCATATGCCGGCTCTCCCGAAACATACTCCACCGCGTTGACGCTATCGGTGAGAGGTGATCTTTCGTATGAGTCCTGTCCTCGGTAGCCTGAAATAGATTTAAAGCTGAAAGGCTCAAGATCCCAGTCCAATACACCCGTGAAAGTCGTCGTATTGAGTTCGAATTTGGGATCGACACCAGCCGCCAGGTCCCAGGGATTGGTGCTGACATAGCCACCGAACAGCTGATACGTGGGAGGGGTTGCCAACGCGCCTGGCAGACCGCTCAGGCCAGCATCGCCAAAGTAGTGGTAGCCGGCGCCGTTATCACTCTCGGTGTAGCGCTCGGCAATTAATGTCACCTTGAAATCAGAAACGGGTTTAAAGACGACGGTGCCGCGCACGCCCTGTGCATGCCTATCATCCACCGGATTACCGGTCACTATGTTCGTTCCATAGCCTCCGCGCGATTCCGAGAATCCTGCAATACGAACCAGGAGCACATCGTTCACGAGGGCGCCGCCGATTGCTGCTTCGACGTCGACGTCCTGGTAGTTGCCCACGATTACCTTCGCATAACCTGAAACATCGTTCGTCGGCATGGTGGTCGTGATATTCACCGACCCTGCCGTCGCATTGCGTCCATACAAAGTACCCTGAGGCCCTCTAAGCACCTCAATCTGCGAGACATCGAACAAGCTGCTGCCTTGGGCAACGGGGCGAGAGACATTCACTCCATTCACATTCACTGCAACTGTGCTATCGAATCCCGGGGTGTAGTTGCTGATGCCGATGCCGCGAACGGTGATCTGCTGATAGCCATCAATTGCCCCCATTTTAAACGTGGGCGCCAAATCAGTGATGTCGGTCAGGGAGCGAACTTGCTCGTCATCCAACGCCTTGCCGCTAAGTGCAGTCATTGAAATGGGGGTACGTTGCAAGTCCGTACTGCGTTTCTCGGCGGTCACCACGATTTCGTCGAGCGGCGACTCAGCACTCTGCGCGGCCTGTTGCTGCGCCCTCTGGGCGGGTTCCGCCGATGCAGGTGGCTGATCTTCCGAGCGAGCACTTGAAGCCAACACGAGGAATGCGCTCACCGTTGTCCAAGCCATTGTTGCGTCCGACAATTTCATATTTTCTCCCCTCTGGAAAGTTACAGCCAGGCATTCAAAATGAGGGGTTGTGAGCGGCCAACAGCAGCCAGTAGCCCGAGATCGAGCTCAGCGTATCGGCACGTCGAACGACATATGGCATTCCTCACCAAAGCGACCTCTAAAGGGCTTCGCCTTAATCTCCCCGTGCCTAAGCATCTAAACTTTTAGTTGGATTGTCAAGCAACGCGGTTGATTTGAACGCTGAGGTTCCGAGCGACGCAGGGTAAGCGGTTAAGTCCGTTAAACATCATGGAAGCATCGAAGCGGGCGCCAAGCGCTGTCTGAAATATGTTCGTCAGGTGAACTTTTTGATGCGTCATTTTGGCTAGTGGTCGCTGGAATGCCCACTTTTACGCAGATCTAGCGACCGCAGATATTTCACGATACGAACAATGGGCCTCTTCGCCTTGCGCCCTTCGGCAGGCGGTGAAATTATGGCGTTAAGGAATCGAGTGTCTGATTGCTCGCTGATATAGAACACGAGGCTAAATGTGTACGGCATCGATACTTTCGCTGTAAATTGCTGGTCGGTTGCCGCTGCCTCGTCGAGCGTTTCAAGGGGCGCGCTTTTGCCGATGATGTTGGCTGGGAAGCCGATCGTCTTGTTTCGTAACCCCGACGGCCAGGTCGTGGCGCTCGAGGATCGATGTGTTCACCGCCAAGCGCCTTTATCGCTGGGTCGGCTCGAGCCGCGCGGCCTACGATGCTTGTATCACGGCCTGCTCTTCGGTCCCGACGGACGCTGCCTTGAGATTCCGGGCCAGGATCGTATTCCCCCGACATTCTCGGTGGTGAGCTATCCGGTCCTTGAGCGCTACGGCTGGATTTGGGTTTGGCCCGGGGATGCGACGCGCGCAGATCCCGCAATGCTTCCCGGAACGATCGCCGGCGACCACCCCGAGTGGATCACTGCGCAAGCACACCTGGATTTTTCGGCCCATTACACCTTGATAACCGACAATTTGCTTGATTTCTCGCATTTGTCTTATGTCCACGAAAAGTCATTTCGCGCAGATCCCAAGTGGGCAACCGTTCGTCCGAGTATTAAGTCCTTGCCAAATGGACTGCGTATCTCGCGCTGGATCGCGGGTGCGCCCGCGTTGATGTCGGCGCGGCAGATGGCAGGCCAAATGGCCGATACGTGGCAGAGCTATGACTTCTTGGCGCCCGGCGTCTTGATCATGGAAACGTTCTATTGCGCGCTGGGGACGGCTGAAGCATCTGGATTTGAAAGACCGGAAGCGGGAATATTGGTACGTAACTGCGCCTCTCAAACTGTCACCGCAACGACCCAGCGGACGAGTCGCTATTTTTATGCGGTTGCATTACCCGTAGGCGAAACAACCCAAGACGCCTGCGATAAAATACTTGAAGTCTCTCGGTCGGCATTCCTTGAGGATAAGGCAATCATTGAGGGACAGCAGCAAAGAATTGACCTCGACCCTGGGCGTTCGCCGCTACCGACCACCGCCGACGGAGGCATAGCTCGCTTTCACAGGATTCTACGCCGCCTTAGCGGTGACAATATCTCCGCAGACCCGGGGATGGGCGAGATTGCTGAGCAAATTCGGTAAATCCGTCGCCTGCGGCGCCTTTCTCTGTCGAGTTAGCCTGCGACGCAATGACAGAGTGAATTGAAAATGCATGCGTCTAAGCAGACCGCTTCTTGCGCCGAGGCGATAACACCCGCGCGTCGAGCGTCGCAGATCGAAAACCCAAGATGTGTTCGAGCATCAGTTTTTCCGCGCCTTTCGCGTCACGCTTTACGATACATCGAATGATTGCACCATGTTCATGGTCGGCGATTTCCAACCGATCAGCAAATATGCTCGCATGCGGTGCTGTCGCGAGATGGAAATCGGTGCGATCCCAAAACCCTTTAGCCAAAGTTGCAATCTCAGGCGCTCGCGCAAGACTGTGGATGTGCCCGTGAAGTTCTTGATTGAGTAAACGATATTGCTCGCCACGTTCGCTTTCCGTCAAGGGAGCGTCGAGGAGAGCATCGATTTCTCGATTTATGGAATTCAAACGGGGCAACTCCGAAGGAAGATGCCGCGTTGCTGCAAGGCCGGCCAGCAGGCCTTCAACGCGGGCAAAAAGCATGAAGAAATCTCCAATTTCTTCTTTCGTATGCACAGCAACTAGACAACCTACCTGCGGCACGATCGATACAAGCCCCGCTTGGGCGAGCGAGCGCATTGCTTCCAGCACCGTCTGGCGCGAGACGCTGATCTCGGCAGCAAGCGCATCGACGGGCAAGGGATCACCTGGTGAGTAATAGCCCGTGGCCAGCCGCTCTCTAAGGAAATCCAGCGTCCGCCGCCCCTGAAATCCTCGCTGCATGCCTGCCGCCCCGCTGGTGTCCACGTGCGCTGAATGAGGCGCCGGACTAGCGCGCTTACGCGGTGACTGCTCGATCATGGGCAAGCTTCCAACTGATGAAGACACGGGGCGGCGGTCAGCGCACGTGCCAACCTCCTCGCCAACTGTAGCAAGACTCGCTTGACATGGTAACTAAAAGTTTAGATGATTAGTGATGGAGCGCGGCGGCCGATAGCACATGTGACAGGGCAGCGGGCGAGGTTCTGCAACAGCATTGCAACACATGAAACAGCTCTCGGGACGTGGCTCGCATCGGGCCCCCCGCGCGGCTGGCTCCGCAGGTCAACGCGGCCGAATCGATTTGTTTCGTGGACGCTAGCACCATTTCACCGAGGGTTAACTGCAAGGTGGGTCGGATCGAGTGAGCAATATGTTGAAACGTGGCGCTCGCGGTATTGCCGGAGTACAGAGTGAGAATCGTCAATGAAATATAAAAGCATCTGGGCTGATCTTAGAGGCGTGAGCTTTCGGCAGGGTTGGCTCGACGCGGGCGGGATTCGAACTCGCTTTCTCGCTAGTGGGGAAGACCAATCCAAGCCGGTGTTGCTGCTGTTGCACGGCACCGGCGGTCACGCAGAGGCGTACGCTCGCAATTTAGGTCCCCATGGCGAGCATTTTCGTACCTACGCGATTGACATGCTTGGTCATGGATGGACGGACAAGCCCGATCGGCCCATGGAGATATCCGCCTATGTGGACCATATCCGGGCGCTCCTTGACGCGCTCGGCGCGAAGCGGGCGCATATCTCCGGCGAATCGCTAGGCGGTTGGGTCGCGGCTCGCTTTGCACTGGATCACCCCGACAGGATTGACCGGCTTGTTCTCAACACGACCGGGGGCTCAACCGCGAATCCTGAAGTGATGAAGCGGCTGAAGGAGCTAACCGCGCGAGCCGCTGAGGATCCTTCCTGGGAGTTCATAAAAGCTCGTCTTGAGTGGCTGATGCACGACAAAGGCCACGTTAACGAGGACCTAATCGCGACGCGGCAGGCAATTTATTCATCTCCAGGTGCTGGGGATGCCATGAAACGCGCACTCATCTTGCAAGAAATGGAGACGCGAGTTCGTAACCTATTGAAAGACGACGAATGGACCCGCATCTCGGCCGAGACACTCGTTCTATGGACTACGCATGATCCGACCAACCCGCCTGCAGAAGGGCGGCGTCTTGCCACACTAATCCCGCGCGCGAAGTTCCTCATGATGGAGAACTGCGGGCACTGGCCCCAGTTCGAGGACGCGGAAACGTTCAACACCGCTCAGATCGCGTTTTTGAGAGGAGAGCCGAGCAATTGGCGGAGCGAAGAGAAACCTACATGCTCCTAGGTGCCAGCTGCATCAGTCACACACCTTTCATGGACCGCGCTCGAGCGGACCGCGAGGTCGAGGAGCAGTTCTTCGTCACCGCCGAGCGCTTGGCAGCTGAGATTGCTGAACTCAACATAGATACCGTCGTTGTCATCCACCCGGATCATTACAACGGATTCTTCTACAACTTTATGCCAGCCTTTTGCATTGGCATTCAGGCGCGATCAATTGGCGATTACGGCACGGTCGAGGGAGAACTGCCGGTTGATTCCGAGATGGCCCAGGATCTCGCGGCCTCGTGTCTGAATGACGGCGTCGACATTGCGTTTGCATACCGCATGGAAGTCGATCACGGATTCGCTCAACCGTTCGAAATGATGTTTGCGGGTGCAACACTGCCCAAAGTCATTCCCGTTATGATCAATTGTGTGGCCGCGCCGCGGCCTACCTTTGCGCGCGCTCGCAAACTTGGCGAAGCGATCGGGCGCTGGGCAGTGGGGCGGCCAGAGAGAATCTACGTTCTAGCCTCGGGCGGACTGTCTCACGATCCACCGATGCCCTCGTTAAATAACTCTAGCGAAGCGAAACGACTGAGTTTGATTGAAGGCGGCAGACCCAGTTACACGGTCCGTTTGGAACGCCAATCAAACGTCTATGCTGCCGGTAAAGCCCATGTTTCAGGTCGCGGGGAAATAAAGCCCATCAATGAGGAATTTGATCGCTCACTGCTGCAAGCCATGGCTGAAGGGCGTCTTGGGACACTGGACTCGTATTCAACTGACGCACTCACAGCACTCGCCGGATGCGGCGCACATGAAGTGCGTACTTGGATCGCGGCACTCTCGGCTCTTAAAGCTGTGGGCGAATATAGCGCCGAGTTGTACTTTTATGCACCGATTCAGGAATGGATCACGGGTACCGCACTGTTGAAGGCGGCCAATATATAGACTCGGTTTTGCCATCCAGAAGAAGGCATGACCTGGAGGAATCGATGGTTGAGCATGATCATTGGCCGTATAAACTCCACCTTGTTGCGGTGACGGCATCCGGTTGTATTGATATTCGTCGACGCAGAGCGTTCCGAAATGTGCGCGGCGCCGAGAAAGCGAGCGGTCTATGCCCTTAAGCCATGACGCATTGGCCGAACGTCTGAGGACAGCCTACCAACGTGGCGCTGTCCCGCCTTTGCGGGAGGGTTTGTTGGCCTCCGATGTTGAAGGTGCCTACGCCGTCCAGGCTCGGAATACTCAATTTTGGCAAGCGGCCGGCCGAAGAGTTGTCGGGCGCAAAATTGGGCTGACCTCGAAGGCGGTCCAGGAGCAACTTGGCGTGAATCAGCCCGACTTCGGCGTGCTCTTCAACGACATGCAGCTTGCGGATGGTGGCGTATTGTCGAGCGCACAGGTAATTCAACCCAAGGCCGAAGCGGAGGTTGCACTCATTTTAGGCAGGGACTTAAGCGGGACTCGACATACCGCCTTCGATGTCCAGAGCGCGGCCGACTGTGCGGTGGCGGCCCTTGAAATTGTCGACAGTCGTATCGCCGATTGGAAGATCACCGTTGCCGACACGGTTGCCGATAATGGCTCTGCGGCGTTCTTTGTGCTCGGCGCGGAACGCAAATCTCTCACGGGGCTTGATCTGTACACCTGCGGCATGGCCCTCGAGTTAAATGGCGCGGTCGTGTCGGTTGGATCGGGGGCTGCCTGCTTAGGTCATCCATTAGCGGCCGCAGCATGGTTGGCAAACACGCTCTCCGTACGGGGGGAGAGCCTGAAAGCCGGCGACGTCATTCTAACGGGTGCACTTGGCCCCATGGTTAGCATCAAGCCCCGCGACCATGTTTCCGCGCAAATCGGCGGACTCGGACGTGTCCATTTCTACGTAGAGGGTTGAACAAGCGTGAAAATCGGAAACCAGAAAATGAAAGTGGCAATTATCGGCTCGGGCAACATTGGCACTGACCTGATGATGAAAGTCATGCGCACCTCAGACGTGCTCGAGATAGCGGCGTTCGTCGGGATCGACCCCGAGTCGGACGGCCTTAGACGCGCGACACAGTTCGGCGTTGCGACGACTCACGGTGGCATTGAAGGCTTAATGAGACTGCCGGTATGGTCCGAGATCGATCTTGTTTTTGACGCGACTTCCGCTGGCGCCCACCGTCGTCACAGTGAGCTCACACTGGCGGCGGGCAAAGTGATGGTGGATCTCACACCTGCCGCTATTGGTCCTTATGTGGTCCCTGTCGTAAACGGAGACGAATACTTGGATGCGCCTAACGTTAATATGGTCACGTGCGGCGGCCAGGCGACGATACCCATCGTGGCCTCCATTGCCGCGATTGCAAAGGTCCATTACGCTGAGATCGTCGCTTCCATTGCTTCGAAAAGTGCGGGTCCGGGGACGCGTGCCAATATCGACGAATTCACCCAGACCACCGCGCGTGCCTTACAATCGGTAGGCGGGGCGGCGGCCGCAAAAGCGCTCATCATCCTCAATCCCGCTGAGCCGCCAATGATCATGCGCGACACGGTGTATGTTCTGTATTCGGGGGCGTCGGAAGCGCAGATAAGTGATGCTGTTGCAGGTATGGTGTCGAGGGTGAACGAGTACGTTCCCGGTTATCGTCTGAAGCAAACGGTTCAGTTCGAATCATACGGTGCCACAAATCCTGTCAAGATCCCGGGCCATGGCGTATACGAAGGAGTTAAGGCAAGTGTCTTTCTGGAGGTGGAGGGTGCGGCCCACTACCTACCTGCTTACGCCGGCAACTTGGACATTATGACGTCTGCAGCGCTCAAGATTGCCGAGAAGATTGCCCACAGAAAACTTCAACGAGTGGCCGCCTGATGCAATTTAACCCACAAACTGAAAAACTCTACATTCAAGATGTCACATTGCGCGATGGCATGCATGCCATTCGCCATCAATACAGCATAGAGCATGTCCGCAAGATTGCTAAGGCACTCGACGAAGCGAAGGTGGACTCGATCGAAGTGTCGCACGGCGATGGACTTAGCGGCTCTACCTTTAATTACGGATTTGGTGCTCATACGGATTGGGAATGGATCGAGGCGGTCGCCGACGTGATTCAGCACGCACGCTTAGCCACCCTGCTCATTCCTGGCATCGGCACGATTGAGGAACTGCGAGAAGCCTATAAGCTGGGTGTGCGCTCCGTCCGCATCGCAACGCATTGCACCGAGGCGGACGTCTCACGTCAGCACATCATGGCGGCCCGCGATCTTGGCATGGATACCGTGGGCTTTCTCATGATGAGCCACATGACACCCCCCGCGGCATTGGCGCAACAGGCGAAGCTCATGGAAAGCTACGGCGCTCAATGTGTGTATGTCACTGACTCGGGCGGCGCGCTCGACATGGACGGCTATATTGAACGACTTCGGGCTTATGACCAGGTTTTGAAACCCGAAACGCAGCGCGGCATACACGCGCATCACAACCTTTCACTTGGTGTAGCCAACTCAATTGTCGGAGTCCAGAATGGAGCCATCCGAATAGACGCGTCCTTGGCAGGCATGGGCGCAGGTGCCGGCAATGCTCCTTTGGAGGTATTTGTCGCAGCCGCGGATCGAAAGGGATGGAACCATGGCACCGATCTTTTTAAACTGATGGACGCAGCAGAAGATCTGGTGCGACCGCTGCAAGATCGCCCCGTTCGCGTGGATCGTGAAACTCTTAGCCTGGGTTATGCCGGGGTTTATTCGAGTTTTCTACGCCACGCCGAAAGCGCCAGCCGTCAGTACGGAGTTGATACTCGTGCACTTCTCGTGGAGCTAGGCCGTCGCCGCATGGTCGGAGGACAAGAAGATATGATCACCGATGTAGCGCTTGATATGCTCAATGCGAAGCTCGACGACCCGACCATCGGGCTAACGGCTAGCTCTTCTCGCTAGTCGGAACCTCTTTGTTCGCACGTTGTAGTCCTGCCACGTCACCCCATCCACTCCCGGAGCCGCCTTGCGCTTGAGCGTGTAGAACGGCAGCCGCAGCAGAACCTCGACGTGCTGGAGCAGCGCGGTGACCCCCCCCTTCTCCTCTCCCTTTGCTGCTTGACGTACGCGGCCCAGCGCCTGTGACACGCGATCCCAGTTCTGCGTCCAGTGCGTGCTTTGCTGGCCCACCTTTCCCTCGCCCCCCGGCCCTCCGCTCCACCGGCTCCGCTGCCGTTCTCAGTCCGGCTTTGCTCGTCGGCTTCATCGCTACCTCGGCGAGGCGGCGTGTTGCTTGTCATCGCGGTAACGCTAGCTTGCGAATCTGAAGATCGGCGGAATGCTCTAATCTAATGTAGTGAATTTGTTGTGCGACGAACATCGCCTCTCGACAACCGTACTCCGCACGAGCGAAGCGCTGCAGGTGAGGAGGACCGACCCGCAAATCGGCTATCTAGCTGTCCAATGACCCGTCGGGAGTACAGATGACATCACTCACCGCTGCTCCGCCGCCAACGCGGAGATATCGTGGACGAAATCAGCCACGGGTGAAGTGCTCACGCCGATGAGGCGCAGCCGACCCGCCCCATCGAGGATGAAAACCCCAGCCGAGTGGTCGATGGTGTAATCCTTACCCAAGGGGACGCGCGCATACTCCACATTGAAGCTGCTCGCGGCCCGGTCGACCTGTGCAGACGTCCCCGTTAGGCCGACAAACCCAGGATGGAACGCCGCCGCGTAACTCTTCAGCAAGGTAGGAGCGTCACGCTCCGGGTCCAGCGTGACGAACAGCACCTGTACCTGTGCGGCAATCGGCCCGAGCTGCTTCATGACCAATGCCAGCTTGAACAGCCCCGCCGGACATGCGTCCGGACAACGCAGGAAGCCAAAGAAGATCACCACGATACGGGGTGCACTTGATTTCAGTGCAGTAACTCCCGGTAGGATTTCTCGGTAATTATAGTGACGACCGGGGATTTTTCCTAATAAAACAATCACTTGCTGCTCCTGATTTCTGAGAAGCTATTGCTCCC
>Ga0224557_1002852_pt1 | contig 14160 bp, 8 predicted proteins | sample 714S31014metaG_FD_180677 | JGI IMG/M metagenome (GOLD analysis project Ga0224557, IMG submission 180677) | Peat soil microbial communities from Stordalen Mire, Sweden - 717 S3 10-14 | ecosystem: Environmental > Terrestrial > Soil > Wetlands > Peat | place: Sweden: Norrbotten County, Stordalen...
CCGCCGCCATCGGCTTCGTCTCGCTCTTCGGCGTCTCTGTTATGGATGGCATCCTGATGATTACCTTCTTCAATCAGGAAAGATCTCGTGGCCGAGCATCTGTAGACGCTATGTACCACGCCGCTTCCACCCGCATGCGCCCTCTGTTAATGACGGCGCTTTCGGCTTGCATCGGTTTATTCCCGGCGGCGATTTCACATGGTATTGGCAGTCAAGTGCAGCGTCCACTCGCTACCGTCATCGTGGGAGGCATGTTAGTCGGCCCTGTCATGCTGCTCGTCGCCGTGCCCGCGCTAAGAATGATCTTTCTGGGCGGCGAGAGCGGCTTGGCCCCAAAGGATGAATCAAAATGAAGGTTGCTTGCATTCTTTCCCTGGCGATTGGCTATGCCATGCTGATCCCTGGAACTGGCTACGCGGTTGGCTCTAATCCGGCATCTCAACCAGCATCGAACGTGAGTTCCGCGAGTAGAGCTAGCGACGCCAAGAATCAGAAGCAGGCAACGCCCTCGCAGAAATCGCAAGACTCCCGCCACATCTCTGATGTGAGACACCCGCGCAGCAGTGCCGGGTTGACCAAACCAAACCGTTCTACACAGCGTAGGAATGACCGAGAACAATCCACTGCCGTAAATGCGGCGAGTATTCGTGCGCCGGGCTCAGCCCAATCGGGCACTGCAAAAGGAATCTTGGGTCAAAACGAAAGCGTCAGCCACGCAAAGCCTGTCCACCAGCCTGCGGTCGTCCGGGCCGGCAACGCACCGCTCTATAATGTGCACCATCTTAAGCCTAACCCTGCGGTCATTGGTGGAACGATGAACTCACCAACTAGAAATACCGGTACGATCAGTGGAAATCGAATGAACCGCCGGCCTTAAGGGATAGATTCGTATGATTGTCTCCCGCAACATGTGTCTTATATGCCTCATCGCGATCTTGGCCTTACTACTCACGACAGGTTGCGCGGTCGGACCTAAGTTTAAGCAACCTCCGCCGCCGGATGTTAGTGGCTATACCCAGACTCCGCTTTCCACCACCAGCAGCACAAGCACAGTCGTGGGTGGAGAAGCGCAGCACTTTCTGGAAAGACGCGACATAGCAGGAGAGTGGTGGACGTTATTTCGCTCGAAGCCGCTCAACGATTTGATTGAGCGCTCGCTCAAAGCCAATCCCGATATTAAGGCGGCGCAAGCGGCGTTATTAGTGGCCAGAGAAAACACTCTAGCGCAACGGGGTGCTTACTATCCCAGTGTTACTGGCGGTTTTTCGGCAACCCGGGCGAAGTCGTCAAGTAATCTTTCCTCTGTAACGAACACCAATGTCTTGAACTACATCCTCTACACGCCGCAGGTCAGCGTTTCGTACGTACCCGATGTCTTCGGTTTGAACCGGCGAACGGTGGAGTCCTTGAGGGCGCAACAAGAACAGACGCGTTTTGCCTTGGTTGCGACGCATATCACGTTGAGCTCAAATGTGGTTGCCGGGGCAATCCAGGAGGCGTCACTGCGGGCGCAGGTTGATGCGACCCATGAGATCATCACTATCAATACCGACATGCTGCAGATTCTCCGCAACCAGTATGCGACGGGATATGTGAGTCGGCTTGATGTGGCGGCACAGGAATCGCAGCTCGCCCAAGTTGCCGCCACTTTGCCGCCACTAATGAAACAGCTAGCCCAACAGCGTGACCTCCTGGCTAGGTTATCGGGCGGCTTTCCCAGTCAGGATTTGCCTGAAAAGTTTGAGCTGTCGAGTCTGCAACTGCCGCAGGAACTACCTGTGAGTCTTCCGTCCCAATTGGTAGAGCAACGCCCCGATGTACGCCAGGCCGAGGAGAACCTGCATTCCGCTAGCGCTCTAATCGGGGTTGCGGTTGCGAACCGGCTTCCGAGCTTCGCGCTGACCGCAGATGCGGGCAGCATGGCGTTGGTTTTCAGCCGGATGTTTTCGGGAGGCACGGGTTTTTGGGATGTAGCCGCCGGCGTGACGCAGCCCATATTTGACGGCGGCACCCTCCTGCATAGAGAACGAGCCGCAAGAGCCGCTTATACTCAGGCTGCCGAACAATATCGCAGCACTGTGTTGACCGCCTTCCAGAATGTTGCTGATACCTTGAATGCGCTCCTACAGGACGCCGATGCTTTAAAAGCTGCGGCTGCCGCCAAAGATGCCGCCAGCGTGACTCTCGACCTCGCGCGGAAGCAGTATCAGTCCGGCTATGCCAACTATCTATCACTCTTAAATGCGGAGCAAGCCTATCAACAAGCCGTGATTAATCTTGTACAGGCCCAAGCGAACCGTTATGCCGATACCGCAGCACTGTTTCAGGCTCTTGGCGGTGGATGGTGGAATCGCGCCGATATTCCTAGGGGCTAATTATGGAGGCAGTACTAGTCGCACCGTTAAGCAGTGGCACTATAATGGCAGCAAACCTTGTGGTGAGTACCGTCGACATGGCGCTCGGAACTTTTGCTGCGAGATCACCCCGGCGGCCGGCTAAGATTTCTCTTACGGCCTCAGCCTCGCACAGGTGGAGCAACAGCTCACCAACAACAACGTGAATGCAGGCGGCAGCTTCGTGGAAGCCGGGCTGCAGCAGATCAACGTTCGGGAAGTGGGCCTGGTCAGAAACGTGCACGATATCGAGAACACGGTCATTCAAGTGTATGGCGATGACCTGCAAATCCTGGAGGATACGGCCAATGAAGTCGCCGGTCTCATGCGCCAAGTCAAAGGAATCGAGGACCTGGGAGTTTTTTGCGTGCTCGGCCAGCCGAACCTGAACGTGACCGTGGATCGCCAGCAGGCCGTCCGATACCAGATCAACGTAGCCGACGTCCAGGACGCCATCCAGACCGCGGTGGGCGGTAATGCCCTCACTCAAGTTTTGCTGGGCGAGGCGCGATACGACTTGGTATTGCGCTATCTACCCCAGTATCGTGACAAGGAAGAAGCGATTCAAAACATTCGCCTGCTTTCACCGGGCGGTGAACGCGTATCGCTGGCGCAACTTTGCAGAATCGAAGAGCGGGATGGCGCTTCCGAAATTTACCGTGAGGGCAACCAGCGCTATATCGCCATCAAATATAGCGTTCGCGGCCGCGACCTTGGAAGCGCCGTCGAAGAGGCGATCACGAAGGTCAAGGAGAAGGTCAAGCTGCCGACCGGCTACCACATCGAGCATAACAACGTAACGTCGGGACTCCGTGCCCGGCCAGGAGAACGTCGATGATAGCGAGAATGTGGAAAGGCGTCCAGCTCGCTGTATTGATCGTAATCGCTTCGCTGCCGCTCTACGGGCAAGGCAATTACGAAATTCAGGTCTATGGCTCCGACACGGTCCCCGCCGGACGCACCATGATCGAGCTTCATAGCAACTTCACCATGGAAGGGTTTAAGACAACGAACCAAGGCGTCCTTCCTGACGAACATCAACTGCACGAAACAGTTGAGATTACCCAGGGCTGGAATGACTGGTTTGAAACTGGATTCTATATTTTCACCAGCCTCGGACCCAATCTGGGCTATAAATGGGTTGGCGATCACATACGTCCGCGGGTTCGGGTTCCAGAGAGTTGGCATTGGCCTGTAGGAGTGAGTCTTTCAACAGAAATCGGCTACCAGCGCCCGATCTTCTCCGCAGATACCTGGACGTGGGAGATTCGTCCCATCGTCGACAAACAACTAGGTCCTTGGTACCTCGCTTTTAATCCTGCGCTTGAGCGTTCGTTTCATGGGGCAAGCGTACCTGTAGGCGTCGGTTTTTCTCCAAGTGTCAAGGCCGCTTATTCGGTCACGCGAAAACTCAGTACCGGCCTCGAATACTACGGATCGTTGGGGTCGATTACCGGGCTGGATCCTTTCTACTTGCAGCAACAGCAGATCGTGCCTACGATCGACTATGATTTCGGTCCGAACTGGGAATTCAACTTGGGGGTTGGCGTGGGTGTCACTCGCAGCACGGACCACTTGCTAGTTAAAATGATTGTGGGACGGCGTTTTCGGTTCATCACACCGCACTCTTCCCGTGACCGACAGACTAACCCGGCTAAAGAGGAACAGTAATCTTGCTGTCCGTTTGGAGTTACACGAGATGGGCAACTGTTCTGTTATTGTGCTTGTTGTCCGCTATGTGGCCGCAGGAAAACGTTCGATCCCGAGAGGCCGCTGTGCCCGTTCCTTTAGGTCTGCCGCCCATTCGATGGCCTGAAGACAACCGTTACTCAGCGGCGCGGGCTGAACTAGGAAATATCCTATTTTTCGATGGCCGTCTCTCCGCCAATGTTGTGTCGTGCGCCTCTTGTCACGAACCGCGCCATGCTTTCTCGGGCAGCATGGCGTTCTCTACAGGCGCGAATGGAAAGTTAGAAGAACACCACACACCTACACTCATCAATCGGGCCTGGGGCAAATCGCAATTGTGGGATGGCCGAATGCCCACCCTGGAAGCGCAGGTCCTTAGCGCGGTAACCAATCCAAATGAGATGGGCACAACTGCTGAACGAGTGGTCCAAACGCTTCAGGGAATCAAAGGTTACGCGCCGCTTTTTACGGCCGCTTTCGGAGACAGTACGATCAATTTCGATCGCGTTGCGAAAGCCATAGCTACCTTCGAGCGCACGATTCTATCGGGAAATTCTTCCTATGATCGCTACCAGGCTGGCGACAAGTCCGCTCTGACAAAGCGCCAGAAGGCAGGCTTGGATTTTTTCAATCGCAAGGGCGAATGCGCCGAATGCCACGCCGGCCCGAACCTCACCACGGAAAAATTTGCCAACACGGGAATCGGCACCGATCGAACCGTCCCCGATCCTGGGCGTGAAGCCGTCACCAACAAGCACGGCGATTTCGGCAAGTTCAAAATACCAACATTGCGCGATCTGGCCAGGAGAGGGCCTTACATGCATGACGGCCGGTTCAAAACGCTGGCCGAAGTTTTGGAATTTTACGCTACGGGAGGAATCCCTAACCCTCAACTTGACACTCGCCTGATACGGTTCTATATGGATGAGCAAACGAAACAGGACCTGCTTGCTTTTCTGGATTCACTCAACGGAGAAGGTTGGGGGAATATCTCCTCACCTTCGGTTTTCCCTGAATAGAAGGTACCCGCCCGTCTGAGAACTCCAGGAGTACGGCCACGCCTATTATAGTTTCAATATTGAGGCAAATCATGGTTCCGCAGTGCGAGAGATTCGGGCACGCCGCCTTGACTGCTTTTCCATTCTCACCCCGGGCTCTTCCACCAGGGTCACTGCCAGATTGTGACTGTCTATCGCCCTACTTCCTCACCCTATAGAAGGGCGCTGCACGCAGTTGCGATTTCTCTGAGTCTTTAGCGTTCCCGTACGCTGGAAAAAGGTTATTGGGGTCAACTCCAGTCCAGGGTGGCTGCCAATTGGCTTGTGGTACGCAATAATTTCGTCCCGCATTCGCAATGCCAAGCAAACGCTGCCAGTTTCGCTGCGCTCAGGATGACACTCTCGCTATCAGTTCAAGAAACTACCCCAGAACCCACCCCTGAAGCAAATTACCGAACAGGCTTTAGAACGAGTAACGCACGGCGATCTGCACTTGGCGCTCGCGGTAGAGGTTGCTGCCGGCAGCGCTGGCGGCACCGAACGGGGCATAACCGGTTATGTTATCGGCATAATTGAGCACCGCCGGAACGCCAGCGATAGGAGTCGCCGACGAAGAGCTTTGAACGACGTACATCGTCTGGTTAATGCTGCTGACCTGCTCGTTATTGAAGAGGTTGAAGGCTTCCACCAGGATTTCGATTTTATGAGTTTCCGCGAATTTGAAGCTGCGCGCCAGCCGCAAGTCGATGTTGGTAAAAGCCGGATAGCGGAAATCGTTGCGCGGCAAAAGGGCGGCAAGACGGTAGGTTCCGCCCGAACCATTGATTCCGCCGGCGGTTCCGTAGTTCGAGCTGCAATAGCTGGAGCTGCAGGTGTAATCGTTGCCGCTGATCGACTCGGTGTAAGGTCTGCCGCTGGAGATGATCATCACCGGAGCCAGGCTCCAACCGTTCAGCATCGTCTTGGCAAGCTTGCCGCTGTTCTGGAAATAACGCGGCTGCCAGATCAGCGCGGTCACGAAGCGCTGCCGTACGTCATAGTTCGAGTTGCCTTTTTCCAAGGCCATGTTGTTGGGATCGTAGACCTGCCCATAGCTGGGGGTCAGCGTCTGCGAAGGGTCGGCGGTGTTGTCGATGGAATGCGAAAAGGTGTAGCTCATGTCGAACTGCAGGCCCTCGGTCATGCGCCGCTTTATTTGCAGAACGGCGGCGTTATAAGAGGAGTTGGCGCTGCTGCTGGCATCGATGATGGGGCCGTAGCCGCTGATCGGGCGGGTGCTGCTGGCATAGAATGGAACGGTCATGGTCTGCCCGTTGAAGGGACCGCCATTGAAGATGTAAGAGGCGGTCGTGGTGGGCTCGGTATTGGGAAGGTTCTTGTCGATCCACCGCATCATCTCACGCCCGAAGGTTCCCAGATAGCTGACGGAGACGACCGTGTTGCGGGAGATTTCGCGCTCCAGAATCAGATCGACTTCATGAATCTGCGGGTTCTGCAGGTGCGGATCGAAGTAAGTAATCGAGGGAACGAAGGAGCCGCACGAGGTGGTGATGACCTGGGGAAAGTTTGGGGCGCAGCTCGAGTTGTACTGGACGCTGAAGTTGCTCTGGGAGACACCCGGAATGCCGCTGCCGACCAGGACGCTGCCGATGGCGCCATTGTTGATGCGGCCGTAATACATGCCATAGCCGCCACGCAGGGAGGTGGTGGCGTTGCCGAAGATATCCCAGGCGAATCCGATGCGGGGACCGAAATTGTTCTTATCGGAGGGCATGCGCAGGGTCGGGTTCACGCCGTTCAGCGAAGTCAGCAAAGAGCCCTGGGCTTGCGCCAAAGTGGGGAAGTTGGAGTTGGGATACTGCATCGCGGGCAACTGCTCGTACTCGTAACGCAGGCCGAGGTTGATGGTCAAACGCGGCAGGATCTTCCAATCGTCCTGGATGAATCCGGCGTAGTCCCAGGTATAGAACTGGGCGGCGAGCGGTCCGAATGCCTGAGAATAGTTGCTCCAGTTGGTGGCCGCCTTGCCGGCGAACAGAGCCGGATTCTGTTGAATCGTGTAATCTTCGACGAAGTCTTCGAGGGTGCTGTAGCTGTAAGAACCGTACCCGTTATAAAGATAGTTCTGAACATCGTGGGTGCGATCGAGGTCGAAGCCAAACTTGAGCAGATGATGCCCGTGCGTCCAGCTCATGACTTCGGAAAACTGGTTGCGGACCTCGTCGGGATAAGCGTAGCGGTTGAAAGTGGCCGGGGTGCCGATGTTGAACTGCGAGGCGATGGAAATCGACGGCACGTAGCCGCTGGCGGCAACCAGATTGCTGTTCACCTCGGCGGCAGACGGCGGGGAGGCGGTTTCGTACTGGAAGTCACGCCCGAGCTGATAGCGGAATTCGCTGATAAGGTTATTGGTCAGCGTCGTTCGCAAGCGCCCCATGAACATATCGGTCTTGACGTAGTCGCTGCCCCAACTGGCAATGCCGTAGTTGTCAACGGGAACGGTCTGAACCCCGTTGGGAGAGTTCCAGCGCATACGGTTGTAGCTGGCGGTGAAGGTATTCTTGCTATTGATGACCCAGTCTATCTTGGGGAAGAAAATGTCCTGAGCGCCAGTGCGCGGAACGACGCCGGTCTCCGACAGCAGGAATTTCTGGGCGGCGTTGTAATAGCCCTGGGCCTGGCTCTGCACGGCAGGGGTAATGGTGTTGCAGCCGGAGCCGCTGCAAAGTCCCAGATACTTGGCGATGGTGTTCAGGTCGGACTTCGCGCCCAACAGGGTAGCGGTGTTGCTCAGCGTGGTTTGGGTGGTCGCGGGGGCAAAAAAAGAGCGGCCGGAAGGAGCGGCAATGCCTGCGAAGTTGAGACGCTGGCCATCGTAATTGAAGAACCAGAACAGCTTGTCCTTGAAGATCGCCCCACCGAGGTTGCCACCGAACTGCTGGCGAAGATCCTCGGGTTTGACGGACTGCGGGGTGATGGCGCCGGAGTTGTCGACATACTCTTTTGAGAACGGGTTGATGGCACCGAGGATGCTGTTATCGCGGAGATAGTAGAAGGCTTCGCCGTGCAGCTTGTCGGAACCGCTCTTGGTGACCGTATTGACCACGCCGCCGGCGGCGCGGCCGTACTCTGACGAGAAGTTCGAGTTGTTGACCTGGAACTCGAGCACAGCGCTTTGACTGATGGTGTACGCCAGGCGCGTGCGGCCGCGTTCTTCCGACCAGAAGGCGTTGTTGTTGTCGCCGCCGTCGACGGTATTCATGTTCAGCAGTCCGCTGAGGCCGCGGAAACTAATCAGCCCGTAAGGGCCGTCGGGAACCAAGCCAGGCGTCAACAGCGCGAAATTCGACCATCTGCGGCCATTGATCGGCAGGTTTTGAATGGCAATGTCGTTAATGTTGGTGGCAAAGTCCGGCTGGACAGTGTTGACGGTCGGGGCTTCGCCGGTGACCTGGACCGTCTCGACGGCGGGGCTAAGGGTCAAGCCGACCTCTAGCTCGGTGACGCGGCCGATTTCGACGATCACGTCCGAGGCCCGAAAGGGCGCAAACAACGGCGCCTCGACCGTCACTTCGTATTGGCCCGGGGAAAGGGTGGTGATGCGGAACATGCCGAAGCTGTCCGTCATGCCAGTTTTTTTCTCGTTCGTTCCGAGATTCCGAATGGTTACCGTGGCATTGGGCACCATCGCCTTGTGCTGGTCGCTGACCGTGCCGCCAATGGCGCCAGCCGTGCTTGACTGGGCAAGGGCCGCTACCGGCAGCAGGATGCAAAAGAACACGACCAGCGCAAAGCCACCCCAGCCAATGCTAAAGCAAGCGTTTGCCGGGGACCACGGGGCGGCGAAGCATCTGCGGTTCGTTGATTGCATCATGCTCTCCTGAGAATGTGCGTTGCAATGCAAACGACACTGGTGGAAGACATTGCTGATCCGATCCTCGCGATCGATTTCGATTATCAGCGCCGGGCCGACTGCCACCCCAAGCAACGCCGCGGGCAGCGTTTGCCGGGAACTCCTCGATGCGTCCGGCGGCTTCACGGAAGATAACTTTTCTGAACCGGGCCTATCCCGGTACGTGAGCAAAATTGCGCACCTGGGATTAAACCACGCAGCAACTCCACTTAAGAAACGAATTCTTGAAGAATCTCCACCGCTTGGCGCCGAAGGCAGAGCGGAGATGCATTTTCTACACGGCAAATGAGGTGAACACCTGATGCGAATCGTGTTCGGATGCGTCGGCCAGAATCTGCGTCGGCCATCGCCAGGCTTGACGCGGGACGAAGCGTTAGCGTTTACACTGCACCCATCTGGCCCGCACATTCCGTAGCTTGCAGCAGGTTTTTCAGACGCCTGCCGGGTCTTCGATTAGAATCGGTGTTGGTAGACACGTACGCTCAACCCGGGATCGCCGGCGCACGCCGTGGTTGGGCGTGCCGGGGTGGAACCAGTTAGGGCGTATCTGTATCTGAGTGCAAGCGGAAGAGCCGCCCGTGGCGGGATTGAGCGCGAGCGTAGACCAATACGAATGAACAATAATTCGGTAAATCAGGCGCAGGCCGCCGAGATCCTGCGGCAGGCGATTTCGCGCCATGTGCGGCGGACGCTGGTCAGGCGTGAGGAAGAATTGACGACCAGCGAGTTTGTCACGCCGGTTGCGCTGGCGGTGCGCGACCAACTGGTTGACCGCATGCTGCAGACCGAATCCCGCTATCGCGCGGCCGGCGCCAAGCGGCTCTACTATCTGTCGCTGGAATTCCTCATGGGCAGACTGCTGGGCGACACGCTGTGCAATCTGCGGCTGATGGAAATAACCCGGCAGGCCCTGATTCCGATGGGGGAAGAGCTGGACAAGGTGCTCGAAAGCGAGCCGGACGCCGGACTGGGCAACGGCGGACTGGGACGGTTGGCCGCCTGTTTTCTGGAGTCGATGGCAACCATGGGCATGCCGGGCTATGGCTACGGCATCGATTACGAGTATGGCCTGTTCAAGCAGGAGATCGTGAACGGATTTCAGCGGGAGAAGCCCGACCGCTGGAAAGCCAACGGAACGCCGTTCGAGATTCCGCGTCCCGAGCAGGCGATCGTGATTCCGCTCTATGGGCGGGTGGAGAATCTGCGCCACGCGGAAGAGGACTACCGGCAGGACTGGACCGACTACAAGATCGTGCTCGGGGTTCCGAACGACATGCCGGTGGTGGGTTACAACGGCGAGACGGTAAACTTTCTGAGGCTGTTCAGCGCCCGCGCGTCGGAAGATTTCGACATCGAGATTTTCAATCGCGGCGACTACATACGGGCGGTGGAACAGAAGATCGGCACGGAGAATATTTCCCGTCTTCTGTATCCGTCCGATTCGGTGGTGGCGGGCCGCGAGCTGCGGCTGGTGCAGGAGTATTTCCTGGTGGCTTGCGCGGTGCGCGACATCGTGCGGCGATACCTGAACGAGTATCCGAACTTCGACCAGCTGGCGGAAAAAGTTGCCATCCAGATGAACGATACCCACCCGGCGCTGGCGGTGGCCGAGTTGATGCGGGTGTTCATCGACGATCACGCCATGGAATGGGAGCCGGCTTGGGAGTTGACGCGGAAACTCCTGGCCTACACCAACCATACGCTGCTGCCGGAGGCGCTGGAGAAATGGAGTTTGTCGCTGCTGGAGCGGGTGCTGCCGCGGCACACGCAGATCATCTTCGGCATCAATCACCGCTTCCTGCGCGGACTCTCCGCCTATAGCTGGATCGATAGCGACAAAGTGCGGAAGATGTCGATCATCGAAGAGGGCTTCGAAAAGCAGGTTCGGATGGCGCACCTGGCGATTGTCGGATCGCACGCGGTGAATGGCGTCTCGGCCTTGCACAGCGAACTGCTGCGCTCGACCCTGGTCCCGGAATTTGCCCAGCTTTGGCCGGAAAAATTCAGCAATAAAACCAACGGCGTGGCGCCGCGGCGCTGGCTTCTGAGGGCGAACCCGCAGCTCTCGCGCCTGCTCTGCGACACCATCGGCGAGGAGTGGATCACCGACCTCGAAGAGCTGCGAAAGCTGGAGCAATACGCGGACTCGGCCGAATTTCAGCAGCGCTTCGCCGAGGTGAAGTACGGCAACAAGGTGCGGCTCGGCAAGGTCATCGAGGAACAGACGGGCGTGCTCGTCGATGCGACCTCGATGTTCGATGTGCAGATCAAGCGCATCCACGAATACAAGCGCCAACTGCTGAACGTGCTGCGCATCATCGGCGAATACCTGCGGATTGTGGAAGACGGCCGGGAAATAGCGGTGCCGCGCACCGTGCTGTTCGCCGGAAAAGCCGCGCCCGGCTACTGGGCGGCCAAGCAGATCATCAAGCTCATCCACAGCGTCGCCGAGGTGGTGAACCACGACCCGCGGGTGAAAGACCGGCTGAAGATCGCGTTTCTACCCGATTACCGGGTTTCGCTGGCGGAGGTGATCATTCCCGCGGCCGATCTCAGCGAGCAGATTTCGACGGCCGGGATGGAGGCCTCCGGCACCGGCAACATGAAGCTGATGATGAACGGAGCGCTGACGGTGGCGACCTACGACGGGGCGAATGTCGAGATGATGGAAGAGGTGGGAGCGGAGAATATTTTCATTTTCGGGCTGCGGGCGGAAGAGATTCAGATCATGCGGCAGCACGGGCTTTATAGTCCGCGGGCGATTTACGAGAGCGATCCCGAGGTAAGGCGGATTTTGGATTGTTTCACCCATGACCGCTTCTCGCCCCAGGAGCCCGGATTGTTCCGCTGGATCTTCGACGAGCTGATCAATCGCGGCGACCGTTTCTTCCACGTGGCCGACCTGCCGGCCTACATGGCGATCAATCAGCGCATCGATCAGGAATTTCTGAATCGTCCGCTGTGGAACCGCAAAGCGATCCTGAACACGGCGCGCTCGCCGAAGTTCAGCAGCGATCGCACCATCCGGGAATATGCCGGCGAGATCTGGAACCTGAAGAGTTATCAGCCCGATTGGGTGTCTTTTCCGCTGCCGCAACTGTATGGCGAAGGGGAATGCAGCGAGAATGTCATCCCCGATGCCAGAGCAATTTCAGAGTAGGCGTATCGCGAAGGCTTGCAGTATTGGATCAGCCTGCGCCCACATCTGCTGACTGCGGCAGATATGGGGCACCTGCACCTGCGGCGACAGCCACCGAATAACCCCACATCAGCCAACTGCGGGCAAATGTGGCCACCCACCAGGGAACTCGGTTTCGGTTCACCATACTCCAGCTTGGCGGCGGCGCCAAGAGGTTTCGGCCCGGGCTTCGGCCTCAAACTGGATACTGGCGGTGCATCGCGCGGCGGGCGGCACGAAGCAATCCCGGTGAAATTCGCAGGCGCGCCGCTTCCGGCGGGCTTCTAGAAGGGCTTCCGTCGGCATCTCATTGCAGCAGACGTTGGTCAGGAGCCGCCCGCCGGTGCGCCACCGATTCGAGAAATCCGTACAAGCGCTTGCCGGTTCGCCCACGCGAATTGCGTTGGTGGTGGTTCTGTTGGGCCTCTCCGCCGGGTTGCTGGAATTCGGAATTCACACGGCTGTAATGCAAGCTGACGCTTCGCCGCGCATGCAAGCGATGACCGATGCCGCAATGGTGGGGCTGGCTGCGGCATGGGCGCCTTTTTTAATCCTGCTCGCCGCCCGTGAACGGCACCGGAAAGTGCTGGACGATCTCAGAAAGATTGCGCAGCTGAATCATCATGTCCGCAACGCCCTGCAGACGATCCTGTATAGCGAGTACCTGCCTGACTCCGAAGAGAACCGAAAGGTCGTGCTGGAGGGCGTGGAGCGGATTGGCCGAATCCTGCAAGAACTCTTTCCCGCCGTCGGCGACCGCCTCGAAGATAAAAGGTGGAAGGTTATTCAGATGAATCACGTTCGCGGATTCGTCCCGGATCGCAGACATCGGACCTAGCGCAAACCAAGCCGGCTTGTTCTCAGGCTTATCGCCTAAGGATTTTCTCAGTATCTTGATCTTCTCAGATATTTTCCCGGAGTTTTCCCGGATCAAGACGGCCGCTTGCTTCGGCGGGAAACTCTGCCGCCTGCTTGCGCTCCCGGCCTCGCCGGCAACCACCGGGGTCGAAACCCGCGCCCTGCCTGTCTGGCGCAGGTACTCACGGCGTTAACAGTGGTACCACCAACGTAACTTCCCGGCGCTCCAGAGTGTTGCTATGCTGCGACTGCCATCTCTGTTGATTGCCGTTTGGAAGCAAGCAAGCCGGTGGTGGCAGTTGCATGCAATCGAGGTATTCGAATATGAAGCTAAAGTTCGCTGTCGCTTTGCTGGCTTTTGTTACTGCGATAATCCCATTATCAGTATCCGTATCCGCCGAGAGTGGCCCGCTGTCCCAGGCCGTTGCCAATCGCGATGCCGCGCGGACCTACGCCAATCTGCCTTTGCGCTTCGAAGCGGCGGCCGAGCCGGGACACTTCCTGGCTCGCAGCGGCGGATATGCGGTGCTGGTTGGGGCTGGCGAGTTCGCCATTGCGATCGCCGACGCCAAATCCGGGGCCGCGCGAACCCTCCGCTTCCGCTTCGAAGGCTCGAGCGCCGCGGCGCGGATCGAGGCTATCGAAGCGCTGCCGGGAGTGACCAATTATTACATTGGCCAGGACTCGACGAAGTGGCGGCTGGGGGTGCCGAACTTCGCCAAACTGCGCGCCAAAGACGTGTATCCCGGCGTGGACGTGGTCTATTACGGCGACCAAAGCCGCCTGGAATTTGATTTCGTGGTCGCGCCCATGGCCGACCCTCGCGCCATCGCTCTGGCCCTCTCCGGGATGGACAATCTCTATGTCAACGCCGACGGCGAGCTGGTGGCCGAAGTCAACGGTCACCCCGTCCGCTTTGCCAAACCGTATGCCTATCAGAAAGTGTCAGGCAGCGCCCAGGCGGTCAGCGTGGAATACACTCTGGCCGGTGCGGGAAAAGCCCAGCTGAAAATCGGCGATTACGACAAGAACCTGGAACTGGTGATCGATCCGCTGTTGTCCTATTCCACCTTTCTGGGCGGCACTCAGGCTGACACCGCGAATGGACTTGTGGTGGATGCCTCCGGCTTC
>Ga0224557_1002853_pt1 | contig 14153 bp, 11 predicted proteins | sample 714S31014metaG_FD_180677 | JGI IMG/M metagenome (GOLD analysis project Ga0224557, IMG submission 180677) | Peat soil microbial communities from Stordalen Mire, Sweden - 717 S3 10-14 | ecosystem: Environmental > Terrestrial > Soil > Wetlands > Peat | place: Sweden: Norrbotten County, Stordalen...
CGACCTCAAGAGCGACCAAGGTCGGTCGGCGGCTCTGAAGCTTGCGGCAACCGCTGACGCGCTGATCGAGGGCTTTCGGCCCGGCGTGATGGAGCGCCTCGGTCTGGGCCCCGATGAGCTCTTGGCGGTCAACCCGAAGCTGGTTTATGGGCGTATGACCGGCTACGGGCAATCCGGGCCAATGGCCAAGGTTGCCGGTCACGACATCAACTACATCGCGCTCAGTGGCGCGCTGGGCGCGTCCCAGCGCGTCGGTGAGCGCCCGATGTTCGCGCTCAACCTTGTCGGTGATTACGGTGGGGGAGCGATGCTGCTGGCGTTCGGCGTGGTCTGCGGCATAGTCGAGGCGCGTTCGTCCGGCAAAGGGCAGGTGGTGGACGCCGCCATGGTTGATGGCGCTGCGTTGCTGACCACGCTCATGCACGGGATGCACGCCGCGGGCGCCTGGAATGAGACCCCTGGCACCAATCTGCTGGACTCCGGCGCCCACTTCTACGAGGTCTACGCAACGGCGGATGGCGGCCACGTTGCCGTCGGTGCGATCGAGCCGCAGTTCTACCTGCGGCTGTTGGAGCTGCTGCAGATTGAGCCAGAGCAGATGCCGCAATTCGAGCAGGCCCGCTGGCCCGAATTCAAAGAGCGCCTGGCTGCCGTGTTCGCCACAGCGACGAGCGCTGAGTGGGCGCAGCTGCTCGAGCGTGAAGAGGTCTGCGTGACCGTTGTCCGTCGGCCTTTCGATGCGCATCTAGACCCGCACATGGCCGCGCGTGAGGTTTTCATCGAGTTGGACGGGGTGCGCCAGCCGGCGCCGGCGCCTCGCTTCAGCCGGACGCCGGCAGCGGCCACACCGGCGCTTCGTGATCCCGCCGCCGCGCTCGAGCGTTGGGGGCTGAGCGCGGCGGAGTTGGGTCTCGGTTAGCCGGCTATCGCGTTCAGCTCAGCGACGTCCGCTTCAGTGAGCGTCAGCTGCGCCGCGGCCACGTTCTCACGCAGATGCCCGCGTGACGACGTACCTGGGATCAGCAGGACGTTGGCCGAGTGCTGGAGCAACCACGCGAGCGCAACCTGCATCGGCGTCGTCTCGAGCCGCGCCGCCACCGCCTCGAGCTTCTCGCTCTGGAGCGGATCGAAACCGCCGAGCGGGAAGTAGGGCACATACGCGATGCCCTGACCGGCGAGCGACTCGATCAGCTGATCGTCCTCACGGTGAGCGACGTTGTACATGTTCTGGACGCACACGAGCGGCGCGATCGTCTGGGCTTCGGCGATCTGCTCGGCGCTGACCGTGCTGATGCCCAGATGCTTGATCAGCCCCTCCTGCTGCATTTCAGCCATCGCGCCGAACGTCTCGGCGACCGAGCCGGGCTCGGGGCCACTGAAGCCGCCGAGCCGCAGGTTGACGACGTCCATCGCCTCCAAGCCCAGACGCTTGAGGTTGTCCTGGACGCCTTCGCGTAGCTCCTTGGGGCTGTGCGCCGACGGCCAGCCGCCCTCAGCGTCACGTCTCGCGCCGACCTTGGTCACGATCACAAGGTCGTCCGCATAGGGATACAGCGCCTCTTTGATGATCTCGTTGGTCACGTAAGGCCCGTAGTAGTCGCTGGTGTCGATGTGGTTGATGCCGAGTTCCACGACCTCACGCAGCACAGCCACCGCCTCGGCGCGGTCCTTCGGCGGCCCGAACACATGCGGGCCGGCCAGCTGCATCGACCCATAGCCCATCCTGGTGACCGTGAGGTCTCCCATCGTGAAGCTGCCGCCAAGAGATGTTTCGGTAGTCATAGATGCCCTTTCAATGAAGTGATCGACATGATCTGCGGCGGAGGGTCTGTACCGGCAGGTTCGCACGCCCGTCACCGGTACAGACCCTTATGGTGCAGACATCGGGCGCGCGGCACCAGCGGTCGGTATATCCAGGGACACGCGGTCCCTGGATATACGGCGCGCCGCCTTCATACTGAATCCATGGACCGTGCCGGACTCGCAGACTTTCTCAGGCGCCGCCGTGAGGCGCTGAAACCGGGGGAGGTCGGCCTGCGCCCCGGGACCAGGCGGCGCACCGTCGGGTTGCGCCGAGAGGAAGTGGCGCAGCTGGCGCACATGTCGACAGACTTCTACGCGCGCTTGGAACAGGCCCGCGGCTCAAGGCCGTCCGAGCAGACCACGGCGGCGCTATCCCTGGCGCTGCGTTTGACGCCGGCGGAGCGCGACCATCTGTACGAGCTGTCCGGCCACGTCGCGCCGCCGCGTGCCTACCGGACAGATCACGCCAGCCCGGGGTTGGCGCGCGTTTTGCACTCGCTGAATACGCCCGCGCAGATCGTGTCGGACCTTGGGGTCGTACTGGACCGGAACGCGTTGGGACAGATGCTGCTCGGCGATCACACGCCGTACAGCGGTCCGCGGCGGAGCCTCATCTACCGCTGGTTCGTCGATCCACCGGAGCGGCGGATCTTCGCCGAGGAGGAGCATGACCAGCACTCGCGCGCATACGTGGCGATGCTGCGGGCAGCTCACGGACGTTCGAGCGACGATCCCGAGGTCCAGGAGTTGGTCGATCACTTGCTGCGAGAGAGTGACGAGTTCGCCGCTCTATGGGAGCTGCACGAGGTTGGGAGCCGCCAGGGCACGCTGAAGTGCATAGTTCACCCACTGGTCGGCAGGATCACGCTCGACTGTCAGATGCTCAGCTCAGAGAACGTGACCGAGCGGCTGATCGTGTTCACCGCCGTCGCCGGATCGCAGGACGCAAAGCAGCTCGAGCTGCTCTCCGTGGTCGGCGGCCAAGCGTTCGTCTAGCTGATCACCAACGGCTCACTTGGAATCCGGGCCGGGTCGAACTCGGGGAGTAGGTCTATTGGACTCTTGACGCGGTCTCGCCCGCTGGCGAGACCGCTGCTGTGAGCGAGTAGCGCAAGGGTCACGTCAGCCGGCTCGTGGCGGTCGGCGAGCGTGACGGCGCGGTCGCGCTTGGCGAGCCGGGTGCCCTCCGCGGAGATCACGAGCGAAACGTGGGCGTAGCTGACCGGCGGCAGCCCCAGCAGCCGCTGGAGCAGGATCTGGGCCCGCGTGCAGAAGCACGGGTAGAGCACACCCTGGGCATGCAGCTTGCCGAGTGCGTCGTTGTAGAGCCAGAGGCGCTGCGACTGACGCACCGGCTCCTCATCCCAGTCGATCCCGAGGGTCCGCAGGTCGGCGAGTTGTGAGCGCTCATGCTCAGGCCGTGAGCGCTGCGGGTCGAGGTCCTCGATCCGCACCAGGAAACGCGCGTGCTGCGAGCGGGCCATCAACCAGGCGACGAGCGCCGTGCGCAGGCTGCCGATGTGCAGCGGGCCGCTGGGGGAGGGGGCAAAGCGTCCGTCAGCGCTCATATCCCCGGGAACCGCCCACCACTCACTCTCTCGCCGCCGAGCACTCCGCCACTACCCCCTCGCTCAGCGGAACGCCTGGTGGCCGGTCAGCGCCTGCCCGACGACGAGGGCGTGAACGTCGGCGGTGCCCTCGTAGGTGACGACCGACTCGAGGTTGTTCATGTGCCGGATCACCGGGTACTCGAGCGTGATCCCGTTCGCCCCAAGCACCTGGCGGGCGGTGCGGGCCACGTGCAACGCGGAGTTGACGTTGGCGAGCTTGCCCATGCTGACGTGCTCCGAAGCCAAGCGGCCGCTGTCCTTGAGACGCCCGAGATGCAACGCCAGCAGGGTGCCGCGGTTGACCTCCATAGCCATGTCGGCGAGCTTGCTCTGCTGGAGCTGGGTCGCGGCGATCGGTTTGCCAAAAACGATCCGCTCCTGGCTATAGCTCAGCGCCGCTTCGAAGCACGCGCGGGCCGCCCCGATCGCGCCCCACACGATCCCGTAACGCGCCTCATTCAGGCATGCGAGCGGTCCGCGCAGCGAGCTCGCCTGCGGCAGCAGCGCCTGCGCCGGCAGACGCACATCGTCGAGCAGCAGCTCTGATGTGATCGAGGCCCGTAGCGACATCTTCTTGTGGATGTCCTGGGTCGTGAAGCCCTTGGTGCCCTTGGGGACCAGGAAGCCGCGGATGCCCTCATCGGTCCGGGCCCAGACCACGGCTACGTCAGCGGTCGAGCCGTTGGTGATCCACATCTTCTGCCCGTGCAGGATCCAGTCATCACCATCACGCCGAGCGCGCGTACGCATCGAACCGGGGTCCGATCCGGCGTCTGGCTCGGTCAGGCCGAAGCAGCCGATCGCGTCGCCGGCCGCCATCTGCGGCAGCCACTGCTGCTTCTGCTCCTCCGAGCCCCAGCGGTGGATCGCGAACATCGCCAGCGAACCCTGCACCGAGACCAGGCTGCGCACGCCGCTGTCACCTGCCTCCAGCTCCATACAGGCGAGCCCGTATGCGGTCGCACTCGCGCCCGCGCACCCGTACCCCTCCAGGTGCATGCCCAGGACGTTGAGGGCACCGAGCTCTTTGGCCAACTCGCGCGGGATCGTGCCCTGTTCAAACCAGTCTCCGACGTTCGGGACCACGCGGTCGTTCACGAACGCGCGCACGACATCCCGGATCGCACGCTCTTCGTCTGAGAGCAACGAGCCGATGTCGAGGAAATCAGTTGGCCGGACGTGCACAGCTGAGGCGTCTGTCATGCCGGGGATTCTCGACGATCGTGGTCAGTTCAGCCAGCACGGTCCGCGACGGCTTCGGGCGTTGGAAGCGTCTGCTTCACGGGGGCGCGGAGTTGCGCCAGCTTGATCGCACCAAGCACACCGGCGTGATCCCCCAAGGCGGGCGCAACGATGTACTGCTCGATGCCCGCCGCGGTGGAGACCTCGGGCGCGTTGAGGTAGCCGTCAAGCAAGTCACGCACACGGACCCCGACCAGCCGGAGCAGGCCCGGATGCTTGGCTACGCCACCGCCCACGATGATTCGTTGTGGGGAGATCGTGCAGATCAAGTTCACGAGCCCGAGCGCGAGGTAGCCGGCCTCGAGCTCCCAGGCTTCGTTGGTCGAGAGGTCGTGGGCGGGGCGCCCCCAGCGCTGGCGGAGGGCCTCGCCGGAGGCGAGGCCCTCCCAGCAGTCGCCATGGAAAGGGCAGACGCCCCCGAACGGGTCGCGCGCTCGATCGTGCGGGATCCGCATATGCCCTACCTCCGGGTGCAGCAGGCCGTGCAGCAGCCGACCGTTGGCCACCACGCCAACACCAATCCCGGTACCCACTGTCACGTAGCAGAACGTCTCAAGCCCGCTTCCGGCGCCCCACTGCGCTTCAGCGAGCGCGGCAGCGTTGACGTCGGTGTCGAAGGCGACCGGAAGCTCAAGCGCGGCTTGAAGTGCCGCGACAACGTCGGTATGCGCCCAGCCCGGCTTCGGTGTCGTTGTGATCTGACCCCAGCTGGGGGACGACTCATGGACGTCTACCGGACCGAACGAACCGACGCCCAAACCGTCGATCAGCCGCCGATGGCCCGCGAAGAACTGCACGGCGCGGCCGATCGTCTCTGTCGGAGTAGTCGTGGGAAACGTCTCGACCGCAATCAGTTCATTCGTGCTGTCGCCGACAGCACATACCCACTTGCTGCCGCCGGCCTCAATGCCTCCGTAGCTCATGGCGAGTCAGATCGCTCGAGGCGGTTTGGGCGTTTCGGGTGTCATGGCTGCGGAGTATCCCCGACCACTAGGATCCCAGCCGTTGGCCACCGCGCTGCGCAACCTTCGGATCCTTGATTTCTCGCGCGTGCTCGCAGGGCCGTTCGCGACGATGCTGCTGGCTGACCTCGGAGCTGAGGTGCTGAAGCTGGAGCGGCCGGGGATCGGCGATGAGACACGGTCCTGGGGACCGCCGTACGACGCGCGGGGGCAGTCGACCTACTTCGACGCCGTCAATCGCAACAAACAGAGCCTCGCGCTTGATTTGCATGACCCCGCGGATCTCGGCCGTGCCAAGCAACTCGCGGCTGAGTCTGACGTGCTGGTCGATAACTTCCGGCCTGGTCTGCTCGACAGCCTCGGACTTGGCTATGAAGACCTCAAAGACCTGAATCCCGGCCTGCTCTACTGCTCGATAACCGGCTTCGGGAGCAGCGAGCAGGGTGCCGCGCTGCCGGGCTACGACCTGCTCGTTCAGGCGGTAGGCGGGCTGATGAGCGTCACCGGTGAGGCGCAGGGCGATCCCCAGAAGGTGGGGGTGGCGCTCGTCGACGTGCTCACCGGGCTGTTCGCGGCGGTCGGGATCCTCGCCGCGCTGAACCATCGTCAGGCGACCGGGGAGGGGCAGAAGATCGAGGTCAACCTGTTGTCGTCACTGCTGGCTGCGCTGGTCAACCAGGGCTCGGCCTACACGGTGGCCGGGGTCGTCGCCGGACGTATCGGTAACGCGCATCCGAGCATCGCGCCCTACGCGCTCTTTGAAACCGGGGAGGGGCAGCTGGTGTTGGCGGTCGGTAACGACCGGCAGTTCCGGGTGCTGTGTGAACAGCTCGGGGAACCCGCGCTGGCGGACGACCCGCGGTATGCGTCGAATCCGGAGCGCGTCGCGGCACGCGACGCGCTCCGCAGGGATCTCGAACGGCTCTTGGCACCCAAGACTGCGTCCGCATGGGCCGCGCAGCTGACGGCCGCGCGCGTGCCAGCAGGTGTCGTCAACGACATCGCCGGCGCCTTCGCGCTGGCGATGTCGATCGGCCTCGATCCGATCGTCGAGCTGCCTGGGGAGGGTGGCGCCACCGTGCGCCTGACCCGCAACCCAATCACCCTCTCAGCCACCCCGCCGCAGTACCTCAGCGCCCCGCCACCCCTGCCCCGCACCCCGGTTAGCCCGAGCCACCCAAGCCAGCCCGCGTGAGGTCGCGTGAGGCCGCGTGAGGTCGCGTGAGGTCGCGTGAGGCCGCGTGAGGTCGCGTGAGGCCGCGTGAGGTCGCGTGAGGCCGCGGCAACCACCAAAGCAACCACCAAAACTCCCCCCTCGCAACAGAGTCCGACGGAGCCGGGGGAATTGCAGCTCATATAGCACCAAAATCCCCTCCGCTGCCGAACGAGCCTGGCAGGCGGGGGAGTTTTGGTGGTCAGTCGGCCTCCGGCGGCCGCGCGGCGCCGTTAGGCGCTCGCTTCCGGCTTCTTCTTGCCGGGGCGGGCGGTGTTGCGCTTGAAGATCTTCAGGATCGGGTCGTGGCGGGCGTCGACGACGCGCTCCTTGAGCGGGATGATCGCGTTGTCCGTGATGTGGATCCCCTCGGGGCAGACCTCGGTGCAGCACTTGGTGATGTTGCAAAGGCCGATGCCGGCCTCGTCCGCGATCTGATCAATGCGGTCGATCCCGTCCAGCGGGTGCATGTCGAGACTTGCCAGGCGGACCATGAAGCGTGGGCCGTAGTACTTGTTGTGCATACGGTGGTCACGCAGGATGTGGCAGACGTCCTGGCACATGAAGCACTCGATGCACTTGCGGAACTCGCTCATGCGATCCGTGTCGGCCTGGTCGATCAGGTAGTCGCCCTCGGGCAGATCGTCGCGAGGCGTGAACGGCGGGATCTTCTTGTTGATCTCGTAGTTCCACGAAACGTCCGTGACCAGGTCACGGATGATCGGGAAGGCACGCATCGGCTCGACCGTGATCGGCTCGTCGGCCGGCAGGTGGTCAAGGCGGGTCTTGCACATCAGCCGCGGCTTGCCGTTGATCTCGGCGCTGCACGAGCCGCACTTGGCGGCCTTGCAGTTCCAGCGCACTGCCAGGTCGGGGGCCTGACTGCGCTGGATCTCCAGCACCGCGTCCAGCACGACCATGCCGGGCTCGGTCTCGAGCTCGTAATCCACCAGCTCACCGCTGGTGAGGTCGCCACGCCAGATCTGAAGTGTGCGGGTTCCGCCCGCTGCCATCGTCTCGCTCATGATGCTTTCTCAGACTCCTTACGTGCCTCGACCAGTTCACTGAGTTCGTCGCGCTTGAAAACGGGGGTTGGTGTCAACGCCATGTCCAGGCCACCAGCGCTGTGGACCACGATGTTGTTCTCAGCCCAGTAGTCCGAGTACGCCGTGAAGTCCAGGCGGCTATGGCCGCCGCGGCTCTCCTCCCGCAGCAGCGCGCCGCGGGCGATCATCAGTGAGACCGTGAGCATGTTCTTGATCTCACTGCAGAGCTGCCAGCCGGGGTTGTACTCCACCCGGTTGGAAGGCGACTTGAGGTTGTGGACGCGGCTCTCCAGCGACTCGAGCTGGTTGATCGCCTCGGTCAGGCCCTCCTTGTCACGGAAGATCCCGACCCCGTCACCCATGATCTTCTGGAGATCCTTGTGCATCTGGAACGGGTTCTCGAATTGATCCTGCCCACCCCCGTTGAGGTAGTGCTCGACCCCACCCTGGGCTGCCGCGACCTCATCGGCCGGCAGCGAGGCCGGAGAGACCTTTGCGGCGTCAGCGGCGGCGCCGATACCAGCGCGGCGGCCGAAGACCAAGAGGTCACCGAGTGAGTTCCCGCCCAGGCGGTTGGCGCCGTTCATGCCGCCGCTGGCTTCGCCAGTCGCGTACAGGCCGGGCACTCGCGTTTCACCGGTGTCGGCATCGACCTTGATGCCGCCCATGAAGTAGTGGGCGGTCGGGCCGACCTGCATCGGCTCCTTGGTGATATCGACGCCGGCCAGCTCAAGGAACTGGTCGTACATGCTCGGCAGCTTCTTGCGGACGTAATCCGAGTCCAGATGCGAGACGTCGAGAAAGGCGCCGCCGTGCGGGGTGCCGCGCCCCTCTTTGACCTCGGTGTAGATCGAACGGGCAACGACGTCACGCGTCGAGAGCTCCATGCGCTTCGGGTCGTACTTCTCCATGAAGCGCTCGCCCAGTGCGTTACGCAGGAGGCCGCCCTCACCGCGAACCGCCTCGGTCACCAACAGACCGGCGACGCCGGGCGGGTAGACCATGCCGGTCGGGTGGAACTGAATGAACTCCATGTCCACCAGCTCGGCTCCCGCCTCGTAGGCAAGCGCGTAGCCGTCACCGGTGCAGTCCTGGGAGTTCGATGTGATCTTGTAGATCCGGCCGCTGCCGCCGGTCGCAAGGATCAGCGCTTTGGATGAGAAGGTGATCTGCTCACCGGTTGCGCGGCGGTAGCCGAAGCAGCCGACGACGCGGTCCCCATCCTTGATCAGCTTCGTGACCGTCGTCTCCATGAACACGTCAACGTCGCTGTGAACGGTCTTGTCCTGAAGCGTGCGGATCATCTCCAGGCCGGTGCGGTCACCGATGTGGACCAGACGCCTGTACGTGTGGCCGCCAAAGGCGCGCTGGGACATCTTGCGCTCCGGCGTGCGGTCAAAGACCGCTCCCCAACGCTCGAGCTCGCGGGCGCGGTCCGGCGCCTCCTTCGCGTGCAGCTCCGCCATCCGCCAGTTGTTCAGGTACTTGCCGCCGAACATGGTGTCCTGGAAGTGTGTCTCCCAGTTATCGAGTGGGTCGACATTGCCGAGCGAGGCGGCAAGGCCGCCCTCAGCCATGACCGTGTGGGCCTTGCCCAACAGGGACTTGCAGACCAGCCCGGTCTTGGCGCCGGCCTCGGCGGCCGCAACGGCGGCGCGGAGGCCCGAGCCGCCTGATCCGAGGACCAGGACGTCGTATTCGTGATGTTCGATAGCCATTAGAAGACGTGGTGGGGGTCGTTGAACACACCGCTGGAGGCAAGCCAGATGTAAAGGTCAGCCAGGCCGACCGTGAACATGCTTATCCATGCCCAGAACTGGTGGTGTCCGTTCAGGATTGAGACCTTCTGCCAGGCTTTGTGGCGCGTACGCGCCGCGACCGAGCAGGAGAAACAGTTCATCTTTCCGCCGATGATGTGGCGCCAGGAGTTGCAGCCGAACGTGAAGCCCGACAGGCAGAGCACGTTGACCAGCATGATCCCGTTGCCCAGCCCGATGCCGAAGTCACCGTGGTAGAAGAAGCCGCGGATCGTGTCGTACCAGAGGAACAGAACGACGAGCACCGCGCAGTAGAAGAAGAAGCGGTGCAGGTTGTTGAGGGCGAACGGGAGTTTGGTCTCGCCTGTGTACTTGCGCCGCGCCGGGCCGGCGACTGCGCACGAGGGCGGCGCCAGGAAGAACGAGCGGTAGTAGCTCTTGCGGTAGTAGTAACAGGTGGACCGCATGCCGAGCGGGGCCCAGAGGACCAGGAATGCCCACGGCAGCCCGGTCTTGAAGGACAAGATCCCGGGCAGGTCAGGCGAGAAGAACGGCGACTGCAGTTGCGCGCCACCAGCGGTGATCGCGTAGTACTTGCTCATGATCGCGCGAACGATCGAGTAGATGCCGAACAAGGTCAGCGCCGTGACGATCAGGGCGGGTTGGACCCACCACTTGTCTCGGCGCATGGTCGCGCCGAGACGGCGCGGAGAGGGGGCGACGGTGGTCATTTGCGCAGTGTTCTCAGAGGGGTTTTAGGTCGCACGGCGTAACGCCCCGTGAAGGCGTTGACCGGGACGACTTTGTGGCAAGACACACGGATTATCGGCTAATGGGGCGACGAGACGCGTTGTCACCGCCTGCGCGGACGAAATTTTCGGGGGTCAAGGCCTCGCCTAAAAGGGGCTGGATCGCTAGGCTCGCTCATCGGTGGAGCGCGAATTCGACGTCATCGTGATTGGTGCCGGACCGACCGGTGAGGTCGCGGCCGGGCGCCTCGCGACGCGCGGCGGCAAGCGGGTGGCGATCGTCGAAAGGGACCTCGTCGGCGGCGAATGTTCCTTCTACGCGTGCATGCCGTCGAAGGCGTTGCTGCGGCCCGCGGAGCTCTTGAACGAGGTCCGCCGAGTGCCGGGCGCGGCAGAGGCCGTGACCGGTCCGCTGGACACGCAGGCGGTGCTCGCTCGTCGCGACGAGATCATCCACGACCTTGACGACTCAGCCCAGCTTCCGTGGCTCGCGGACCGCGACATAACGCTCTTCCGCGGCGACGCGCGGCTCGAAGGCCCGCGACGTGTACGGGTGGGCGAGGAGCTGCTGATCGCCCACGAGGCGGTGGTGCTCGCGGTCGGCAGCACCGCTGTGCTGCCGCCGATCCCTGGGCTGGCCGATGCCGGGGCTTGGTCCAACCGCCAGATCACGACGGCCAAGGCGGTCCCTCAGAGCCTGGTCATTCTTGGCGGCGGCGTGGTCGGCGTCGAGATGGCACAGGCGTGGGCTTCGCTGGGCGCGCAGGTGACGGTGATCGAGGCGGTCGACCGGTTGCTGGCGCTCGAAGAGCCGTTCGCCGGTGAGCTGGTTGCCGATGGCCTTCGCAAGCTTGGGGCCAACCTGCGGCTCGGGGTCAAGGCGACAAGTGTCAGCCGTCACAACGGCGTGATCGCCGTGGACCTTGCCGACGGCTCGTCGGTCAGTGGCGAGCGCCTGCTGGTCGCGGTTGGCCGCCGCCCCTATACCGGCGGTTTGGGGCTTGAGAGCGTCGGGCTGGCCGGCGGAGAGTGGGTAACGGTCGATGACCGGCTCCAGGTGCCCGATCAGCCTTGGCTCTACGCCGTGGGTGACGTCAACAAGCGCTCACTGCTGACGCATGCCGGCAAATACCAGGCGCGGATCGCGGCCGACGTGATCTTGGGCGAGAGGTCTGCTGCCGCCATCGCCGACGGCCCTGGGTCTCCACGCGTGACCTTCACCGATCCACAGGTCGCGGCCGTCGGCATGACCCTGTCCTCCGCGCTCGAGCAGGGTCTGCCGGCCGTCGCGATCGACCTTGCCACCGGCAGCTCGGCGGGATCGAGCTTCGTAGGACACGGCGCGCCGGGAACGTCGCGGTTTGTGGTCGACACCCAACGTTGCATCCTGCTGGGCGTCACCTTCGTGGGCCCGGAGGTCGCTGACTTTCTGCAGGCCGCAAGCATCGCCGTCGCCGGCCAGATACCGCTGTCCACGCTCGCCCACGCGATCGCCCCATTTCCAACTCGCAGCGAGCTCTGGCTCTACTTCCTGGAAGCGTACGAGCGCGAGCGGGGCGTCACCGTCCATGCTGACGGCGACCCGCTCCGCAGGTCCTAACGCGCGGTAACGGATTCTTATTCTTTTCCGGGGGCCCTTGCGCCAAGATCGTTAGCGTGGGAAGACTGGGTTGGCGTGGCTTGCTCACGCTTCTGATCGGACTCGCGTCGATCGCGGCGCTGTTGTACGTGGCACCGCCCAACAAGGTCGTCCACCAGCTCGGTTCGATGCAGCTCAGCTGGGTGCTCGTGGCAATCGCGTTCGAAATCGCGTCGTGCGTCAGCTACGTCGTGCTCTTCCGGCGTGTCTTCCCGGAGCCGCCGCGCCGCACCAGCTGGCAGGTTGCGTGGATCGCGATGGGCGCCGGCGCGGTCCTGCCGGGCGGCAACATGGCGTCGGCGGTGTCGACCGGCCTGCTGCTGCGCAAGTACGGGATCGGGACTCGGCGGCTGGCTGAGCGGTGCGCAGGGCTGCTCTGCTTCCTGACGGCGCTTGGGTTCGTGTTCAACGGCGTCGCGGCAGTGCTGATCCTGATCGGCGTCGACAGTCGCCCTTACAGCCTGCTGCACAGCCTTGGCCCGATCGCCGTATCGGTGGCTGTGCTCGGTGGCGCGGTGCTGCTGGCACACGGGAGCCGCCGGCTCGGGCCGCAGATGCCGAAAGTGGTCCGCGGCGTCGCCAGCGGGCTGGACGGCGCTTGGCGACTGGTGCTCGACGTGCATTGGCGGCTGCTCGGGGCGGCCGGCTTCACGCTGCTCGACATGGGCGCGCTCTGGGCCGCCTGCCGCGCGACGGGGCACCCGCTTGGTGCCCCCGCGCTGATGGTGGCGTACTGCATCGGGTATCTCGCCACCCTGATCCCGATGCCAGCGGGCATCGGGGTGCTGGACACAGGGTTATCCGGGTCGCTGGTGCTCTACGGCGTCGCCGGTCCGGCCGCCGTCGGGGCCGTACTCGTCTATCACGTGATCTCGGTCTGGGTACCGGCGCTCGGCGGGCTGCTCGCCTGGCTACCGACCAGGACTCTCAGCCCGCAGCCGCTCCCGAAGCTCGCTACGGCGGATCTTGCCGCTGACGGTCTTGGGTAGCTCGGTCACGAACCGGATCTCACGCGGGTACTTGTAGGGTGCCGTCAGCCGCTTGACGTGCTCCTGCAGCTCACCGACCAGCTCATCACCGGGCTCGTAGCCTGCCGCAAGAATCACGAATGCGGTCACGATCTGTGTGCGCTCGCGGTCGTCCTTGCCGACGACCGCTGCCTCCATCACTGCAGGGTGTTCGATCAGCGCCGACTCCACCTCAAACGGGCCGATCCGGTAGGCCGATGAGGTGATCACGTCGTCATCGCGGCCCTCAAACCAGAGGTAGCCGTCGCTGTCGCGCCAGGCCTTGTCACCGGTGTAGTACCACCCGTGCCGGAAGGCGCGGGTATCGGCGTCGGGGTCACCTACGTAGCCACCGAATAGACCTACCGGCGGCGGGTCGGTGACCCTCACGGCAATCCCGCCGACAACCTCATCGGGACTGGGCTGGCCGTTGTCGTCGAGCACATCGACCGTCCAGCCCGGAATCGGCTTGCCCATCGAGCCGGGTCGCACCGGCACTGCTCGGTAGTTGGCGACCAGGATCGTCGTCTCCGTCTGGCCGTAACCGTCATAGATGGTCAGCCCGCCGGTCCCTTGCGCCCAGGCGCGGATCACCTCCGGGTTGAGCGGCTCGCCGGCGCTGGTGCAGTGACGCAGGGTCGACAGGTCGTAGGACTTGAGGTCGGCTTGGACGAGCAGCCGGTAGAGCGTCGGCGGCGCACAGAAGGAGGTGATCTCGTGCTGACGCAGCAGCTTCAGGATCGTGTCGGCGTCGGGCTTGCCGAGGGCGACCTGGACGATCGTCGCGCGCTCGTGCAGCTGTCCGAAGAGCCCGCCCCACGCCGCCTTGGCCCAGCCTGTGTCGGTAACCGTCCAGTGGCGGTCGCCGGGCCGCAGGTCGTGCCAGAAGCGTGCGGTCGAGACGTGCCCGAGGCCGTAGGACTGGTTGTGCCTGACCATCTTCGCGTGGCTGACGGTGCCGCTGGTGAAGAACAGGATCATCGGATCGTCAGCGGCTGTCGGGTCGGCCGGTAGCTCGACGTCGAACAACCCCTGGCTGGCACGCTTCAGCATCTGATCCCAGTCAAACCAGCGATCGGGTCGGAGTGGCGTACGCAAAGTCCGTTGCACACCGGTGTGACGGAT
>Ga0224557_1002855_pt1 | contig 14141 bp, 12 predicted proteins | sample 714S31014metaG_FD_180677 | JGI IMG/M metagenome (GOLD analysis project Ga0224557, IMG submission 180677) | Peat soil microbial communities from Stordalen Mire, Sweden - 717 S3 10-14 | ecosystem: Environmental > Terrestrial > Soil > Wetlands > Peat | place: Sweden: Norrbotten County, Stordalen...
AGCCGCTCGACGAAATGATCACCCCTCGGATAAGTTCCCTCAGCTCACGGCGCACCTCGGCGTCGAGGGCTGAGAGCGGCTCGTCGAGCAAGATCAGTGCCGGGTCGCCGGCGAGCCCGCGGGCCAGGGCCACTCGTTGGCGTTGGCCACCCGACAGAGATCCCGGTCGGCGGTCGGCCAATCCTTCCGCTCCGACCCGTTCGAGCCAAGAGCGAGCGACGGCGCGTCGTGCCCGGCGCCCCCTGGTCTGACGGACGGCGAGGGCCACGTTGTCGATAACCGAGCGGTGGGGCAGCAGTAGACCGTCCTGGAAGACCATGCCGACGCGACGCTTTTGGGTGCTGACGTAGGTACGGCGGGAACAGTCCGTTACGACGTGACCGTTGATGGTGATGGTGCCGCTATCGGGACGGATGAGGCCTGCGATCAGCGCCAGGGTCAACGACTTCCCGGCTCCTGATGGGCCGAACAGTACCGACATCCCTGACTCCACGGTGAACGCAACGTCGAGGTTGAACTCGCCGATCTGACGAGCGACCGCAAGCTCAAGCGCGGCCGTCATGACCGGCTCCGACCGAGCAGGCCGACGCCGGTCATAGCGATGATGGCCATCAAGACGAGGATCAGCAACATCGTGTCCCGCTCGGGGGTGGTGAAGGAGTCGAGGATGGCGAGCGACATCGTGCGAGTCCTGCCGTTGATGTCCCCACCGATCATGAGCGTGGCCCCGTACTCGCCGAGGGCACGTGCGCACCCGATCGTGAGCCCGGCGGCGGTCCCGCGTCGAGCAAGCGGAAGTGTGACCTGTAAGGCGACTCGCCAGTTGGGCAGGCCCATCGTCCGCGCCGCCTGCTCGAGCGCTGGGTCGACCCCTGCTATGGCCGAGCGCGCGGCCCGCAAGCAAAACGGGTACGCGGCCACCGCCGCGGCAATTATGCACCCCCAGACGTTGTAGACGAACACGTGGCCGGTCACACGGGTCAAGAACCCTCCGACCTGGGTGCCCGGGGAGAGCACTTCGAGCAGGTAGTAGCCAATGACCGTAGGCGGGAGGATGATGGGAAGGCTCCCGACCGTTTCGAGCACGTCCCGTCCCGGGAAGTGGCCCTTCGCAAGCATGTACCCTGAGGCGACGCCCGTGACCCCGGCGATCACAATTGCCGCGGATGCGACGCGCAGCGAAAGGAAAAAAGGCCCAGAAACGATGTCCCAGTAGGCGATGTAACGGGCCAGGAGATGAGCGGCACCGAACCCGAGCCCAAAGCCCACCAGCACGACGACTGAGATGACGACGGCCCTTTTCCTCTTGTCGAGGGCCGGCGCGGCTTTGGGCTCCCGCTCCACTAGCGGATGTTGTGTGTCAGCTAACTGATGGGGTCATATCCGAAGGCGGCTAGTACCGCCTGCCCCTTGGAGGAAAGCAGGTACTGGATGAACGCAAGGGCGGCTTTACCGTCGGGGCTGGTGAGGTCCGTTGCTGCGCTCTGAGCTTGGTCGTCGTTCTCGACGACCACCCATTGCCTGATCGGTTGGTAGTACCCGTGCTCGCCTACAAGGGTCTTTGGGCTATCGGCGCCGTCCTTCCCGAAGGTCCCGGAGCTGATGTCGGCCGCCACATTGTCGTGCATACCGGCAACGTAGTTTCTATCCGTGCAAGGCTCAGCGCTGGCGATGTTGGTCTTCCAGCCGTTCGACACGGTGGCGTCGGAGACGTCCGCCACGCCGCACGCGGGCACCTCTGCCCAAAAGTCGGTGTCGTTACCTGCGGGAGAGACCTCGAACGACTTCGGCAGGAGCGCGATCTGCGAGGTGCCGGCGACGACGCTGTCCTGGGTGTAGGTCACGTTATCGCCGAAAATGACCGGCAGCGAGGGATCGGAATAGTTCCCGTTCCCGTTCTGGCCTCCCGACGAGGGGCTCGTGGTGTTGTAGTTGTCCAAGCTGGAGCCCTTGCCTGTTATGCGGTCGATCTCCGCGCAGGCCTGGTCCGAGGCCTTCGCACCCAGGGCCTTGTCGGCGTTGGCGTGGTAGTACTGGGTGGCCGCTACGTAGAGAGCCTCCATGCCAGCGAGCCCGTAGGGCGCGTTCGGCGCCACCGGCGACGGCCCGCAGCCAGTGTCTGCGAAGGTCCAGCCGTTCTTCGGGTCGGCAATGGCAAGGTACCCACCGGTGTTATGAGCGGCTGTGCCCCCGTAGGACTTTTTTGTATGGGCGAGCAGGTCGCTCCAAACCTGGGCCATGGTGTACGGCGCCTCTTTTGTGCCAGTCTTGGTGAAATAGCCGCCAACAGGCTTCGCACAGGCGGGAGCGCCTTGTGCCGGCGCCAACGTCTTCCCACCGCTCCTGCAGGAGACGATCACCAGGCGCCCGGTGGTGTACTGGGCGCGGGTGGCCCCGATACCAGGACAAGCCATGCCGTTGTTGTTACCACCATTTGGGGCGGAGTACGCGGTCGAATGCGAATCGATGCACTTGCCCACGGTGTTCTTCGGCACCGCCCCCGGGTTCGATGCCGCGGGAGAGCCGTAAGGGACCGTGTTGTCGACGTTGGCCTCGTCAGCCGATGCGAACAATGCGTCGCCGGCCGGCGAGTTGCCGGTGCCGTCCGATGCGTAATCCGCGCCGCCGTCGATCACTCCGGCGAGGTGGCCCGACCCCCCGAAACTGAATGTGACGCTGTTGCCGCCGTTGGCGGTCTGAACGAAGTTCTGGGTCATGAAGTCGAACGCCGGTTCGGTGTTCGACGCGGCCAGGAACGTTGTGCCGGTTGACTGGGCCGACGCCGGACCGGCACCAACCCCTACTGCACCAGGCAGGACGGCTACAACCAGCCACGATGCACATACGAGCCTGGGCAATGAGAGCTTCTTGGACAACCGAGTGCCCCCTTTCCGTGTGCGGCCAGACGCGTACAAAGAGACGTCAGATCGCCCTGAGCTTAGGTACCATCCTTGCTTTGGTCAAGGCAGACTTGCTCTGGTCAAGACAGCCCTTCTGACGTTAAGGCAGCTCTGAGGGTCCCCGGCTGGCTGCGAGCGGGGCTGGGAGCCCGGGTGGGTGAAGGGCCAACGCCCACGACCGAGCGGTCTAGCGGCTGTGGTCGGACGGCGTTCCCGCGCCCGGTGGAGCCTGTCCGGGGCGTCGCTTCAGCCCGCCGGCGATTGGTAAGCAGGGGAGCCAATAACGATTGTACCGCAGCCCGTCCCGGGTATGTACACAACGGAATTGTAGACGGGCTTGTGCGCGAGAAGCCCTTCATCCTCAAGCGTTGAAAGCGACGCGTACTTGCCGTACTTGGAACAGCTCGCCTTCTCCGCCCGCATAATTATCGCGCTCTCGGATGCGATGGCGCCGGTCGTCCCTTTGTTTGTGGTGGCCCCCGCCAGCACGTAGACCGCGAAACCCGTGATGAAAGAAAGTACGAGCAAAAAGCCAAGAAGGTGGCCAAATGAGAGTTTGTGGGACATCAAAACGTTTCCTCTCAACCACGCGCTGGCGTAAAGGACCAAAGATACCATCCGGGGCCCTTTATGACCCGGGCCCCCTGTAGTGGGGGATGGCCTCACCGCTTGCCGTCCCGCGCTTACCTGGGGACCGGCCGCGTCCGCACGGTCTCCCGGCGTTCGTGGCATCCTGAACAGATGGACGTCCGGGTCAGCTCGACTAGCCGGATAGACGACCGCTTCCGCCTTGCCCGGCTCGGTCGGGGTCTGTCCCAGGCCGCCCTCGCCGAGCGAGCGGGTGTCACCCGCCAGACGATCTCCGGGATCGAAGCCGGGCGTTGGTTGCCATCGCTCGACGTCGCTCTCGTCGTGGCGGCCGCCCTGGGCTCGAGTGTCGAGGAACTGTTCGGCAAGGCTCCCAACTTCGCCCCGGCAGAAGCACGGCTCGCCTTTGGCGCGCAGAAGAGCGCCCGGCTTCTGCTCGCGGACATCGACGGCGAGCAGGTGGCGTTCCCCCTCGAGGGCGACCATGTCTTGGTCCCCGGGTTCCGCCCTGCCCTGGCCGAGGCGGACACCACTGAGGGCTCGGCGGCGGGCTCGTCCGTGGCGGCCCGACGTTTCGTGGCACCCGCGCCCGTTCTTGTGATCGCCGGGTGTGACCCGGCTTTGGCCCTGTTGACCGGGCCCTTGCAGCGGCACCGCCCGCCGGTCAGCCTGGTGTGGTGGAACTGCTCCAACTCCACTGGCGTTGAGCTCGTCGACGCTGGTCTCAGTCACGTGTCGGCGGTCCATCGCCGTAGCGACCAAAAGCGCGGACGTTCGGCCGCGCACGAGGTCGTCGGCTTCGCCGCGTGGCGGGAGGGACTGGTCGTGTCGCCCCGTTATGCCGCCCGGGTGCAGGGGCTGGCGGACGCCCTGGAGCTCGGCCTACGGGTAGCCAACCGCGAACCAGGCTCCGAGGCTCGGCGGCTGCTCGATGATGCTCTTGTCCAACTCGGTGTGGAGGGCAAGACCGTGGCCGGCTACGACAGCTCCTGCACCGCGCACCTATTGGTGACCTCGGCTATCGCGGCCGGCCTGGCCGATGTCGGTGTGGCCAGCGAGCCGGCGGCGCTCGCTTACGGCCTGGGCTTTGTCCCCTGGCAGGAGGAGACTTGCGAGTTGTGGATCCCGGGCTCCCAGCTTGGCACCCCTGAGGTCCGCGCCCTGCTAAACGTCATGGCCGGAAGCGAGCTGCGCGCTCAGCTGGGGGCCATCGCTGGTTACGACGCCACCCCGTGTGGGACGGTGGTCGGATGACCTCCAATATCACTCGACCATGGAGGCGCACTTTGGCCTGGGGGCGCGAACGTGAGGGCCCTATTGAGGGACAAGGGCCCTATAGAGGGACAAGGGCCCTACCCTGGCGGTCGGGCCGCCGGCCGAGCTGAAGGACAAGAGAGGAAGCGTGGGGTTCACAAGGGGGTTCCACAATCGGCGCCAAGAGCCCCGCGATCCCCGTCTGCCTCCGGGCCAGTACGACACCGGCTCGTTATGGCCAGTGCTAACGGCCGAGGTGACGCCGAAGATCTCCACCGCGTCATGGGCATTTTCTGTTGAGGGCTTAGTCGAACGTCCGACCATTTGGACCTGGGACGAGATCCAAGCCTTGCCCCCATCGAGCTACGAGGGCGACATCCACTGCGTCACAACGTGGTCCAAGCTCGGTGTGACCTTCAAGGGTGTCTCGGTCGACACCCTGCTGGCCACGGCAGTACCCTTACCCGTAGCAACTCACGCCCTGGCTTTTTGTTATACCGCCCAGTCCAGCACGGTCCCCCCCATTGCCTACACCACTAACTTCCAGCTGGACGACCTCAGCGGAGGCAAGGCTTGGGTGGCCTGGGAGTACGGAGGCCAGCCCCTTCCCATCGATCACGGGGGACCGGCCCGGCTCCTGGTCCCGCACCTGTACTTCTGGAAAAGCGCAAAGTGGGTGGCGGGGCTTCGCCTCCTGGACCACGACCAACCCGGCTTCTGGGAACGCAACGGTTACCACAACCGCGGCGACCCCTGGGTCGAACAGCGTTACGACGGCGATTGACCGTTTACGAGCCCGACGGCGGCCACAGCGCTGGAGAGACGTGGCTTGACTCCAGCCGGCCATCGATGCTAACGATAACACGCAGGATGCCCTGTGGAACTGCCGCATCGGGATGGTGAATAAATGCTCGATCTGAAGCCCCGTGCTTACGTCCCCGACCCTTGTTACCCCCCTAGTGGGGGGGCCGTCGGTTATGGCTGGGACGAGGTGGCGGCCCGGGCCGGCGACCATGTGGCCGTGGTGGCGATCGACGGCCCGGTGGTCGCTCGCTGGGAGGAGCTTTGCGCCGGGTTGGCCGGTGCCTTGTCGCGTCGAGGGCGCAAGGCCCGGTTCCTCACCTCGACGCGGTGGCTGCTGCCCTGGGAGAGGGTACAAGAAACAACCTCATCGTACGAACTGCGCGATGACCCCGACTTCGATCATCTGGCCTCGGGACGCCTGGCTGATCTTTTCCGGGCCGAGCGTCACGTTGAGGTGCCTGAGGGCGAGCTCCTGGTGGTCTGCGGCCCTGGCGCCGCTCTGGTCCCGCACGACGTCCTGTGGTACGCCGATTTGCCAAAGCGCTACGCCGAGGCTGCGATTTTGGCCGGTGGCCTCAATCTCGGGCAACGGGGAGGGACCGGGGCCGGGACCACGAAACGGCTGTTTTTCATAGACTGGCCGCTACTCGACCGGCACCGCGACGAGGTCGCGGCCGATATAGACCTGTGGTTGGACATGCAGCAGTCATCCGGCCCGGCCTTTCTTGACGGCGCCACCTTGAGGGCCACGCTGGCCGACCTGGCTGGTCGTCCTTTCCGTTCCCGTCCTACTTTCAACACCACGACCTGGGGCGGTCACTGGGGGCAGGAAATCCTCGGTCATAATCGCGACCAGGCCAACAGTGCCCTGGGCTACGAGCTGATAGCCCCCGAGGCCGGCGTGCTCGTAGGCACGCCCGGTGGCCCCAAGGTGGAAGTACCTTTCCAACTGATCGTGGCGGCTCACCCGAGCGAGATGCTGGGGCGCGGCGTGCACGATGTGTTCGGTACTTCTTTCCCGGTCCGTTTCGATTACCTCGACACCCTCGGTGGGGGCAATCTGTCAGTCCACTGCCATCCCCGGGAGCGCTATATGCGCGAGGTGTTCGGCTGGCCTTATACCCAGCACGAGTCCTATTACATGATGGTGGGCGGGGAAAAAGCCAACGTTTTCCTGGGGTTACGCGAGGACGCCGACGTCGACAAGTTCCACCGGGAGGCGGAGGAGGCTTATCACGAGGGCTCGCCGATGGACATCGAGCAATACGTGCCCAAGTTCGCGGCCACGCCGCACCAGCTCTTCCTCATTCCCGGCGGGACGCCCCACGGCAGCGGCGAGGGCAACGTGGTGCTGGAGATCAGCGCCACGCCCTACCTCTACTCGTTGCGTTTTTATGATTGGCTGCGCCGCAACGGCGACGGCGAGCTACGGCCGGTGCACGTAGAGCACGCGTTCCGCAACCTGGATGGCGACCGGAGAGGCGCGGCGGTGCAGCGCGACCTGGTGCCCTGCCCTCGTGCGCTGCGCCACGGCGAGGGATGGGACGAGGTCGTGCTGGGGGAGCTGGCCGAGATGTTTTTCGAAGTCCGCCGGCTGGAGATCAATGCGGGTACGACGGCGCAGGACGCTACCACTTCGTCGTTCCATGTGCTGAACGTGGTCGAGGGCGACGGCGTGCTGGTCGAACCGGCTTACGGGGATGCCCATTCCCTGGTTTACGCCGAAACCATGGTGGTACCGGCCTCCGTCGGCCCCTACCGGCTGCGGCCTCTCGGCCCCAGGTCGGTGAAGATCGTCAAGGCGTTGGTGCGGTGACGGGCGGCGGGGGCACCGGTCCGGCCCTGGTGCCCGTCATGGACGTCGGTGGCACGCACGTGACGGCCGCGCTCGTCGACCTAGGCGCCGGTGCCGTTATCGGCAGCACCGTGCGGCGGCGTGCCCTGCGGCCCTCGGCTCCGGCGGGAGAACTGTTGGAGAGCATCCTGGGCTGCGGCCAGGCGCTTGCCGCGCCGGCCCGGGCGTCCTGGGGCGTAGCCGTCCCCGGGCCGTTCGATTACGACAGAGGGGTAGCCCTTTTCGCCGGCGTGGGCAAGTTCGAATCGCTCTACGGCACTGATGTCGGCCAGGAGCTGCGGGCCGGGTTGCCGGGACCGCCGGGGTCGGTAAGGTTCCTCAATGATGCAGATGCCTTTTTGTTGGGGGAGTGGCTGTTCGGGGCGGCCGACGGGCACGACCCGTGTGCCGCCATCACCCTGGGCACCGGCGTCGGATCGGCGTTCCTCTCCGGTGGCGTGGTCCGCCAGGACGGCCCGGGCGTGCCCCCTGAAGGGAGGGTCGACCTGCTCCGGATCGACGGGCAGCCCCTCGAAGACTTCGTTTCCACCCGGGCGATCGAGCGTGGCTACGAGCGCATCAGCGGTGTCAACCCACAAGGTGCGGCCCATGTCGCCGGCCTCGCCCGCGGCGGGGACGCGATTGCCGCCGGCGTGCTGCAGTCGGCGTTCGAAGCTCTGGGAAAGGCGCTGTCGCCGTGGCTCGAAGAGTTCGGGGCCGAGGCGCTGGTGGTCGGCGGCTCCATGACCGGGTCATGGGATCTCATAGGACCGGCGCTCGTCGGCGGGATCGGGGCTGCCATGGCCGACGGGGGCAAGGGGCTGAGCGTACTGGTAGCCGCCCACCCCGAGCACGCCGCCCTTCTCGGCGCCGGGGCCTACGCCGGCGGCCGGTCGGGCGTAGCCCGGGCTACGCCGGCGCGGACGGTTAGCCCGCCAACGCCGCCTGGGGCCCCATGACGGCGACACCGCTCCGGGCCAAGCGGGCCGTACCTACGATGCGCGATGTGGCCGCGCTGGCGGGCGTCAGCACCATGACCGTGTCCCGGACCCTGCACGATGACCCGCGCATAACCGACGAGACCAAGCAACGGGTGCGGGTTGCCCTCAGCGAGCTCCGGTACGTGAGGAACGACACCGCCCGCAACCTCCGCATCGGTAGGGGAGCCGGAGCCGTGGGCCTGGTGGTCGGTAACCTGGCGAACCCGTTCTATTCGCAGCTGGCCCTGGGGATCGGGGAGGTCGTCGAGCAATATGGCCTGACCGTCATGCTGGTCCACGCCAGCGGCGACCACAACCGGGAAGTGCGCCTTGTAGCCGACCTGTTGAGCCGGCGCGTCGAGGGTATCGTCATTGCCCCGGAGGGCGATGACCACCGCCACCTCGGCCCCGGGCCGATGCACGGCACGCCGGTGGTGTTCGTGGCCCGGCCGCCGTCGGGGATATCCGCCGACTGTGTCCTGGTGGACGACTTCGCCGGGACCAAGGACGCGACCGGACGGCTGATCGCCCGCGGGCATACCAACATCGCTTTTGTCGGCTTGCCGCCGACGGTTTGGTCGGGCGCCGAGCGCTTCCGGGGCTTCGCGGCGGCTATGGCCGACGCACAGCTGCGCCTCAATAAGCGTTATGTCCGCTACCAGCAGAGCGATGTGATGGCGGCTGAGCGCACGGTACGTTCCCTACTCTCGTTGGCCAAGCCGCCCACGGCTCTGTTCGCGGCCAACAACCGAAACATGATCGGGGCGCTGAGAGCGGCCAGCGACGCCGGGCCGCCCATAGCCCTGGCCGGTTTCGACGCTTTCGAGCTGGCGGACATGCTCGGCCTGCCCCTCATCGTGGTCTCCTACGACGCCGTCGACCTGGGCCGCCAGGCCGCCCGCCTACTGCTCGAGCGGGTCAATGCCGACGGCGCCAAACTGCCCGCCCGCCGGGTGATAGTGCCTACCTGGGTGGCGGAGTACGGGCCCCCCGGGGGCCAGTACCACCTCTTACACTTGCCTCGGCTCAGCCGCGACTAAAGGAGGGCTGAACGTTGATGACGTCACGGGAGCGGGTACAGGCGGCGCTGGAGCACCAGGAACCAGATAAGGTGCCCCTTGATTTGGGCGGCAGCCATCAGACAGGCATGCATGTGGACTCCGTCTACAAGCTTCGCCAGGCGCTGCAACTAGATCCGCCCGGTACGCCGGTAAAAATAGAAGACCCGTACCAGTTACTGGGCGAGATCGGACCGGATCTGCTCGACGCTCTTGGCGGCGACGTGGTGCCGCTCCGAAAGCCCGGCACGATTTTTGGCTATAAGAACGAGGGTTGGAAAAGCTGGACCACATTCGGTGGGACTCCTGTTCTGGTGCCCCAAGGCTTTAACACCGAACCCGAGCCCAGCGGCGACATACTCGCCTACCCGGGCGGCGACAAGACCGCGCCGCCCTGTGCGCGCATGCCCCACGGCGGTTTCTACTTCGACGCGTTGACGCGCCAGGATCCCATCGATGACGACAACTTGCACGTCGAAGAGAACCTCGAGCAGTTTGGCCCAATATCGGACGAGGACCTGGCCTACTTGAAGGCTGAGCTGGAGCGGCAGGGGGCAACCGGAAAAGCCGTCCTGGCTGGGTTCGGCGGCACCGGGTTTGGTGACATCGGTCGGCTCCCGGGTATGGAGCTCAGGCATCCCAGGGGAATTCGGGCTATCGAGGAGTGGTACGTGAGCCTGAGCCTTCGGCGCGGTTACATCTACGAGGTCTTTGAGCGGCAGTGTGAGATCGCCCTACAGAACCTGGAGAAGATCCATGCCGTGGTGGGTGATGGGGTGCAAGTAGTCAACGTGACCGGGACCGACTTTGGAGCGCAACAAGGACCGTTCATCTCCCCGAACACATATCGCACGCTGTTCAAGCCCTTTCATGCCAAGGTCAATGATTGGATCCACACGCACACCAAGTGGAAGAGCTTCATCCATTCCTGCGGGTCCATGTGGCGTCTTTTGGACGATATCGTGGACGCCGGGTTTGAGTGCCTGAACCCAGTACAGACGTCGGCCGCAGATATGGGCCCTGGAGCTCTAAAGGCCAGGTACGGGAGCCGGCTTGTCTTCTGGGGAGGAGGGATCGATACTCAGAGGGTGCTGCCGTTCGGTACGCCGGAGGAAGTGCGGGCGATGGTCCAAGAACGGATGCGCATCTTTGGTCCGGGGGGAGGTTTTGTCTTCAACCCCGTCCACAACGTGCAGGCTGGCATACCGACCGCTAACTTGCTGGCGCTCTTCGACGCGATCAACACCTACCGCAGCTATCCTATCGGATAATCCCTTTTGCCTGAACGGCACTTCGCCCCTTCACAACTCAGGCCTAGACAAACGGGGTGCACCGGGGGCCGGTGGCCGGCAGACCACAATTTCGAGGGCGCCGCTAGCTCGAGCCGGTCCGGCCGCATAGGGCATCAGCAAAGTGGCGCCGCGCTCTACAGCAACCCGGCGGGCGGGGAAGCCACCCTCAAGATTGCCTGAGCCGGCAACCACCACGAGCACCGCGTAGCCCTCGCCGATCTCCCCGCCAGATCGTGCGAGTACTCTCTCCGCCCGGAAGAAGGGGTCTGCCGCTGGCGGCAGAAGAGAGCCTTCGGCCCCTAGCGCTCGGCCACTGAGCTTCTCGACTCGGTCCATGCTCCAAGCCTCTCGGTCCACGCAACTGAGCGCAAGGTCGAACCCGAGCCCCAAGTCTCCTCCGTTCGAGGCTCGGCGCTCAAGGGCGATGGTGAAGTCAGAGGGTTCCTGGAGCTCTATGACAAGGATTCCCGGGCCGATCGCGTGGGGTACGCCCGCGGGCACGAGAAGGACCGAACCGGTCTGAACGGGGACGACGTGAAGAGCCGAAAGCATCTCGCTCAGTCGCTGCTCGGCTACCCAGGTGCCCAGTTCGTGCCTCTCTACCGAGCGATGGAAGGCCAGGTACACCTGCGCACGCGGCTCTGCGTCAACGACCAACCAGGCCTCAGTCTTCCCGTGCGCGCAACCAAGGTGAGCTCGGGCAAAGTCCCGGTTGGGATGGCAATGCACAATTAGTCGCTCGGCGGCGTCAAGAAGCTTCACGAGCAGTCCCGGGTCGCTGCCGTAGGTGGCGACGTGCTCGGGCCCGAGATAGGCCTCCGGGTCGAGAGCGATGGCATCTCTCAGCAGCCGTCCGTCGGGAAGCCGGCTGAGGCCACTCGACGTCTCTTGCCACCGGGTCGTTACTGAGGCGACCCAGTCCTCGGGCTCGGGCGCCGCCCCGGGGTCGGCCCCTCGCAGACGTGCGGACATCCCGCCGCCCGGATAGGCGTGAGCCGGGTAATTTGCACCAAGCACAATCGGGTCAAGCGAAATAGCACCCACCCCTCTCATTGCACTAGCACCTCGAGCAAGCGGCTGTGTTGCGTCGTCATCATTGCAGGCAACCTCCCTGTGGAGCTAAACCCTCACCATCCCCGTCCAACCAGCGCGTCGGTCTCGTCCCTGTTCGGCATCCCGAGCCACCCTGCTCCTTTTTGCGCCTTGATCGCCGCCGCTGCCGTGGCAAACCGTGCCGCGCCTTGAACACCAAGCCCTCGCGCCAAAGAAAAAGCATAGGCACCATGGAAGACGTCCCCGCACCCGGTGGTATCTCTCGCCCTGATGGCCGGCGCCGTCATTCTCCAGATGCCCTCGTCGGTGAGCCACACGCTCCCCTGTGGCCCTAGTGTCACTCCAAGCGCCGGTTGGCCCAATTTGTCCCGGGCGATAGAAAGCCCGGCGTCCGGCTCAGCCACCCCCGTAAAACCGCTCAGCCCGTCCGCCGAGAAGATCACGTGATCGGCAAGCCAAGCAAGTTTAGTTATGGCCTCCGTTCCGGCGTCCTCGAAGTCCAGTACCCTGGGGATCCCCTTCTCGCTCGCCATCCGAAAAGCGCTGGAAGTACAGCTTGGGTGCACTTGATCAGCCAGTACCGCGCCGGCTCGACCAAGGGATGGCAATCGCCAGGAGCCAGCGCCTTCATCCAGGTTGTTCCCCCGGTAATACCCAAGCCAGCGATGCCCTTCCACGTCCACGAGGACGCACGAGACCGATGTCGACCCTCCATCTGGCACCGGTCCCTCGCCAACCTCTACGCCGCAGTCCCGGAGCATCTCCAGGACGGTCCTGCCCGCCAGGTCATCACCCACAAGACCTGTCCAAACAGCCTGGCCGCCCAACTGTGCGACCGCGACTGCGGCAGTGGCAGCATTCCCGCCACCACCCCACCTCGAGCCCCGAGCAACGTCCTTGCCTTCTCCCGTAGGCAGTGTGGGTACTTCCATCACATGGTCCAGCACGACCGCACCCACGCAGAGCACACGAGCCTCACCACTAGCCTCGCTCATCGCAGCACCGGTCCGCTGGCGCTACCTGAACAGTGCCGCCTAGCACTAATACTACGCGAGGCACTACCCAAAGTATTTGCAACCGTGGCCACGACGTTACAGTATATGAAATAGCTGGTATGTTCTAGCTGTGCGTTGGAGGACCGGTCGCACCCCCCGGGCGCGCCATGTCCGTGAGATGATTGTGATGTCCAGAGCGTCGTGGGGCGGCTGTCCGAGGGGGCTACCTCGGTTGCGGGCCTCGGCTTGACGAACGATGGAGGAAAAGCCCTATGAGCCTCGGTACGAACATACGTTTGGCGCGAGTATTCAGCCACCCTTCGCAGCGTCTATTTTCCGTTGCAGTCGATCATTTTGTGGGGTACCCAGGAACTATGACCCACGGCCTCCGGGACCTTCCGAAGACGCTGGCGGCGGTCGTCCGAGCGGGACCGGACGCGGTGACCATGACAGAAGGAGCTGCCAAAAACTGCTGGGCCCCCTACGCAGGGAAGGTTGCACTCATTATCCAGATGGGCTGTTTCACACCGGATGACCGTGTTCTTGAGGTGCTGGGGAGTGTCCCCGGAGTTGTCCGCCTGGGCGCGGACGCCGTAGCGATGGCAATCGGTGTGCGGGGCCCTCGTGAAGGTGAGTACCTCCGGCTCCTGTCGAACACGGTCACCGAAGCTGAGCGCTACGGTATGCCCGTTATAGCTCACATATACGCGCGGTCCTACGAAGCCGAGCCGGTTATCGTTTCGGACGTGGAGAGCATCGCCTGGGCTGTTAGGTGCGGCATCGAATGCGGTGCGGACGTGATTAAGGTCATCTATCCAGGAGACCCAAGTGCGTTCCGGGAGATCGTTGAGTCCTGCCCAGTCCCGGTCGTCGTGGCTGGCGGCCCGCGGACCGAGACCTTCATGGAGGCTCTCGAGCAAGTCAGGGTTGTGTTGTCCTGCGGTGCGTCGGGCCTGACCGTCGGACGGAACGTCTGGGGACCGAATGTCGACGCCCGTACCGCAGTATCGGCGTACAAGCACGTCGTGCACGACGGTCTCTCACCCAAAGAGGCGATAGAGCTGTCCGAAGACGAAGCAACGATAAGCTGATAGTCCCACCGATAGCCGAAATTTAGTTGGGTTTTTGCCCGGCCAGCTAGGCCCGGGCGACGTGCCCACCGACCGCGTCGAGCATGGCCACGATGTTTTCGGCCGGGACGTCGGCCAAGACGTTGTGCACCTGTTGGAAGACGAAGCCGCCCCCGGGGCTCATTATGTCCACCTGGTGACGGACGTGCTCGCGGATGGCATCGGGGGTCCCGTGAGCCAGCAGCCACTGCGTGTCGCAACCACCGCCCCAAAAGGTTATGTCCCGGCCGAAATCGCGCTTCAGCTCCGTCGG
>Ga0224557_1002856_pt1 | contig 14134 bp, 12 predicted proteins | sample 714S31014metaG_FD_180677 | JGI IMG/M metagenome (GOLD analysis project Ga0224557, IMG submission 180677) | Peat soil microbial communities from Stordalen Mire, Sweden - 717 S3 10-14 | ecosystem: Environmental > Terrestrial > Soil > Wetlands > Peat | place: Sweden: Norrbotten County, Stordalen...
GTGGCACAGGGCCTCTGCGGAGCTTCCGAGACCGAAATGACCCCACGCAACATCGACTCCTTGTCATTTCTGCACAAGAACTCGTCTGACCCCGGGAATTTTCCGACAGCCTCACCTCAAAGCCGTCGCAGGTGATCTGAAGGTGCGGCAGGCACCCGCGCCAGAATGCGTTGTAGCCGTAGCAGAGATCGGTGTACCTAGTCCCAAACAGGACGTTGACCGCCAGCCCGAGTGAGCGGTTGCCGGCGCTACGCAAAAATGTGATGTCGGCGCTCCTGGACCACCCCAGTCGCACGCCCCTACCGGGATAGGCCCTTAGCGGGTTTGCACTTCTCGCCGCGATTACGGCAGTTGTCGTGTGAACCGCTAATTACCGGTTTGCGCTGGGGCGGTCAGATTCCAGCACCTCTGCCCGGGAGCAGGCTTCTGAGAACACCTCGAGGGTCAATTGAGAGACTGATTCGAGAATCACGCCCGCAGCCGGCAGCGCTACGGCGATCTTCTCGCCCCCGTCCGGCGCGATCAGCTGATGCACGGTCCAGGAATTCGCAGGCGGTCCCGTCCAGACAGCAGCCAAAGTAAAGCCATCGGGCTCCCGCTCGACGACCGCCCCCGACAGAGCTGGGATCATCCCCACGCCGAGAGCCTTCCCAACCGCCTCCTTGATCGTCCAGGCGCTCGAGAACCAATCGGAGAGGACGGCGTCGGGCATGTCGTGGAGTGACGCGACCTCGGCGTCGCTGAACAGCCGCTCTGCGAGCCGTCGTTGACGCGTCGCGGCTGCGACCGCAGGCTCGATATCGACGCCCACCAGGGCGGCCAAGGAAGCGGCGACTACGACCACACGACCAGTGTGGGCGACACTCACCTGCAGATCCGGCACGTCCCTCAGTTGTGGCTTCCCAGCGTCGGATACCGTGACGGCAAGCAGTTTCGGGTGACGACCGCTCGCGTGAGCCCCTATCAGGCGCAGCACTGCCCGTCCGATGGCGTGCTGCGTGCGCACATCACTCGCCGATGTTGCGGCGAGCCGTTCCTGCTCCGACACACTGAGGATGGGCAGCGCGCTCGCCAGCCAATCGGCGCGATCATCCTCGGTAAACCTGGCGAGCTGCAAGCTAACGGTCGACACTGCCCTCGCTCGCTCGGGCGTCAGAGAACGCCGCGTGAAGTCAGACGGCCGTCGTGTTCTGCGGGGCGAACGACGGTCCTGCATGCCTATCGAGGATGTCCTGAATCTTGTCGTCCATAACGACTCACTTCCCGTCCGTGTGCTAGTCCAAGAGGTTAGGCGGTCCCAGTGATATCAACGGCAGATACGTCTCGCACAGATTGAAACGGACAATGCCAGCTTTAGTATGTTCAGCTGCGGGGGTGCAGGTGAATGCGCGACCACAGACGGCCGGCGCGTAACCTTCCTCCGAACCCAGGAGATGCTCGTCGAGCGTGTCAACCTGGCATCGCGCGAGTTCGCGTCTGCAACAAACGAGGTTCGGTCCAGTGGCAACTGAGGTGCATGCACCCACGCATGATCAGGCGGAGTTCCTGCGAGAACTGCTGGACGCTGGACACCTCATCGAATCCGGCGTGCCAGGCGTTTACGGTCATAGCGGGGTCTATGAGCAAGTCAGAGATCGACTCGAGGCGCTGGTAAGCGGAATCGCGGGCTCCCTCGGCGCCGTGAGGTGCCGCTTTCCTCCGGTCGTGCCGCGACGGAACCTGGAGCGCAACGGCTACGTCGGCAAGTTTCCGCACCTGGCCGCCAGCATCTTCGGCTTCAACGGCACGGAATCTGAAGCGCTCGTGCAGGGGCAGCGGGCTGCCGCGCACGAAGACTGGAGCGAATTTCAATCGCAGACCGACCTGATGATGCTTCCCGCCGCGTGCTACCCCGTATATCCGGCGATCGCCCAACGGGGCCCGCTCCAGGCCGGAGGCGTGAGCATCGATATGGGTGGCACCTGGGTGTTTCGTCATGAGCCGTCGTTCGACCCGGCACGGCGGCAGATCTTCCGTCAGCACGAGCTGGTTCGCATCGGCAAGCCCGAGGACGTCACCGAGTGGCGCTTGGAGTGGGCACGGCGAGGCGTCGAACTGTTTGGTGAGCTTGGTCTCGATGGTTCCATCGCGAACGCGAGCGACCCGTTTTTTGGCCGGCAGGGTCGACTGCTTGCTGCGAACCAGAGCGCGGAGGAACTGAAGTTTGAACTCCTGGTGCAGATCGCCGGGCCCGAGCCAACAGCTTGCGCGTCGTTCAACTATCACCTCGAGCACTTCGCCCAAACGTTTGGCTTGAAGCTCTCTGACGGATCCAGTGTGCACACCGCATGCGTGGGATTCGGGCAGGACCGGATGGTTCTCGCGCTGATGCGCGCCCATGGCCTCGACCCTGATAAGTGGCCCGCCAGCGTGCGCGCACGGCTCTTGGGCTCATCGACATGAGTTCTGGCGTGACCTTTTGCGAGCACGCTGGAGTCATGGGCAAGCGGGCCGCGCTTGTTGTGGTATTTGCGTGTTTCCTCGCCGCGGGCGGCGTGCCGGGCTCGCCAGCGTCCGCGAGCGCGTCCAAGTCGCCGCAGGCCGCGCGTGCGAATGCCGGAACGGGCGGCCTGAAGACCGTCCAGCTGATGTCGGACGGCCGGCTTCGAACCTACCTGCTTTACGTGCCACCTGGGGACAGCGTCAAGCACCCGCTCCCGCTTGTCCTCGTGTACCACGGCGTTGACGACACCGTGACGAGCACCGCCAGGTTGACCGGCCTGTTGAGCATCGCCGAGAAGCGCCATGACCTAATCGTTGCGTTCTTGAAGGGCTACGAGGAATCCTGGAACGATGATGCCGGCGACCCGCCAGCCGAGGCGGCCGGCGTCAATGACATCGCTTTTACGACGACGGTGCTCCGCAGGATCGAGTCCAACTACCCCGTGAACATGACGCGTGTGGTGGCCACCGGGTTCTCCAACGGAGCGATCCTCGCTGAATTGCTTGGTTGCAGGATCGCCCCCGACCTCACGCTGATCGCGCCGGTCGAAGGGCAGCTGGCGACGAGGTTCTCGAGCAACTGCAAGCCCGGTAGGCCGATCTCGGTGTACGAAATACACGCGACCGCTGACGAGGGTATCCCGTATAGCGGAGGGACGTTCGCGGGCGTTGGCGGACCCGTGACAGTGCTTTCAGCGCCGGGATCGGCGGAGCGCTGGGCAGTCCTCGATCACTGTGCTGCGACCGGATCCACCTCCCAGGCGCCAGGCACCGTCCTGACCGAATACAAGGGATGCCGGGACGGTGTCAGAGTGACGCTCGAGTCGATTCAGGGGGGCTCACACGAGTGGCCGCCCGGCTTCGGGGGCACCCTGGCCAGCGTGATCGCCTCCTTGCCGGGCAACCGCGAGGCGACGAAGCTATGACCTTAATCGCACATTGCTCAACTGCCGACGGGTCCTTGCCGATAGCTCAGTCATGAATCTCGACATTTTTGACGAGTGGGAATCGGATGTGCGTAGCTACATCCGTTCGTTCCCGACTATCTTCGATACCGCTCGGGGGTCGCTCCTGATCGATGAGGACGGCAGCGAGTTCATCGACTTCTTCGCGGGTGCGGGAACGCTCAACTACGGGCATAACAATTCGCTCCTCAAAGAGGCGATCCTCGACTACGTCGAGCGCGACGGCATCATTCACGCACTCGATCTGGCGACGCGCGCAAAGCGTGAATTCATCGAGACGTTCCGCGATCTGGTTCTCAACCCGCGTGGACTCCGTTACAAGTTGCAGTTCACCGGTCCCACCGGAACGAACGCCACAGAGGCAGCCATCAAGCTCGCACGACTGGCGACCGGTCGCACGAACGTGATCGCCTTCACCCGCGGGTATCACGGGCTTAGTCTTGGTGCCCTGGCTACGACGGCAGCGCGGCAATACCGTTCAGCGGCCGGTGTGTCCCTGGGAAACGTTACGTTCGCTCCATACGACGGATATTTCGGCCCCGCCGCGGACACGATAGCCATCCTGGCAAAGCAACTCGAGGACCCGTCGGGCGGGATCGACCCACCGGCCGCCGTCATCGTCGAGTGCATCCAAGGTGAGGGCGGAGTCAACACCGCGAGCCCCGAGTGGCTGCGCCGACTCGCCGAGCTTGCCGCAGAGCACGAGATTCCACTCATCGTCGACGATATCCAAGCGGGTTGCGGCCGCTCTGGGGACTTCTTCAGCTTCGAGCAGTCCGGCATTCGTCCCGATATGGTCGTTCTCTCCAAGTCGTTGTCCGGATACGGACTGCCTATGTCGCTCGTGCTGATCAGCCCCGAGCTCGACGTGTGGGAGCCTGGTGGTCACACCGGCACGTTCCGCGGGAACAATCTTGCCTTCGTGGGCGCGACCGCTGCCTTGCGCTCCTATTGGGCTGATACGACTTTCAGTGCCGAGACCAAGCGTAAGGGCCAGCTATTGCATGACCGATTGGCGGCAATGGCTGCTCGCCATCCGGGCGAACTCGAAGTGCGCGGCCGCGGGCTGTTCCAAGGTATCGCCTCGCTGACCAACCGGAGTTTTGCTGGCGGAGTGTCGCGAGAGGCTTTCGAGCACGGGGTCTTGATTGAAACTGCCGGACCGTACTCCGAGGTCGTCAAGTTCCTGCCGCCACTAACCACCGACGACGAGATGCTGCTGAGGGGCGTGGACGTGGTCGAGGCTGCGGTCGAGGCGCAGTTCGCGGCGGGTCCGGTAGTCGGAGGAACTAGTGGGGCTCGTCGTGACCCTCGATTTGAACCAGCGTCGTCGTAGCTTCAATGAGACGCCGAAGTTCGTCGTGATCTCTGGTCGTACCGGCGAGGTGAAAAACGTGTGCTTCGGAACCCTCTCGCCAATCGATCCGTTGACCCGGGCCTCTTACGAGGACGATCTCATCGACACCGTCGACCTCGCGTAAGCGGGGTAGACCCTCGACGCGATCTATCCGCTCTACGTCATTCTCAGGAAAGACGTAGAGCAGGTAACCGATCCGAGGACAGGCGACAGGGCCTTTCAGATTGACCGGATCATTAACCGCAAGCCGCAGCGCGGTGCGCAGGATGCTGAAGCCACCGGATGCGCGCTCGAGCATTTCTGACATCCCCCCGCCGGGGCGCCCGTTGACCTCGATAACGACCGGCCCGTCATCTGTGAGCTTGATCTCCGTGTGTAGGCAGCTCACCTTCACGCCGAGCGCGTGCGCGGCCTCTGTCGCAGCTCGGAACACCTCGGCCTCGAGCTCGGGAGAGAGCGCGGTCGGTGTGCAGTAACCAGTCTCACGGAACGGCCAGCGGAATGGCGTGCGGGCGCTGATTGCCGCGTGCTCGACATGACCGCTTTCCACCACGCTCTCCACTGAGACAAAGCCTGCGAAGCCGCTGCCACCGAGCTCGGTGCTGGCGTCCGGCACAAACCCTTCGAGCACATAGTCTTCGGCTCGCGCGTCAGGTCGCTCACGCAATTGCTGCATTGTTGCCTCGAGCTCCGAGCATGAGGAGATCGGCAGCGTGTCACGACTTGCCTGGCCGCAACGCGGTTTCAGCACGGCCGGATAGGTGAACGCGGATCCGATCTCGGCGACGGTGGTGGGGTCGGCGTTTTCAGGGATGACCCGGAACATGGGGACGGCGAGCCCTGCCAAGGCCAATGCGTCGCGCTGCGCGTGTTTGTCCGTGAGCTTCAGCGCGCAGTCGCGACTGTGGAACGGAAGCTGCAGCAGTTCAGCGAGCTCGGCCGTCCACATCAGGTCGGAGTCATGCATCGACAGCACGCCGTCAGGCTCGTGCGCTCGCGCAGACTCGGCAACCTGTTGCAGGTTCCGGTCTGACGAGTCGATTACGGGGCCGAACTTGCGCAGCAGCCGTGCCATCGTCGCGGCATCAGGCTTCGAGCAGTCGACAACCCACACCAGGCGGCAGACTCCCCGAGCCGCCTCGGTGATCGATAGCGGGGCGAATGAGAGCGGGTGGTAGACGTAGACGAGTGTTGGAGGTGGCTCCGCCGCTGCTGACGACTCTGCTGCTGACGACCTCACTGCTGGGATCAGATCGCCTTACGCACAGGAAGCATCTGCGCGTTCTCAAGCAGGTAGCGGTCGTTGCTGACCATGATCAGCGCGCCGCAGGCGTCACGGACGATACGTTCGAGTCGGTTGTCCTTGCCGCGCCGGAAGCCGTTGATACCGCAGATCTGCAACGCCGCGGTCGCGGCGCTCATCGCGGCCTTGGATGTGACGACCTTTACGTTGCGCAGGCTCATGATCAGCCCGATGTCTTCGAGGGTGTCAGATTGGATCGCGGCGTCCACCTTCCGTTGCGCCTCGAACAGCGTGCTGCGCGCGCATTGGACCTCGGTGAATATCTCGGCTAAACGCATCGCCGATTGCGGGGTCGTGCCAATGCTGCGCCGTGCCGCAGCACGAACGGCCTTGTGCGCCTCGTCCATCGCCGCCTCGGCGAGGCCTGTCCACACGGCGGTGAGAAGCACGTGCCTCAGCTGACCGCCGCCGCCATTTGCGATCTCCGCGAACGACACCGGGAATAGGTCATCAGGTGTCACGTGACCGGTGATATGTAGTCCGGAGCTGCAGGTACCGCGCAACCCCAGCGTGTCCCAGCCGCTTGTCGGCTCGAGCGTGAAGTCCGCCGCACGGAGGAGGGCGAGCACCTGCTCTGTTTCTGCGGCATCTGACGAAGGTCGGATCGTTGAAAGGATCAGGTCGGCGTCACGACCGTAAGAGGCGGCGAGCGCCTGTTTGTCAAAACGCCAGCCGGCGTCATCCGGTTCCAGCGCAGCTAAGCTTCGCATGACGTCACCACCAAGCCCCACTTCGCTGTTGGCGTTGGCGATCAGCAACTGCTTCTCCACCACCTCGTCAACCACCTTAAGCAGAGCCGGTGTCGTGCCGTATCGGAGTAGGGTGAACATCTGTTCGGTATGCATCGCCAGAACCGACCCCGAGGCGGCGCAGGCGCGGCCGATCACGCGGATGGTGTTGCTGAGGTCCGTGAGCGTGGCACCCATCCCGCCTTGCTCGACCGGGACAAGCGCAGATAGAACCCGCTCGTTCTTGAGCGCTTCTAACGCCTCAGCGGGGAAGCGGGCGTTCAGGTCGACCTCGTACGCTGCCGGGCCGGCCACGGTCTCAGCTATTCGCTGCGCGATCTCAGCCAGTCGCTCGCTGGTCGACAAGCCCTCGGGAGGGGGAGATGCTGCAAGGTAGGTCATTTGGTTCCGTTGTGGAGATGCGGGTTGACTTAGACAGCTGACTGCGTGACGCAGCGCCAAGTCTAATGACGCCAGACACGCCTCTAAGCGGCTCTCCCTAAGAGAGCTGGTCGACCGGGATCGCCTGCGCTGCGACTGTACACCCGGCGCTATTTGGGCTCCAGCCGTTATCTGTCAGTGCGCTTCCACCCGAGCCGACCCTCCAAATCCCCGAGTCGGTGCCCTGTCCGTATGGGTAGACCTGCATCTCGATCGCCGCGTCGTCGTCTATCACTCCTCCGAGGGGATGGTTGGCGTTGCCTGCGACAAGTGCCCCGGCAGTACCGGGTGTCGCGGCTACGCCATCGATGATCGGCGCTCCGGCCCTGAGCCACTGGTTCATCTGGCAGCGGCTGTTTTCCTGGTTAGTTGTCCTGGCGGCTTTGCCGCTCGGGGCGGGTGGAAATGGGAGGATGTGCCGGTCGTCTGCCTGACGCCCCTTCCCCTATGGTGCCGTTGAGCCCGAGGTTAGTTTGGTGTGGGGGTCTTCCCCGGATCCCGGGACTGTTGCCCTTGAGCACGTTTTTCAGACTCGTCTGTTTCGAAGGCCTCTTGGTAGACGGCGATCCGGTTGATCGATCCGAGGGGGTTGTGATGGAGGTGATCGTCGAGCGTCCAGCGGCGCTTGATGTCCACAAGGCGCAGGTCACCGCGTGCGTGCGCGTACCGGGCGAGGATGGCGTCAGGGTGGAGCAGGTGCAGGAGTTCAAAACGACGGTCCGTGGCTTGTTGGTGTTGCGTGACTGGCTCAAATCCCACCGGGTGACGCAGGTCACGATGGAAGCGACCGGCGTGTATTGGAAGCCGGTCTGGCATGTGCTTGAGGACGATTTCGAGTTGCTGCTGGTCAACGCCCGTCACGTCAAGCAGGTACCCGGCCGCAAGACCGATGTCAAGGATGCCCAGTGGTTGTGCCGCCTGGCTGAGGCGGGATTGCTGCAGTCGAGTTTCGTGCCGCCGAAACCGATCCGGGAGTTGCGGCAGTTGACCCGCTATCGCAAAACGCAGATCGCTGAACGTCAACGCGAAGCGAACCGGTTGCACAAGGCGCTGGAGGACACCGGCATCAAACTCGACTGTGTCGCCTCAGACATTCTTGGCGTCTCCGGCCGGGCGATGTTGGACGCGCTCGTCAAGGGCACGACCGACCCGGACATCCTTGCCGAGTTGGCCAGGGGCCGGATGCGAGCGAAGCTCCCGGAGCTGCGGGAGGCGCTGGAGGGCCGCTTTGAGGCGTTGCATGGCCTGTTGATCGGATCGATCCTTCAGCACCTGGACTTTCTGGACACCCAGATCCTGACGTTGTCTGAAGCGATCGAGGCGCTCCTTGGCCCTTTAGCGCCGGGGGCGGGGATGTTGCTGTGCACGATCCCAGGGATCGGTGAACGGACCGCGCAGAACGTGATCGCCGAGATCGGCCTGGACATGAGCGTGTTCCCGACCGCGCAGCACCTCGCATCATGGGCGGGACAGTGCCCAGGCAACGACCAGTCCGCAGGCAAACGCCGCTCCGGCCGCACCCGCAAAGGCTCGAAATGGTTGAACATCGCGCTCAAAGAAGCCGCGATGGCCGCGACCAGCAGCAGAGACTCCTACCTCCAAGCGCTGTACCGACGCAAAAAAGCACAAGGCGGGCACAACAAAGCGATCGGCGCGGTGAAGCACTCGATCATCTGCGCGATCTGGCACATGCTCTCAACCGGCGAGCTTTACCGCGACCTCGGACCCGATCACTTCCACCAGCGCAACCCCGAACGCCAAACCCGACGCCTCGTTGACCAGCTACAGCGCCTCGGACACGTAGTCACACTCGAACCAACAACAACAACGGCAGCAGAGCTGGTGGCCGCCTGAACGCTATTTCCCTTTCAGGTGACAATGTGTGCGCTTGGCCCGCGACGGTCGTCCAGGCGTTGCGCGTGGGTTGCCTTGATGTCGTCGGTCTGGAAGGTGATGCCGGTTTGTTGTGGCGTCACCTCGTCCCCGGGGCGCGGGAGCGCAAGTGCGATCCCCGTGGTTCCGATCGGGGCGCAAACCTCGACCCAGCGCATCCCCGGACGGAACTCCGTTCACGCTGGTGCCGAGCGATTCCCCGCGGTGTCGCGGCGTCAGGGTTGAGCTGTGCCCCCGATCGCGCGCGAAAGCTGCCGTGCCGCCGCCTGAACCTGAATCGCCAGCTCTGTCCGAGCCGTCACGCCGAGCTCGTGTGCCGGGAACGTGAGCGCGACGGCCCCGGCCGGGTAGCCGCCGTGGTCGAGCACCGCGCAGCCGACCGACGCGAAGCCCGGCGTGACTGTCCCGTTCTCCTGCGCGTAGCCCGCTTCGCGCGCGTCACGCAGCAGCGCGCGCAACTCCGAGAGCGACTCAGGCCCTGTGTCGTTGCGCTGCACGAAACGGTGGTTGGGTGCGAACAGCGCTCGCAGCTGTCGCGGTGTCAGCGCCGCCAGCATCGCAAGCCCACTCGCTGTCAGATGGGCCGGCAGTCGCACACCGACGTCGGTCACGAGGCTGGCACGACCTGCGGCACGCTCCTCCACCACATAGAGGACATCGCCCCCGTGAAGGATCGCGAAGTGCCCGTTGTACCTCGTCTGGTCAACGAGCCGCGCGAGCGTCGAGCGGCCCATCCACTGCAGCGGTTCCTGCCGCGTGTAGGCGAAGCCGAGCTCAAACGCGGCGACGCCGAGGCCGTAGCGGCGCTCGTCAGGCAGGTGGACGACGAAGCCCTGCTCGACCAGCACCCCGAGCAGCCGGTAGGTGGTGGAGCGCGGAAGTTCCAGCTCGCGAGCGATGGACGCGGCGGGGATCGGTGCGGCTTGCCTGCCGAGCAGCGCCAGCGCCCGGAGCGCCTGGCGAACTGCCGGTGCGTCGGCCATGTGGCAGTGTCCCATATATGAGACACAGTCGGGCGGTGAGGCCTGTTCGCGGGCGCGTGGCGGCGGTGTAATAACGCCATGAGCGCAAGCGCGATCGCAGTGACCGTAGGAACCGGGCCGCTGACGCCGGCGGAGGTCCTCGCCGTAGCCCGCGACAACGCAGCGGTCGAACTCTCCGCCGATGCTCGACAGGCGATCAGCGAGACCCGGGTGATCATCGAGGGGCTCGCGACCGACACTCAACCGCACTATGGAGTCTCGACGGGGTTCGGGGCCCTCGCCACGGCCCACATTCCAGATGACGCGCGCACGCGGCTGCAGCGGCACCTGATCCGTAGCCACGCGGCCGGATCCGGCGCCGAGGTCGAGCGTGAGGTCGTCCGGGCGATGATGCTCTTGAGGCTCTCAACGCTGGCCACCGGACGCACCGGCGTGCGCCTCCAGACCGCCGAGACATACGCGGCGATGCTCAGCGCCGGTATCACGCCCGTCGTCCACGAGTACGGGTCGCTCGGCTGCTCAGGGGATCTCGCGCCACTCGCGCACTGTGCGCTCGCGCTGATGGGCGAGGGCACAGTACGTGACGCGGCCGGCGTCCCGCTGGACGCCGGCGAGGCACTGCGCAACGCGGGCATCGAGCCGGTCGAGCTCCAGGAGAAGGAGGGTCTCGCGCTGATCAACGGGACCGACGGCATGCTCGGCATGCTGCTGCTCGCGATCGCCGATCTCCGGTGCCTGTTCACCACCGCCGACATAACAGCGGCGATGAGCGTCGAGGGCCTGCTCGGCACCGATCGAGTCTTCGCGGCCGACCTTCAACAGCTGCGCCCGCAGGCGGGACAGGCGCTCTCCGCCGCCAATATCCGTGCGGTCCTCCATGCGAGTCCGATCGTTGCGAGCCACCGCGGCCCGCAGGACACGCGTGTGCAGGACGCCTACTCGCTCAGGTGTGCGCCGGCCGTTGCCGGCGGCGCTCGCGACACGCTCGCCCACGCGGCCCTGGTCGCCGATAACGAGCTCGCGGCCGCAGTCGATAACCCGGTGGTCACGCTCGACGGCCGGCTCGAGTCCAACGGGAACTTCCACGGCGCGCCGCTCGCCTACGTGTTGGACTTCCTCGCGATCGTCATCGCGGACCTCGCGAGCATCTCCGAGCGTCGCACCGATCGCTTCCTGGACAAGGCACGGAGCCACGGCCTGCCCGCGTTCCTGGCGGACGATCCCGGTGTGGACTCGGGCTACATGATCGCCCAGTACACGCAGGCCGCGATCGTCTCGGAGCTGAAGCGCCTCGCCGTACCGGCGAGCGTCGATTCGATCCCGAGCTCCGCGATGCAGGAGGACCACGTTTCGATGGGCTGGTCGGCTGCGCGCAAGCTGCGCCGGGCGATCGACGGCCTGACCCGCGTGCTCGCGCTCGAACTTCTGACCGCCGCGCGTGGCATCGAGCTACGCCAGCCGCTGCGACCTGCACCGGCCACAGCGGCCGTCATCGCCGCCCTGCGCGAGACCACTCACGCCACCGACGGTGCGGGTGACCGCTTCCTGGCGCCAGAGATTGAGGCGGCCGTCACGGCGGTCCGCAGCGGCCGCATCAGAACCGCAGCGCAGACCGTCACCGGCGAGCTGGCGTGAGTCCGAACCGCACCGATCGACCAGAGGAGCGCCGATGACCAGTTCTGCACATGAAGTCCGGGCGGAGCGCGGTACCGAACTGTCCTGTCTCGGCTGGCAGCAGGAGGCCGCGCTGCGGATGCTCCACAACAACCTCGACCCGGACGTGGCAGAGCGTCCCGAGGACCTGGTCGTGTACGGGGGCACCGGCAAGGCCGCGCGCGACTGGAGATCGTTTGCGGCGATCGAGCAGACGCTCAAGACGCTCAAGGACGATGAGACGATGCTGGTCCAGTCCGGCCGTCCGGTCGGCGTCTTCAGGACGCACGAATGGGCGCCTCGAGTGCTGATAGCGAACTCGAATCTCGTCGGTGACTGGGCGAACTGGGAGGAGTTCCGCAGACTCGAAGCCCTCGGGCTGACCATGTACGGCCAGATGACCGCGGGCTCGTGGATCTACATCGGCACGCAGGGGATCCTCCAGGGCACCTATGAGACGTTTGCGGCGGTCGCCGCGAAGCGCTTCGGTGGGTCGTTGAGCGGGACCATCACGTTGACCGGTGGGCTCGGCGGTATGGGCGGGGCGCAGCCGCTGGCAGTCGCGATGAACGGCGGCGTTGCGATCTGCGTCGAGGTCGACCCGTCGCGGATCGCCCGGCGCTTGAAGCATCGATATCTCGATGTCGAGGCTCACTCCATCGAGGAGGCGCTGCGCCTGGCGATCCAGGCGCGTGACGCCGGTCAGGCGCTCTCGATCGGGCTCTGCGGTAACTGTGCTGAGGTCTTCCCGGAGTTGCAGGCGATGGAGGCGCCGATCGACATCGTCACCGACCAGACGTCGGCCCACGACCCGCTCTCCTACCTACCCGCCGGCGTTGACTTCGAGGACTGGCACGAGCTGGCGCGCACCCAGCCGGCCGAGTTCACACTGCGAGCGCGTGAGTCGATAGCACGCCACGTCGAGGCGATGGTCAACTTCATGGACGCCGGCGCCGAGGTATTTGACTACGGCAACTCGATCCGCGCTGAGGCAGAGCTTGGCGGCTACGGCCGCGCCTTCGACTTTCCCGGCTTCGTGCCGGCCTACATCCGACCGCTCTTCTGCGAAGGCAAGGGCCCGTTCCGCTGGGTCGCGCTGTCGGGCGACCCAGCGGATATCGCCGCGACTGACCGCGCCGTGCTCGAGCTCTTCCCTGAGAACGAGCCGCTTGCGCGCTGGATCCGGATGGCCGGTGAGCGCGTGCAATTCCAAGGCCTGCCCGCGCGGATCTGCTGGCTTGGATACGGGGAGCGTGACAAGGCCGGCCTGCGCTTCAACGAGATGGTCGCCAGCGGGGAGCTCAAGGCGCCGCTCGTGATCGGCCGTGACCACCTGGACTGCGGCTCGGTCGCCTCGCCCTATCGTGAGACCGAGTCGATGCTGGACGGCTCCGACGCGATCGCCGACTGGCCGCTGCTGAACGCGATGCTGAACACCGCCTCAGGCGCATCCTGGGTCTCAATCCATCACGGCGGCGGCGTCGGCATCGGCCGCTCGATCCACGCCGGTCAGGTGACGGTCGCCGACGGCACCGAGCTTGGGGCGCAGAAGCTCGAGCGGGTGCTGACCAACGACCCCGGCACCGGTGTCATCCGCCACGTCGATGCGGGCTACGACGCGGCACAGGAGGTCGCGCGGGAGCGCGGCGTGCGCGTGCCGATGCAGGAAGGCAATTGAGCAGCATGCCGCCTCTGGGTGGTGGGGCTATCTACCACGCGGATTACGCTTGGCTCGGTGGCCCGCGGGTCGCAGAGAACGTGCAGATCGAGACCTCTCAAGGCCGGATCACGGGCGTCACGCCGGGGATAAAGCGATCGGCAGGTCTTGAGCGTCTGCGCGGCCTGACCCTGCCGGGCATGGCCAATACGCACTCGCACGCCTTTCACCGGGCGCTGCGCGGACGCACGCACCGCGGCGGCGGCAGCTTCTGGACCTGGCGCGAGGACATGTACGCGGTGGCGGCGGCGCTGACCCCCGATTCCTACTATGAATTGGCTCGCGCCACCTACGCGGAGATGGTGCTCGCCGGCGTCACGTGCGTGGGCGAGTTCCACTACCTGCACCACGAGCCCGGTGGCACGCGCTACAGCGAGGCCAACGCCTTTGGTGACGCGCTGATCGCGGCCGCGGCGCACGCCGGCATTCGAATCACGCTGATCGACACCTGTTATCTCGCGGGCGGAATCGGTGAGCCGCTACAGGGCCCGCAGCTGCGCTTCGGGGATGGTGACGCGCTGGCTTGGGGAGAGCGAGCTGCTGCGCTTGACCAGCCACCCCACGCACGAATAGGCGCCGCGATCCATTCGGTGCGCGCCGTTCCCGCGGATCA
>Ga0224557_1002862_pt1 | contig 14112 bp, 8 predicted proteins | sample 714S31014metaG_FD_180677 | JGI IMG/M metagenome (GOLD analysis project Ga0224557, IMG submission 180677) | Peat soil microbial communities from Stordalen Mire, Sweden - 717 S3 10-14 | ecosystem: Environmental > Terrestrial > Soil > Wetlands > Peat | place: Sweden: Norrbotten County, Stordalen...
CCGCCGTCAAAACCCGCCTCCGCCAGGGCCTGCCCACCACCGCCAACCCAGCCCTGCTTGTCGGCACAACCTGCCTATGTTATTGTTAAATACTATATTCCCACTCCGCAAGTTTGCAAGTCCTTTTTCCAGTCGAAACGATGCTCTTGCTCCCTCCTGCCGCGTCCAGAGAAGGGAATCGCGGCGGAGAGGGAGAAGCCAGCGGCTTCGGCGCGTTGCGGTTCGTCCTTGACGAACCATTCGCTCTTGGGATCGGGGAGTCCTTCCGGACGGGCACCATCGCATTCCATCATCAAGAAACTGGATGCAGGCACTGCCTGTTCGGCGGCGGCCCAGATCTAGGCTTCAAAGTCGAGGGCCGAACCATCGGACTTATTCTGACTGTTTCCCTTTGCCATGATGGACGGCGATTGTGCGCCGGAAATCCGGCAGCGTCAATTTCTCTGTTGGTTGGGCGGTGTCCTGATTTGAATTTCAAGCTTTTAAGCGGAGCGCGAGTTGTCCCAACTCGCAGCCTTTCCACAACATTCGACCGCTGCGGATTGGGCACAATCCGCGCTCCGCGACAATTTAGGACACCGCCGTTGGTTGAAGGTTGAGGGTTGCACGTTGAGAGTCAGGAAAACGCTGGCCCCCAGAAGCCTGCTCCAAGCCTGCTTCCCGATTCCGAACTTCTGTCTTCTGTCCACTGACTGCCGCGTTCCGGCTTCCGACTTCCGGCCTCTGTTTTACGTCCGCGCCGCCGGCCTTTTGTTGGCCTGGTCCAGAATCGTGTCGAGCACGCTCTTCGGCACCTGCTCGAACGTCAGCGGCTCCATCGAATACGACGCGCGGCCTTTGGACAGCGAACGGATGGCGGTGGCGTAGCCGAACATTTCGGCCAGCGGAACATTCGCGTTCACGATCGTCTGGCCCTGCTTGGCCTCGATGTTGATGATGTGGCCGCGCCGGCGCGTGATGTCACCGATGAGATCGCCCTGATATTCGTCGGGCGTGGTGCATTCCACCTTCATGATGGGTTCGAGCAGAATCGGGCCGGCCTTCTTGAAGGCGTCCTTGAGCGCGAAAATGCCCGCCATCTTGAACGCGAGTTCGTTCGAGTCCACTTCATGGAACGTGCCGTCCACGACCTGCGCCTTGATGTCAATGACCTGATAGCCGCAATACACGCCGCCCTTGATGGCTTCCTCGATGCCGTCAATGACCGCCGGAATGTATTCCTTGGGAATGGCGCCGCCGACAATCTCGTTGGTGACCTCGACGCCCTTGCCCTTTTCGTTCGGCTGAATGGTGATGCACGCGTGGCCGTATTGGCCGCGACCGCCGGACTGGCGGATGAACTTGCCTTCGCCCTCCGCCGCCTTGGTGATGGTTTCGCGGTAGGCGATTTGCGGCGCGCCCGTGTTCGCCTCGACTTTGAACTCCCGCTTGAGGCGGTCAATGATGATTTCCAAATGCAACTCGCCCATGCCCGCAATAATAAGCTGGCTGGTCTCCTCGTTCGTGAAGCACCGGAAAGTCGGGTCTTCCTCCGCGAGCCGTTGCAGGCCCTCGGACATTTTGTCGCGGTCCTGTTTCGTCTTCGGCTCGACGGCCATGCTGATGACCGGCTCCGGGAACGTGGGCGGTTCGAGCGTCACATCGTAATCTTCATCCGCAAGCGTGTCACCAGTCGTAATGTTGCGCAGGCCAACCAATGCGGCGATGTCGCCGGCATAGACCTCGGTGATGTCCTTGCGTTCGCTGCCTTGAATAACCATCAGGCGGCTGACGCGCTCGCGTTTGCGCGTGCGCGGATTGTAAATGGTGTCGCCTTTTTTCAACTGGCCGGAATAGACGCGGAAGAAGACGAGTTTGCCCGCGTAAGGGTCGGTCCAAAGCTTGAACGCGAGCGAGCAGAACTTGTTGTTGTCGCTGGTCTCGACCATCACTTTGTTTTCCGTGCCCGGTTCCAAACCTTCCGCGCCGGGAACATCCAGCGGGCCAGGCAGATAATCCACCACGGCGTCCACCAGCGGTTGCACGGCTTTTTTCTTGAACGCGGAGCCGCACAGCACCGGCACGAGTTCAATCTTGCAAGTGAGCCGGCGGATGGCGGCCTTGAGCACCGGAGCGGTGATTGGCTTCTCCTCCAGAACCAAGTTCGCGATTTCGTCGTCCTTGTTGGAAACGGCGTCAATCAATTCCGCGAGCGCGGCCTTGGCGCGCGCCTGATGCTCGGCGGGAATGTCCTTGATTTCGTAATTCAAGCCTTCGTTGGCCACGTCGCCCGGCCCCCAGACAATGGCCTTCTGGTTCACCACGTCAATAACGCCGGCGAACTGGTCTTCCGCGCCGATGGGCAGAAAAATGGGATACGCATACGCCTTGAGCTTGGTGCGCATATCGTTGAGCGCGTTTTCAAAATTCGCGCCGGTGCGGTCCATCTTGTTGACGAACGCGATGCGGGGAACCTTGTATTTCGTCGCCTGCCGCCAGACGGTTTCCGATTGCGGCTGCACGCCGGCGACGCCGCAAAACACCGCGACCGCGCCATCCAGCACGCGCATCGAGCGTTCCACCTCGGCGGTGAAATCCACGTGGCCGGGCGTGTCAATGATGTTAACCCGGTGTGGCACGCCGCTGAACGCCTTGTAAATCTTCTCCTCGCCCGGCTTCATCGCCTTCTGCGTCCAGAAGCAGGTCACGGCGGCGGACGTGATCGTAATGCCGCGCTCGCGTTCCTGCTCCATCCAGTCCGTCACGGTGTTGCCGTCGTCCACATCGCCGATTTTGTGGATGAGGCCGGTGTAAAAGAGAATGCGCTCGGTCGTCGTGGTTTTGCCCGCGTCAATGTGCGCGGCGATGCCGATGTTGCGCGTGCGCTCCAGCGTGTATTCACGCTTGGGCGAGTTGGGCGATTTCGTTTTGTCAGTGACTGTTTCCATCTTGTCCTTTGAAAATAAAAATACCCCGGCGTTTCACCTCCGGGGTTTGTTCAAATTTATGTTACCAGCGGAAATGGGCAAATGCCTTGTTCGCCTGCGCCATCTTGTGAACCTCGTCGCGCTTGCGGATGGCGTTGCCCTGTCCCTGATAGGCTTCCATGATTTCCGCCGCCAATGCCGCCTTCATCGGCTGGCCTTTGCGGGCGTCGGCAAAATCCACAATCCAGCGCAGCGCAAGCGCCGCCTGCCGGTCGGACGGGACCTCCAACGGCACCTGATACGTCGCGCCACCGACGCGGCGGGGCTTGGTCTCGATGCGCGGCTTGGCGTTGTCCACCGCGCGCTGCAAAATTTCCACCGGGTTGCTGGCCGGGTTCTTTTCGGAAATGGTGTCGAACGCGCCATAAACAATCCGCTGCGCGGTGCTTTTCTTGCCGCACATCATGATGGTGTTCACAAGGCGTGACACCAGGATGCTTTGGAACTTGCCATCTTTGACCGTGAGCCGTCGGGTTGCTTGTCGTCTGCGGGACATGAATTTCGTTAAGTCGTTGAGTTGTTAAATCGTTGAACCGTCAGGCGGCGGGAGCGGCAGGTGCCGGGGCGGCGGCGGCGGCGGGTTTGGCGCCGGGTTTCGGACGCTTCACGCCGTATTTGGAACGGCTCACGCGGCGCTTCTCCACGCCAGCGGCGTCGAGCGTGCCGCGCACGATGTGATACCGCACACCGGGCAAATCCTTCACGCGTCCGCCGCGCACGAGCACGATGGAGTGTTCCTGCAAGTTGTGCCCCTCGTCCGGGATATAGGCGATGATTTCGTAGCCGTTGGTGAGGCGCACCTTGGCCACCTTGCGCATGGCCGAGTTCGGCTTCTTGGGCGTGCGGGTCATGACCTGAATGCACACACCGCGTCGGAACGGCGAGTTCTCCAAAGCCGGCGACTTGGATTTATATTTGACCTTGCGTCGGCCACTGCGAACCAGTTGATTGATTGTCGGCATTGCGTCTTAAAAATAAAGGTTGGATGTTAGCAAATGGATTTTTCGTTGCAATAAGTTTTTGAATCCATTTGCGGTCAAGCCAGCAGCGGATTTTCCGCGGGGACGGCTTCCGCCGGTTCCTCGGCCTCCGGTTCGTCGGGAACCTCGACCAGCAGTTTGAGTTGCGCCCGGCGATGACGGTCAAAGCCCGTGCCCGCCGGAATGATGTGACCCATGATGACGTTTTCCTTGAAGCCGCGCAGGCTGTCCACCTTGGAACGCGTCGCGGCCTCGGTCAGCACGCGGGTCGTGTCCTGGAAGCTCGCGGCGCTCAAGAAGCTGTCGGTTTCGAGCGACGCCTTGGTGATGCCCAGCAGCACGGGCGCGGCTTCCGCCGGCTTGCCGCCCTTCTTCTCAACGCGCTCATTTTCCTCCTCGAACTCCAGCTTGTCAATCTGTTCGCCCCAGAGGAACTGGGTGTCGCCCGGTTCGGTGATGCGCACCTTGCGCAACATCTGGCGCACGATGATTTCAATGTGCTTGTCGTTGATGGTCACGCCTTGCAGGCGATAAACTTCCTGCACCTCGCCGACGAGATGCTCCTGCAATTCCTGCGGGCCGCAGACATCCAAGATTTCGTGCGGATCCATCGGGCCTTCGGTCAACTGCTGGCCTTTCTTCACGAAGTCGCCCTTGAAGACGATGACGTGCTTGCCGATGGGGATGAGGTGTTCCTCCTCCGCCTGCGTCTGCGCGTCCTTGATGAGAACACAACGCTTGCCACGGACGCTCGCCCCGAAGTCCACAATGCCGTCAATCCTGGATATTTCGGACGCATCCTTGGGATGGCGCGCTTCGAACAATTCCGCCACGCGCGGCAAGCCGCCGGTGATGTCCTTGGTCTTGGACGTCTTGCGCGGCGTCTTGGCCATGAGCGTGCCGGCAACAATCTTGTCGCCTTCGCCGACGACGATATGCGCGCCGGAGGGAATCGGGTAGTTCGCCACGATTTCGCCCTTGTCGTCGCTGATGGTGATCTGCGGATGCAAATCTTCCTTGTGCTCGATGACAACCATGGCTTCCTGGCCGGTGGTTTCGTCCATCTCCTGCTTCATCGTCACGCCTTCGATGATGTCGTTGAATTTCACCTTGCCAGCCTTTTCAGAAAGAATCGGCACGTTGTAAGGATCCCATTGGACGAAGGTCTCGCCCTTTTTGATCTTGCTGCCGTCCTTGAACGAAATGATCGCGCCGATGACGATGGTGTGATTTTCCAGTTCGCGGCCGGTTTCGTCGTGGATGGAAATGGTGCCGTTCTTGTTCAGCACGATGTTGTTTCCGTCTTCCAATTCGACGACGCGGAGTTCGTTGAATTTGATGGCGCCGTCGTGCTTGGCCTTGATCTGCGGAATTTTGAACACCTGCGCCGCCGTGCCGCCGATGTGGAACGTCCGCATCGTGAGCTGCGTGCCGGGTTCGCCAATGGATTGCGCGGCGATGATGCCGACGGCCTCGCCGAGTTTGACGGGGGCGCCGGTGGCAAGGCTGCGGCCGTAGCAATGGATGCAAACGCCGGTCTTGCTTTCGCAGGTGAGCACGGAGCGGATGCGCACGCGCTCAATGCCGGCAGCTTCAAACCGCTTGGCCTTGTCCTCGTCAATTTCCTCGTTCACCCGGATGAGAAATTCCTTCGGGTTCGTCGGCTTGACGATGTCGTCGCACGCGAACCGGCCCACTAGCCGGTCGCCAAGCTTGACCACTTCGTCCTCGCCCTCGAACACGGCGGAAACCCAGATGCCGTTCGTCGTGCCGCAATCCTGTTCCTGAATGATCACATCCTGCGACACGTCCACGAGCTTGCGGGTCATGTAACCGGAGTCGGCGGTCTTGAGCGCGGTGTCGGCCAGACCTTTGCGCGCGCCGTGCGTCGAGATGAAGTATTCCAGAACCGACAGACCTTCGCGGAAGTTCGCGAGAATCGGCTTCTCGATGATGTCGCCGCTGGGCTTGGCCATGAGGCCGCGCAACCCGGCGAGCTGGCGCACCTGCTGCTTGTTGCCGCGCGCGCCGGAATCCACCATCAGATAAACCGGGTTGTATTCCTTCTTGCCCTGATTTTGTTCCAGGGTCTTGAACATGACGGCAGAAATCTGGTCGGTGCAATGCGTCCAGATGTCCACGATTTTGTTGTAGCGTTCGCCCGGCGTGATGACGCCCTTGCGATATTGCTTTTCAACTTCCTTGATCTGCCGGTGCGCGGCTTCAATCTGCTCGTCGCGCTCCTTCGGCACAATCATGTCGTCAATGCCGATGGACACGCCGGACTTTGTCGCCTCGCGGAAACCCAGTTCCTTCAACTTGTCGAGCATGATGACGGTTTTTTCATGACCGGCAAACTTGTAACACTTCCAAATCATATCACCGAGTTCGGATTTCTTGACCGACTTGTTCGGGAAACCGAGTTCCGGCGGCCAGATTTCACTGAACCGCACGCGCCCCACCGTCGTCACGATGATTTTTTTGTCGGCATTGCCGAAAACGGTCGGCTTGCCGAAATCAAAATTCGCCAGGCGAATCCGGTCGTGCGTCTTCAACGCGCCGTCGTCGCACGCAAAAATCACTTCTTCCTTCGTGCCGAACAACGGCAGCGTCTTCGCGTCCGCCGGCATCGGCGTGCGCGGCTCGGCGGTCAGATAATAACAGCCGAGCGTGATGTCCTGCGTCGGTGTGATGATCGGCTTGCCGGAGGACGGCGAGAAAATGTTATTCGTCGCCATCATCAGCAGGCGTGCTTCCATCTGCGCCTCGACCGATAACGGGACGTGGACGGCCATCTGGTCGCCGTCGAAATCCGCGTTGTAAGCGGTGCAGACCAGCGGATGAATGCGGATCGCTTCGCCTTCGATGAGCTGCGGCTCGAACGCCTGAACGGACAAACGGTGCAACGTCGGCGCGCGGTTGAGCAGCACCGGATGACCCTTCGTCACTTCCTCCAAAACGTCCCACACTTCCTTCGTCTGGCGCTCGATCATTTTCTTCGCGCTGCGGACGGTGTGAACATAGCCGAGCTCTTTCAAGCGGCGGATGATGAACGGCTCGAACAAAACGAGCGCCATCTTCTTCGGCAGACCACACTGGTTCAATTTCAGTTCCGGCCCGATCACGATGACGGAACGGCCTGAATAATCCACGCGCTTGCCGAGCAAATTCTGGCGAAAGCGTCCGCCCTTGCCCTTGAGCATGTCGCTCAAAGATTTCAAGGAACGATTGCCAGCGCCGGTGACCGGACGACCATGGCGGCCATTGTCAAACAGCGCGTCCACCGCTTCCTGCAACATGCGCTTTTCGTTGCGGATGATGACTTCCGGCGTCTTGAGCTGGAGCAGCGTCTTGAGACGGTTGTTCCGGTTGATGACGCGGCGATAAAGATCATTCAAATCGGACGTCGCAAAACGTCCGCCTTCGAGCGGCACGAGCGGGCGCAGGTCCGGCGGAATCACCGGCAGCACCATGAGGATCATCCATTCGGGACGGCTCTTGGAAATTCCGAGACCCTGGAGCAGCTTGATCCGCTTCGCCAGTTTTTTGCGGATCTGCTTGCTCTTCGTTTCCGTCATCGCCTCTTGCAAATGATCGGCCTGCTTCGACAAATCCACCTTCTCCAGCGCCTCGCGCACGGCTTCCGCGCCCATCTTGGCGACGAACGCATCCGCGCCGTAGGTCTCGCGCGCCTCGCGGCATTCGTGTTCGCTCAACAATTGATTTTGCTTCAACGGCGTGTTGCCCGGATCAATCACGAGGTAATCCTCGTAATAAATCACGCGCTCCAGATGCCGCGCCGTCATGTCCAGCGCCAGACCGATGCGCGAGGGCATGCACTTGAAAAACCAGATATGGCAGACCGGCACGGCCAGCTCAATGTGGCCCATGCGCTCGCGGCGGACACGCGCCAGCGTCACTTCGACGCCGCAACGGTCGCAGACGATGCCGCGATGCTTGATGCGCTTGTATTTGCCGCAGGAGCATTCCCAGTCCTTGACGGGGCCAAAGATGCGTTCGCAGAAAAGGCCGCCCTTTTCCGGCTTGAACGTGCGGTAGTTGATCGTCTCCGGATTCTTGACTTCGCCCTTGCTCCAGGATCGGATGGCCTCGGGCGACGCCAGCGTGATGCCGACGTAATCCACCTGGTTGACCTTGTCCAGTCCGAGCAACTCGCGAGCGCCTTCTTTTGAACTAATCATACAATTTAATTTTGCGAATGTTTCGCGGCAAATGCTGGTTAAACCGTCGCCAGCGTGGCGGCGGCGGCGGTGGCGGCATTGTCGCCGTTTTGATGTTCCAGCGGGTTGGTGTAACCGACTTTTACGTCCAGGCCGAGTGATTGCATTTCCTTCACCAGCACGTTGAACGATTCGGGAATTCCCGCTTCAAGTGCGTTGTCGCCCTTGACGATGGCTTCGTAAATCCGCGTGCGGCCCTGCACGTCGTCGGACTTCACGGTCAGCAATTCCTGCAACGTGTAAGCCGCGCCGTAGGCTTCCATCGCCCACACTTCCATTTCGCCGAAGCGCTGGCCGCCGTATTGCGCCTTGCCGCCGAGCGGCTGCTGCGTGACAAGCGAATACGGACCGACCGCGCGGGCGTGAATCTTGTCCGCGACCAAGTGGCCGAGCTTCATCATGTAGATGTAGCCGACGACAATTTCCTGGTCGAATACTTCGCCTGTGCGCCCGTCAATCAAATGTGTCTTGGCGTGTTCCGGCAATCCGGCCTGTTTCAAATAGCCGCGAATTTCCTTTTCCTTGATGCCGTCAAATACCGGCGTCGCGAACTTCAAACCGAGCAGCTTCGCCGCCCAGCCCAAATGCGTTTCCAGCACCTGGCCAACATTCATGCGGCTCGGCACGCCCAGCGGATTCAAAACGATTTCCACCGGCGTTCCGTCCGCGAGGAACGGCATGTCTTCTTCCTTCACGATCTTGGCGACGACACCCTTGTTGCCGTGGCGTCCGGCCATTTTGTCGCCGACGGACAGCTTGCGTTTTGAGGCGATATAGACCTTGACGGATTTGACGATGCCGGCCTCGGTGCCTTCACCGGCCTCGGCCCGCTCCGTTTCCTCGTCGTATTGCATCTGCAAATCGTCGAACTTCTTTTTGAACTGGCCGATGATTTCGTTGATCTTGTTGCGGATCGGCGACGGATCAATCTCGATGCGGTCATAGACCGTGGCCAGCCGGCGCAGCAGTGTCTTGGTGATCTTGCGGTTCGCCGGGATGATGATTTCGCCGGTTTCGCTGTTCACCACGTCGAGTGGAATTTTTTCGCCGAGCAGGATGTTGCTCAACGCCTCCGTCAACTGGTCGCGCAATTCGTCGGTCTTTTTCTTGTGATCTTCCTCGATCTGCTTCGAGTGGCGCTTTTCCTCGCTGGAAGACGAACGGCTGACGTTGTCGGAATCCTTTTTCGCGGAAACCTTCACGTCCATGACAATGCCATAGGTTCCGGACGGAACCTTCAGCGAAGTGTCCTTCACGTCGGCGGCCTTTTCGCCGAAGATGGCGCGGAGCAGGCGTTCTTCCGGCGCAAGTTCAGTTTCGGACTTCGGCGTGATCTTGCCGACGAGAATGTCGCCGGGCTTCACTTCCGCGCCGACGCGGATGACGCCGTCGGCACTCAAGTTTTTCAGAGCCTCATCGCCGAGGTTCGGGATGTCGCGGGTGATTTCCTCCGGCCCGAGTTTGGTGTCGCGGGCGGCCACTTCAAACTCGTCAATGTGAATGCTCGTGAAGATGTCTTCCTTCACAATTTTCTCGCTGATGAGGATGGCGTCTTCGAAATTGTAGCCATTCCACGGCATGAACGCGACGAGCACGTTGCGCCCAAGCGCGAGTTCGCCATTTTCCGTGCAAGGGCCGTCGGCAATGACCTGGTTCTTCTTCACATGCTCGCCCTTGTGCACCAGGATTTTCTGGTTGATGCACGTCGCGGCGTTCGAGCGCATGAATTTGCGAATGGGATAAACCCAAAGCCCATGCTCGGGGTCGTTTTTGATTTTCTTTTTGCCCTCGGGCAGCTTGCCGTCCTCGGTGACAATGATTTGATTCCCGGTGACGGAGGCAACCTTGCCACCCTCCTCGGCAACCATGACGGCGCGTGAGTCGCGCGCGACGCGGTCTTCCATGGCCGTGGCCACGAGCGGCGCTTCGGTGACGAGCAGTGGCACCGCCTGGCGTTGCATGTTCGAACCCATCAATGCGCGGTTCGCGTCATCGTGCTCCAAAAATGGAATCAGCGCCGCCGCGATGGACACGAGCTGCTTCGGCGAAACGTCCATGTAATCCACGCGCGCCGGTTCCACGTCCACGAATTCCCCGCGCGCCCGGCAGACGACGCGCTCGGTGGTGAAATGGCCGCGGGCGTCAATCGGCGAGTTAGCCTGGGCAACAATGAACTGCTCCTCGCGGTCGGCTGTGAGATATTCAATGTCTTCCGTGACGCGACCGTCCTTGGCCTTGCGATAGGGGGTTTCGAGAAAACCGAATTCGTTGATGCGCGCGAACGTCGCGAGTGACGCGATGAGGCCGATGTTCGGACCTTCCGGCGTTTCAATCGGGCAAATGCGTCCGTAATGCGACGGATGAACATCGCGGACTTCAAAGCCCGCGCGGTCACGGCTCAAGCCCCCCGGGCCGAGAGCCGACAAGCGGCGCTTGTGCGTGAGTTCCGCGAGCGGATTGATTTGATCCATGAACTGCGACAACTGGCTGCGTCCAAAGAAATCGCGGATGACCGCTGAAAGCGCCTTCGGATTGATGAGCTTCTGCGGCGTCATCGCCTCAACGCTCTGGTCAAACAACGTCATGCGCTCCTTGACGAGGCGTTCGGTGCGCGCCAAGCCGACACGGCACTGGTTGGCGAGCAATTCGCCGACGGTGCGGATGCGGCGGCTGCCGAGATGGTCAATGTCGTCCACGCTGCCCTCGCCCTTTTTGAGGCGGAGCAGATATTTTGTCGCTGCAACCAAATCTGATTTGGTCAGGATGCGCGAGCCATCCTTGTCCTTGAGGCCGAGTTTTTGATTAATTTTGTAACGGCCAACGCGGCCCAAATCGTAGCGCTTGGGATCGAAGAACAAACGCTTGAGCAACGCGCGGGCGTTGGCGGCGGTCGGCGGATCGCCCGGACGCAGGCGGCGATAAATATCCTTGAGCGCCTCCTCCTCGTTCTTAGCCGGATCTTTTTTGAGGCATTTAATAATGATACCTTCGTCCACGGACGTGTCCACGACCTTGATTTTCGTCACGCCGAGTTCGGCGATTTGCTTGACGACGGCCTTCGACAACGGCTCGAACGCGCGCGCGACGACCAGACTTTTCTCCGTATCCACGGCGTCCTGAATCAAAACGCGGCTCGTCAAACCTTCGAGCTTCTCGGCTTCCTTGACCGTGAGTTCCTCAATGTCGTAAAACAACTTCAGAATTTCCTCGTCGGTGCCACGGGTTTTCTCGCCGTTGTCCTTGCCCTTGCCGATGCCGCCCTCGACATCCAGAAAGCTCAACGCTCGGAAAAACGTCGTCGTCAGGAATTTCCGGCGGCGTTTCTTGCGGTCCAGATAAACGTAAAGCAAATCGCTCGTGTCGAACATCGCCTCATACCACGAACCGCGATCGGGAATGACCCGGAAGCTGTGCAGTAATTTCCCGTTCGGATGCTGCGTGGCCTCAAACGCGATGCCCGGCGAGCGGTGCAATTGCGAAACAACGACGCGTTCCGCGCCATTGATGACAAACGTGCCCTGAGGCGTCATTAGCGGCAGCTCGCCCATGAAAACTTTTTCTTCCTTCGCGCCCTTGCCTTCCTCCATCAGCTTGAAGGTGACATACAGCGGTGCGCCGTAGGTCAGGCCCTCGCGCAGGCATTCGAGCCAGTCAATCTTCGGCTCGCCGACTTCGTAGGAATCGTAAGCGAGCTTGCATTTGCCGTCGTAGCTCTCGATGGGAAACACCTCCTGGAAAACCGCCTCAAGGCCGGCTTGCGCCTGGCGCTTTTTTGGCGCGGAGGCGGCTTGCAGGAATTCCGTGTAGGAATTCGTCTGCAGTTCAATCATGTTCGGCGGCGCAACGATCTCTTTGATCTTGCCGAAATTGATCCGTTCAGTGGCTCGCGATGGCATTATAATTTTTTGTTTGGCCGGCAACCCGCCGGCTGTTTTCTCAATCAACGACACAAGGCAAGCTGCCGCGTTCAATGGCCGCTTGCCAAAACCAAAACCGACATTCCTGTTCTAACTTCAATAAATTATCCAGAGAAGCGGCGGCTCCGCCCGGCGGAACCGCCACCCCGAAAACCGCCAGATTATTTGACCTCCACCTTTGCGCCCGCGTCTTCAAGTTTCTTCTTCGCCGCGTCCGAGTCCGCCTTGTTGGCGCCTTCGAGCACCGGCTTGGGCGCGCCTTCCACCAGCGCCTTGGCTTCCGCCAGGCCGAGGCCGGCCTTCACTTCGCGCACAGCCTTGATGGTGGCAATTTTCTTGTCCGCCGGGGCGGACACGAGAATCACGTCGAACGTGTCCTTCGCAGCGGCGGCAGGCGCAGCGGCGCCGCCAGCCGGAGCAGCCGCGACCGCGACGGGCGCGGCGGCGGAAACGCCCCATTTGGTTTCCAGTTGTTTCACCAGGTCGGCGGCTTCGAGAACCGTCAACTTGCTCAATTCTTCCACTAAGTTTGCAATGTCAGCCATAACTGTCTTCTCTTTCTTTCGTCTCGTCGTTGCCTCGGCCTCGGCAGTTTTCAGTTCACGGCCCGTGAACCGACGATTTACGTTGTTGTTTGTTTGTTCTCCGATTTGAAACTTCAAATCTCAAATCGAAATTGTTTTGATTGCGCGTTCCGTTTTGAACGCGTCAATTCTGCGCCGCCTCGACTTTTTCAGACTTCGCCTTGATCACCTGCGCGAGCATCTTCGCCGGCGTGTTCAGCAAAACCGCCAGCTTCGTCGCCGGCGCGTTCAACAGGCCCAGCAGCGTGGCGCGCAAAACGTCCAGGCTCGGCAAATCCGCCAGCGCGACAATCGCCGCCTCTTCCAGGCGTTGATTGTTGAGATAGCCGAACTTGAATTTCAGCTTGTCAAATTCCGCGGCGAAATTTTTCAGCGCCTTCGCGGCGGCGGAAATGTCCTTCTGTCCGGTGACCACGGCCAGTTGCCCGGCCAGCGCGCCGTTCAAGTCGCCGACGCCGGCCTCCTGGGCGGCAACGCGGAAGACGGAATTTTTCACGATGTGAACTTCCGCGCCCGCCTTCAGCAGCCGCTTCCGCAGCTCGGTCAAATGAGCGACTTTCAGGCCCTTGTAATTCACCACGATAAAGAACGGCGAGGCGTTCAGCCGCGCCACATATTCCTTCGTCAAAATTTTCTTTTCAGCACGCATGGCTCAAATCCTTTTTAGTTGGTTGAAAATTCACGGATGTCCACGCGCACCGGCGGACTCATCGTCGCCGACAGCGTGCAGGAACAAATGTAAGTGCCCTTAACGCTGTGCGGCCGCGCCTTGGCGACCGCCTCAATGACGGCGCGGGCGTTCTCCTCAAGCTGTTCCGGCTTGAACGAAGCCTTGCCCACGACGACGTGAACATTGCCCGCCTTGTCAATTTTGAACTCGACGCGGCCGGCCTTCACTTCTTTCACAGCCTTGGCGGTGTCATCCGTCACGGTGCCGGTTTTCGGATTTGGCATCAGCCCGCGCGGTCCGAGCACCTTGCCCAGCTTGCGCACTTCGGCCATTGCTTCGGGCGTGGCCACGGCCACGTCAAAATCCGTCCAGCCGCCCTGGCATTTGGCAATCATGTCTTCGAAGCCGACGTATTCCGCGCCGGCAGCCTTGGCCGCGTCCGCCGCCGCGCCGCTCTTGGCGAACACGAGCACTTTCACGGTTTTGCCGCTGCCGTGCGGCAGGGGAACCGTGCCGCGAACCATTTGGTCGGACTGCTTCGGATCCACGCCGAGGCGGAACGCGAGGTCAACCGTCTCGTTGAATTTGGCCTTCGGAAATTTGGCGAGGACGCCGACGGCATCCTTCAACGGATAGGCCTTCTTGCCATCCACCACCTCCAACGCCTTCTTGTATCTTTTACTGGGCATTCATGTTTGTGCGGTGCAAACGAGCCTTTGGCTCTCCCGCGGTTGTGTTTTAATTTTCAACCGAC
>Ga0224557_1002863_pt1 | contig 14110 bp, 19 predicted proteins | sample 714S31014metaG_FD_180677 | JGI IMG/M metagenome (GOLD analysis project Ga0224557, IMG submission 180677) | Peat soil microbial communities from Stordalen Mire, Sweden - 717 S3 10-14 | ecosystem: Environmental > Terrestrial > Soil > Wetlands > Peat | place: Sweden: Norrbotten County, Stordalen...
TACGACCGCATCGTGTTCGACACCGCCCCGACCGGGCACACGCTGCGCCTGCTGACCCTGCCCGGTGCCTGGACCGGCTTCCTCCAGGCCAACAAGGCTGGCATCACGTGCATCGGGCCAATCTCCGCTCTCGGGCAGGCGCAGGACCGCTATGCGGATGCCGTCGCGGCCCTCCGCGACCCGAACCGCACCACCCTCGTGCTGGTCACCCGGCCGGATGTCGCCGCCCTGAGCGAGGCGGCGCGCGCCGCCGATGAGCTGTCCGCCCTTGGCGTTGTCTCGCCGCGGCTGGTGATCAACGGCGTGCTCGCCGCCACCGACTCCACCGACGGGGTCGCGCAGGCCTGGCAGCGTCGCGCCCAAGCGGCGCTGTCGGGGATGCCTCCGGTGCTCGCTGCGATCACTGGTGTCGATACCGTTCCGCTGCTGCCGGCAGCGCCCGTCGGGCTGGATGGCCTGAACCTGCTTCTCCATCCTGAGGTCGCCGGTCTCCGGGGCAGCCCCGCCGAACAGCCCACCCCCCGCCTGCAGAGCGGCCTGGGTGAGCTGGTTCAGCAGATCGAAGCCGGGGGGCTCGGTGTGGTCATGACCATGGGCAAGGGCGGGGTGGGCAAGACGACCGTCGCCGCCGCCATCGCTGTCGCGCTGGCCGCCCGCGGCCATCACGTCACCTTGACCACCACCGATCCGGCCGCCCACGTCGCCGACGCTCTGCCCGACCCTCCGCGCAACCTCACCGTCACCCGCATCGACCCCGCGGCTGAGACCGCCAGCTACACGAAAGGCGTCCTCGCCACCGCGGGCAAGGATCTCGACGCGGAGGCCTACGCGCTCCTCGAGGAGGACCTCCGCTCGCCCTGTACCGAGGAGGTCGCGGTCTTCCAAGCCTTCGCCCGCACGGTCGCTGCCGCGGCGGATCGATACGTCGTCATCGACACCGCCCCCACCGGGCACACCCTGCTGCTTCTGGACTCCTCGCGCAGCTTCGCGCGGCAAGTCGCTGCCCAGGCGGGTGCCCTGCCCGAACCCGCGGCACAGCTGCTCGACACCCTCACCGACGCCGCCCACACCCGAATCCTGCTGGTGACCGTGCCCGAGGCAACCCCCGTCCACGAGGCGACCAGGCTTCAGGTTGACCTCGCCCGTGCCGGGATCACCCCGTTCGGCTGGGTTGTGAACATGAGCCTCGCCGCAACAGCCACCACCGACCCGATACTGCAGGCCCGGGCTGGCCAGGAACGACGCTGGATCAGCGAGGTCAGCCGCCTCTCCGGCCGCCCGCCAACGATCCTCGGCTGGTCATCACGGCCTTTGGTCGGCGCCGAGCGCCTGGCTACCCTGACCGCCGCGGCGGCGTGACGATCCGCCAGTAGCAAGGCTCCCGCGTTACCTTGGGCCTCGCAGTCGGACGAGCCCGTGCGCTGTCGGGATGCATGTGGGCGTCGACGTCAGGAGGTCGCAGCCTGCTCGGGGTCCGCGGCCCCCTTCGGGTGCACCGCCGACCCGGCGGCCTCGGCCAGCGCTGCGGGCGCCTGTCCGGTCCGGCCCTCGGTCCGGCGCCAGATCACGGTCAGCACGGGTACCAGCACCACCAGGGACACGATGGCGGTGAGCTGAAGCTCCTTGAGCCCCAGCCAGATCACCGGCTCACTCTGGCGGAGGAAGTCGAGCAGGAACTGGCTCACCGAATAGAGCGCGACGTAGCTGATGATCACCACCCCGGGTCGCACGCCGCGGCGGCGCACCGCCAGAAGGATCAGCAGGATCGCCAGCGTTCCCAGCGCCTCGTAGGCGCCGGCGGGTTGGTAGGCGACGCCGAGCTTGAATCCCGGCTGCAGCACCGCACCGGCGTTGGTGTAGGCAGTCGCCCAGGGCAGGTTGCTCGGGCCGCCCAGGATGTCCCCGTTGATGATGTTGCCGATCCGGCCGATGGGCTGGCCCACCACCGCGAAGAACGCCGCCCCGTCGAGCACGGTCCAGATCGGCAGGTGCCGGCGCCACCCCAGCACCACCAAGGTGGTGACGCCCGCGATGATCGCCCCGTAGAAGGCCATCCCTCCGTTCCACACCGCGATCACGTCGACCGTGTTGTGCATCAGGTCGAGGTTCTGGACGTCGTAGTAGAGGCGCGCCCCGATCAGGCCGAAGAGGATGGTCCAGCCCGCCAGCTGCTCCAGGTTCTGCTCGCTGATGCCGCGGTGGATGACGTGAGGGCGGGCCCCCAGGTAATAGGCGACCACGAAGGCCACCACGTAGAAGATCCCGTACCAGTGGACGGCCAGCGAGCTGATGTTGAAGGCGACCGGGCTGATGCCGATGCTGATGGTGGCAACCATGGTCAGCCATGATGCGACGTGCGCCTGGCGCCGCGCACCGTGGCGTTGGAGAGAGCGGCATCGGGTTCGGCGCCAGGGTCATGCTTCTGTTCGGCGCGGTGGCTCCTCCGGCCGCGACCCTGGACGCGTATGGGGGAAGGCTGGCGATCAGCTCGCACGACGTTCGGCGCGCATGAACAGCGCGAGCCAACGCCGCCAGCCGACGTCGACCACCCGGGCGTTCTCAAAGCCCGTGCCTGCCATGAGCCTCAGCCATTCCGCGGCGTCGGGCATGTCATGGTGGGCGGGGCGGCGGTCGAGGGCTCGCCGGACCCCACGCGCTGGGCGGAGCTCTGCGAGCACCATCCTGCCCCCGGGGCGCAGCACCCGGGCCAGCTCGGCAAAGCCCTTCTCCCGATCCTCCCAGTGATGCGCGGACACGGAGCTAACCACCGCCCGCTTCCTCGCGAGCGGGCTGCTGGGCGCCGTTCCCGGATACAGCCACGACAAGGTCTCCCTCCAGGCGCGCCTGGCGCGGATCGAGGGACAGGTCCGCGGCATAGCGGACCTCCCCGCCGGTGCTCTCTCGCCGGGGCGCTTCGACGCCAGGATCAGGCTGTCCGATGCGCTCCGACGCTCAGGCTGAGCATCCGGGCGAAAGGGACTCCGGTGCCGCGGCCCAGAGCACCACGTCGACGACCGGCTCCCCCGTATCCCCGCCGAGGGTCCGCTCGCGGCGCTCCAGGAGCAGGGTGCGGAGACCGGGGAGCGCGCCGCCGAGTGCCTCTTCGGTGTAGAGACGGGCAGCGTCGAGCGGGCCGACCCGGCCGAGCGAGTCGACATGATGACCGACCAGGAAGAGGTGCCCGCCGGGGCGAACGGCGCCCACCGCTGCCCGCAGGAGGACGACGCGCTCCTCGGGGGACGGGTGGATGTTGGCGATGACCACGAGATCGAAGGTATCCCCGCGGCGTAGGAAATCGCCGAGGTCTGCCTGGACGGGGGACACGCTCAGTCCCTCGGCGTCTGCCGCGGCGCGCATCCGGTCAAGAGCGACCGACGACCCGTCGACGGCGGTGACCGTCCACCCGTGCCGGGCAAGCCAGAGGCTGTTGCGTCCCTCCCCGGCGCCGAGGTCCAGAGCCTGCCCAGGCGGGAGCGGTGTCACCAGTTCGACCATCGCGGTATCGGGATGGATCGAGAACCGCCGCCCCACAGCGGCATACCGCTCGTCCCAGTTTTCTCCGTGCTCCACCCTTGATCCCCCATTCGTGTCCGGTAGACGGCGTCGTCCCCGGGCGTCAGTCGCTCACATAGGAGGCATCGCTCACCGGCGTCATCTTGCTCCAGGAGAGGCGTCCGGCGTACGGAGCGGGGTCACTCGCCGCGTTGCGGGCTGGGCCGATGCGCTGACACCGGCGGCGCGGCCGGCTCCTCCCTTTGGACCGCCCGTCGGAGGAAATCCGTCACCGCCGGAGCCACCGCGAGAAAGCGGTCGATGTCACCGTGATCGGCGTCGGCGACGACCAGGAGATCCGTGCCTGGGGGTGCGGCGCGGTGCAACGCCTGCGCGTCGGCGAGGGGGATCACGGAGTCGATCGCGCCGTGGATCAGCAGCACCGGCATGTGCAAGTGCGCGATGGTGGCGATGGGAGCGAACTCGGGGAAGCGCATGCCGATGGCGCGCTCGATCTCTCTCAGCACGAGCGAGATGGCGATCGCGGGCACACCGTGCCGACGCATCGCCTGCCCCATGTACGTGGCGGCATTCGCCATTGAGGAGATGCTGACGACGGCGGCGATCCGTGGGTCACGGGCGGCGGCCAGCAGGCAGGCACCAGCTCCGACCGAGTGGCCCACGAGGACGATGCCCTCCGCCTCGACGCGCGGGTTGCTCCGTAGCCAGCGGCAAGCGCGCTCGACGTTCTCAGCGAAGCCGGGCATGGAGCTGGAGCCGCTGTCGCTGTCGTCACTGCGCCCGTGACCCTGAGCATCGAGCAGCAGGACGTGGAAGCCCGCAGCGTGCAGCGGCGGGGCCACGGGGAGCATGGAGCTGGCGCTTCCACTCCAGCCGTGGAGCACCAATGCAACCGGTTGAGGGCCCGCCGCGCGCGCCGGTATGAACCAGGCGCGCAGGCGCCCCCCCGGAGCGGAGATGGTCACGTCCTCTGCCTCCAGGCCCATCGCGGCGGGAGTTGCACCGGAGTGAACGTGGGGAACACGAAAGAAGCGGACCAGGGCCCAGCGAAGACCGAGCCGGATTGAGACCCATCCGAGGAGCAGCCCAGCGGCACAGACCAGGGCGCGGGCCGGCCGAGACGTCAGCCACCCCGGGCGATGGGACTCCTTGAGAGCCTCGCGTGACCTGTCGACCCCGTTCCGAGAGGTCTCGCGCGGCTCGCCCGGCACTGCTATTTGGGGTGCTGGGCTCTGTGGCTGAGCCGGATCATGCCGATCATCTTCATGTTGATGACGGCGAAGCGCCATGCCTGCCAGGGCAGGAAGGTGCGCATGAACACGGTGCGCTTGGTGGGCTTGGTCACGTAGTGGGTCTTGTCGGGGTCCATGCGGCTACTCCGGGATCCAGCGCCAGCCGGGACGCAGGCGCGCTTTATAGAGGAACATGTGGTGCAGCATGATCTTGATCCAGTGCCCTGCCAGCCCGATCTCACCGAACGTGCCCGCCGGGTCGCGGCCGTGCTCCGGATAGCGCTCGAAGTCGGGAACGATCGGGAACACGGTCATCGAGACCGCTGTGCCCTTGAACGGGTTGGCGCCGGCTGAGGCGATGCAGGCCGCCCCCATCTCCGCCATCGACGCAGTACGGGTGGGCGCATCGGCGCCGGCGATCATGTCCACGACGCTCCTTGCGACTGCCTTGCCGATCATCGCCGAGGGCATTCCGGTTCGCGGCGGCGCGGGGGCGATCACGGTGCCGTTCGGGCTCTTGCGCGGCACCGAGATCGCGTGTGGCGGCGCGAATGCGATCCCGGCCGCGAACACGTTGCGGTACTCGGGCGACTGGTAGGTGCGCGGCCAGTCCGCCGCTTTCCACTGCTCGTAGGGCCTGGGGCTGTAGTCGGCGTCCACGCGCATGAACCCGTTGGGAAGAAACAGGCGCTCGGTGATCTCGGCGCCCCCGCGGTCAAACGCCTGCAGGCCGACGCCAGAGAACGGCGGCAGCAACATCGCGAAGTCGAACCCCTGTTCGCCCTGCAAGCCGTCCAGTGTCTCGTACAGGACGCGGTCGGGCTCGACCCTACTGACGTGCGCGCGCGTTATCCAGTCGATCCTGCGTTCGGCGAACAGTGAGGCGCTGTAGATGCTGCTCGGGGTGACGTAGCCGCCGCCACGTAGCTGCATCCCGCCCATTCCGAAATCCCCGAGCTCGTACTCGTTGGTGATCCATGTTAGCTCGGCGCGATCACGCACGCCGCGGTGGCGCAGCTCGAACTCAAGGTTGACGATGTACTCGAAGGCGGCTCCCTCGCAGGTGCAAGTTCCGTGTCCCATGCCGACGAGGAAGCGACGCTTCTCGCCGCGGCGCATGCGCTCGACCTCGTCGTCGAGCGCCGCCGCCGCCTGCGCCGCGTGCGCAGGCTGGCAGACCGACAGGCTGTGCCCCCCATCCGGCCCGAGTCCCTCGGTCTTGTCGAACCGCAGCGCCGGGCCTGTCGCGTTGATCAGGAAGTCGTAGGGGATCTTGGAACGCTTACCGTTGGCGTTCTCGGCCGTGACGTACGGGGTCCGGTCCTCGCCATCGCCTTCCGGGTGAAACTCCCGCGCAGCGGCCTGCACGAACTCGATCCCCGCGCGCTCGTAGACCGGGGCCAACGCGAACGTGACCTTCTCGGGCTTCAGCAGACCCACTCCGACCCAGATGTTCGACGGCACCCAGTTGTAGTCCGGCTTAGGGGAGACGACTGTCACGCTATCGCCGCGATCCAGCCAGCGGCGCGCAAACGACGCCGCGGTGTGTCCGGCGACGCCCGCGCCGAGCACCACGACCCGGCTCACAGCGACGGCCCGGACAGAGTGCTGATCATGACAAGCTCCACGTTCAGGCAGGCATCGCACAGCCGGCCCGGCCAGCGCAAGTGACTCTGCTAATACGCGCATCCAAGCACACGGCCGCGTGGTTGTCAACTTGTCCTCTGGGTTGGCCGGAAGCCCAGCCATCGGCGGCCTGTCCGCCGCTGATGCTCGCCACAAGGGTGGCGGCGACAGGCACACAGGCCTCGATCCTCTTCACGTTCTACGGCCTGAACATCATCCACAAGGATTGCGCGCGTCTACTGAAGGTCTCGCCGCTCGGCAATCCGGCGGTGCCGATGCCACTGCCGATGCGCAATGTTGTCCTCGGGCTGCCGGGAGTCGGCGCGACGGCGACGCCCATGATGAAGAGCAAGGACCGCAGCAAGAAGGTCGCCGGGATCGGCGAGTTGATCGATTCTGCGCGTGGGCTGGAGGTTCGGCTGATCGCCTGCCAGATGACGCTGGACGTGTTCGGCTACTCGCAGGGGGACTTCGTCGAGGACGTCGAGTTACCAGGGGGTATAGTCCCCCCACGGCGGCTACGGACGGGTATCCGGCCGTGGGCAAGAGAAGCGCACTCGGAGATCACCGTGAGCCGGCTTCAGACGGCGGCCAGTCTGGCCGCGGAAACGCGCAATGTGCCGCTGGGCTCGGTGGTGTGAGGGTGCTCCTTGCCCTTCCCCTGGGGCTGATCATCGGGCTGGCACTCGGTGCCCTGGGAGGCGGCGGCTCGATCCTGGCCGTGCCCGCTCTGGTCTACGTCGTCGGTCTCGGCCCGGAAGAGGCGGTCGCGACCTCGCTTGTGGTCGTCGGGGTGGCTGCCCTCGGCGGCATGGTCGGCCACTGGCGCGCCGGGCGTGTCCGGGTGGCTGCTGGCCTGTGGTTTGGCCTGGCTGGCGTGTTGGGATCACTGCTCGGCACACGTCTGAGCCAGACGGTCAACCCCGATGTTCTTCTCCTGGCGTTCGCGGGCGTGATGCTGCTTGTCGCGTGGCGCCTGTGGGCAGCCGCACGAGCGCCTGGCCGCGGCCGGTCCGGCGCGTCGTCAGACAGCAACGCTCCTGCGGGGGCGGCGGTCGGAGGCTCGGCGCCCGCAGGTACGCCGCCACCTGGCCGCGGGAGCGGGTCCCAGGTCTCGACGGTGGGCAAGGTGGTCGCCGCTGGAACGGCGGTGGGGTTCATGACAGGGTTCTTCGGGGTCGGTGGCGGGTTCATCATCGTTCCGGCGCTCGTGCTCGCCCTGCGATTCGAGATGCCCGTCGCCATCGGTACATCGCTTCTGGTGATCTTCCTCAACTGCGGTGAGGCGCTCGCCTCACGGCTCGCCACGACCGGGGTTGAGTGGCACGTCGCACTGCCGTTTGCGGGGGCGGCCCTGATAGGCGCGGTCGCTGGCAACCACATGGCGAGCCGAGTGCGGTCCTCAACCCTTCAACGCTGGTTCGCTATGCTGCTGGTAGCTGTCGCCATCTACACGCTGGCCCGCTCGGCCGTCGCACTATGAGCCGCCAGACGGCCGGCTGAGCTAATTGGGCACTTCGGAAATGAGCGGGGTCCGACGGTCGTGGAGATGTTGGCACCAGGCGCAGGCGGGCCGGGCACATTCAGGATGGTCCGCCGAAATGACCCCAGTGAGTGGCAATGATGAGAAGCACGCCAGCGAGGGCGAGCGCAATGCCTGCGACGATCGTTCTCTGAACAGGAATCTTGAAGGCTGGGATCTGAGCGGCGACGAGCCAGACACCGGCAAACAGGATCAACAAGAATCCGACCTCGGCGAGTGTGACGCCTGCTTTTTGGCTCATTGCAACGATGGTAGCTGCTTCGGCACTCTCCTTGAGGCGCCGAGGACAAGTCAATAGAGCCAAGCAGGGCGCCAAGCGTTCGAATCTCGTCGACGCCAACGGCATCCCTCTGGCCGTGATCCCGGCCCCCGACAACTCCAATGACTCGCCGCTGCTCGGGCCAACCCTCCGGCGACTCATCCGGGAGGGCTGGAAACGCTAGCGCTGGAAGGGCCGACCGGCGCGATGCCCTTGAACGCGCCGATCACTATTGGCGCGAGGTAAGCGGGGCACGGACGTTGTTCTGGGGTTGACATGATACCCCAGGGGGTATATTGTAGGGGGGTCGTAAGGATACCCCCAGGGGTTACACTTGAGGTGATCATGTCCACCATCGCGCTCAACAGGAAGACCTTCACCGAGACGGTGAACCGAGATGGCATCGTCCTCGTCGACTTCTGGGCGGCCTGGTGCGGCCCCTGCCGCGCTTTCGCGCCGGTGTTCGGGGCAGCGGCGGAGGAGCACCCGGACATCGTGTTCGGCAAGGTCGACACCGAGGCCGAGCCCGCTCTGGCGAGGTCCCTCAACATCATGTCCATTCCCACCCTCATGGCCTTCCGTGACGGCATCCTGGTGTTCTCCCAGCCGGGGGCATTGCCCGCCGCCTCACTGGCCCAGCTGATCGCCGCCGTGCGAGACCTGGACATGGACGCGGTGCGCAGCCAGGTGGCCGCCGCCGAGGCGACGGCGAGGACCGCATGACCGACGACGCCAAGGTGAGCCGCCGGGTACGGGTCGACTATGAGGCCGGGGACCGGTTCCGCATCGCGGTCCGTCAACACACCATCAGCGTCGATCAGCCGGCATCCGACGGTGGCGAGGACACCGCCCCCACTCCCACCGAGCTCTTCATTGCCAGTCTGGCCTCGTGCGTGGCCTTCTATGCCCGCCGCTTCGCCGCTCGGCACGACATTCCGACCGACGGGCTCGCCGTCACCGCCGAGTTCAGCATGGCCTCGCACCCGGCTCGGGTGGGCGAGATCACGCTTCAGCTGCATGTCCCGGCAGAGCTCTCGCCCGAGCAGCAGGCCGCTCTCGTCGCCGTCACCTCGCACTGCACCGTCCACAGCACCCTGATGCAACCTCCGGAGGTTCGCATCGAGCTGGCCGCGCTGACACCCGGGGCCGTGTGAGCAGGCCGGACCGGCCCGGCGGGGCGTTTGAAACAGGAGGAGATCCCGATGCAGCTTGACGAGACCGCCATCGTCGATGTGCTCAAGCGGCTGAGGCGTGCCGAAGGCCAGATCCACGGGGTCATCGGCATGCTCGAGGACGGCCGCGATTGCGCCGATGTCGTCACCCAACTGGCGGCGGTGTCTCGCGCCGTCGACAGAGCGGGATTCCGGCTGATTGCCAGCGGGCTGCAGCAGTGCGTGACCGAACGTGGGGGCGGGACGGTTCCCTCTGCGGACGAGGAGCGGCTGGAGAAGCTGTTCCTCTCTCTCGCCTGAGCCCGAGGGATCATGGTGATCTGCTTGGCTGTGGCCGATGACGGCTGCATCGACCCTCGCTGGGGGCGGGCCCAACGGGTGGCGATCGCCACCGCCGAAAACGGGGCGATCACCGGCTGGGAGGAGTTCGACGTGTCGTGGGACACGCTGCACGACACCGGCTCCGAGGGCACCCACCACGCCAGGGTGGCCCGTTTCCTGCGTGAGCATCAGGTCGGCACCGTGCTGGCCCACCACATGGGTGAGGGCATGGCCGGCATGCTTCAGAAGATGGACGTCACCGTCCGTCTCGGGCTCGTCGGCGACGCGCGCCGGGCCGTCACCGCTGCCGCCGTCTGACGAGGTTCGAGTGACGTCGCCCATCACAGAAGGGGCGTACTCGGTGAGCGGCCCCGCTGTCGACCGGGCCAGGGTGGCGCTGTTCGCGACCAGCCACGCCGTCGATGACATGTACCAGGGAGCGGTGCCTGCGCTGCTGCCGTTCTTCGTCGCCGACCGCCACTACAGTTATGCGGCGGCCGCCGGGCTCATGTTCGCGCTCACAGCCATGTCGTCGGTGATCCAACCGGTTTTCGGGGCCCTCACCGACCGGCTCCATCTCTTCTGGCTGGTGCCGGCCGGCCTCACCGTCGCGGGGGTTGGCGTCGGGCTCTCGGGACTCACCCGGAGCTACCTGCTGACCTTCCTGGCGATCGCGGTCGCAGGGGTCGGGGTGGCCGCGTTCCACCCAGAAGCGGCGCGCGCCGCTCGCGCGGCGAGTGTCGACAGTCAGCAGGCGATGAGCGTCTTCTCGGTTGGCGGCAACGTGGGCTATGCGATCGGCCCGATGTTTGTCTTCGCGGTGCTCTTCTTCGTGCCCGGCACCGGTGGCACGGTGTTCTTGGCAGTGCCCGCGCTGATCACGGGTGCGGTCGTCTTCGTCGTGCTGCGACGCCATCCGGAGACCCACGTGGTGCGCCATCGGAGTGGGCAGCGCCCCCAACAGTCGGACGACTGGCGGGGCTTCATCGGGCTCACCTCGGTGGTCATGCTGCGGTCTATCGTGTATTTCGGGCTGACGTCACTGGTGGCGCTCTACGTCGGCACCAGCCTGCGGGGGGGCAAGGGGCTTGGGGAGGCGGCGCTCACGACCATGGTCGGCTTCGGCGCGGTCGGCACGATCACCGGCGGGCGGCTTGCCGACCGGTTCGGCCGGCTCCCGGTGACGCGAGCGTCGTTCGCAGCGAGCATTGTCAGCCTGCTGGCCGTCGCACTCACACCCTTGCCGTGGGTCTTCCTGCCGATCGCGGTCACCGGCTTCGTGCTCTTCCAGTCGTTCAGCCTGACGGTGACCCTCGGCCAGGATTACCTGCCCACGCGCATCGGCACGTCCTCGGGCGTGACGCTCGGGCTGGCGATCAGCGTTGGCGGGCTGGTCGCGCCCGGCCTCGGTGCCTTGGCGGATGCGAGCAGCCTGCGTGTCAGCCTCCTCGTGCTGCTGGCATTCTTGCCCGCCGGGCTGGCGATCGCCTGGCGTTTGCGCGACCCGCGCCCCACGCGGAGGCAGAGCTCCCCTCGGGGCCCGTACCCCACCTCCCGTGATTCCTCCTACCCTGATGTTGATTCCGCCTGCGACTGAGGTCTGACGCATGGATGAATCGCCACCCGCTCCCGCCATGGCCGACCCCTCCGAGGTCGTCTGGTCGCACGCCGAGGACGTCGCGCGCCTTGCCCGGCAGCTCTGCCAGCACCGAGAGGATGCCGAGGACGTCGCCCAGACCTCGCTGCTCAAGGCGGCCCAGCACCTCGACGGCTTCCGCGGCGAGTCCAGCGTCCGCACCTGGCTTCACCGGATCACCACCAACGAATGCCGGATGATCCGCCGGCGGCTGACGGCGCGGTCCCTGGACGCGATTCTGGAAAGTCCCAACCCCCCTGACCGTGCGGCGCTGACGGTCAGCGCAGATCCGGAGTCACTCGCCGAGGAGCGCGAGCTCGGGCGGCTGGTGGTCTCCGCCATCAGCGCGCTCCCGAGCCGGCAGCGAGCGGCGATCATCCTATCGGATGGCGCCGAGCTCAGCGCCGAGGCGGTGGCCCGCACGCTCGGTGTCTCGGTCTCGGCCGTCCGGTCACTTCTCGTTCGAGCCCGGCGGAAGGTCCGAGCTCAGGTCGCGCAGGGGCTGAGCTCTCCTCCGGGCGTGGGAGCCGCCCGCATCTTGACGGTGGACGCTGGTTGAGCGCACACGAAGCGGTGCACTGGTGGCCCGCACCATCTCACGGGGCCATACGTACATGACAGTGAGGTGTCAATGAGCTTCACCGGATCGCCGCTCCTCATGCAGCCGTGAACGGGGTCGTGCTGCCACACGGGACGGGGCGTACCCGTCGGCAGGACAGCCGCCGGGTCCAGGACGAGGTGGTGCTCGGGCATCGTCGAGTGCTGGCCGTCGTGGCCCACCCCGACGATGAGTCCTTTGGGCTTGGCGCCGTGCTCTCCACATTCTCCGGCGCTGGCGCTGAGACTTCCGTGCTCTGCTTCACCCACGGCGAGGCGTCGACCCTGCACGGCGTGCCCGGCGACCTCGGCGCCCTTCGCGAGCGGGAACTGCAGGAAGCCGCCGCCGTCCTCGAGGTGGCCACCGTGCGGCTCCTTGACCACCCCGACGGGCAGCTCGCGAGCGTCTCCCTCGATACGCTCGTCACTGAGGTTCTGGCCATGGCGGATGCCGTGGCGGCTGACCTGCTGCTGGTTTTTGACGAAGGCGGTGTCAGCGGGCACCCGGACCATCGGCGCGCCACCGAGGCCGCTCGTCGCGCCGGCGGCCAGCGGAACCTTCCCATCGCCGCCTGGGCTATCCCTGACCGGGTGGCTCGGGCCCTCAATGCGGAGTTCGGAACGACCTTCCAGGGACGTCCAACTCGAGCGCTGGACGTCCGTCTCACGGTGAACCGCGAGGGTCAACGAGGTGCCATCGCTCGTCATCGAAGCCAGTCTCAGGCCAACCCCGTCCTCTGGCGTCGACTGGAACTCCTCGGCGACGTGGAATGGGTCCGTCTCCTGGACGCCGGCGGCGGCTGGCCGGCCAGCTCATGACCGGGATACCGGGAGCCTGCGGCCGGAATCGACGCCCCCTCAAGCGGAAGCTGTGAGCTGCTCCGCAACTCGGTGGAGCCGCGCCGAGGCGTCTCTGGCCACCTCCTCGACAGCGGCGCCGCCGACCAGGGAGAGGGCTGCGACCGGCTCCATGAAGCGGATCCGCGTGCGAGCCGGGGTCTCCTGCTCGACGACCACGTTGCAGGGCAGTAGCACCCCGACTCCGGGCTCGCTTTCCAGGGCGCGGTGGGCGAGGCGTGGGTTGCAGGCCCCGAGGATGGTGTACGGTCGAAAGTCGACGCCCAGTTTCGCTTGGAGAGTCGCGCGGACGTCGATCTCGGTGAGCACTCCGAAGCCCTCCCCCGCGAGCAGGGTGCGCGTGCGCTGTTCGGCCGCCGCGAAGTCCAGCAGGACCTCGACGCTGAACTCATAGCCACCGCTCGACACGGTCACGTCTCCGACCGCGCGCTGGCCACCTCGGTGCTGCCCGGGCGAACCTCGACGGCCTCCACCGGCTCGAATTCGCGGATGTCGAGACCGAACTTGCGGGCGTGGTCGCCATCACGCATCAGTGGTCCCACCAACTCTGCCATCTCCTCCACCTCAGCGAACGGCCGAGGGGTCCTCGGCGCTTCACCCACCACGGATGCGGGAGCGGGCGAAATGGTGCGGAAGCAGCCCTGATCGCTCTGACGTGGAGATCCACCCGCTGCGCCGGCGGAGGAAGCGGAGGTGGCGTCGGTGGTCGCCTCGGAGGAGGTGGTGAGCCACCACCTCGGGCAGCCGCGCACCATCCCGCATCGTCGTGCATCCGTGGAACTGACAGCCGGCTCTGTCGGATCGCCAGATCCGCCCGGCCACACCTTGGAGATGAACATGGCTCAGAACATGGGAACCACCGACCGCGCGGTGCGCATCGTTGTCGCCGCCGTCGCCGCCCTGGGCGCCGGCTGGGCGGGATTCGGCACGGCAGGGGGGATTGTGCTCCTCGCCATCGCCGCCGTCCTGCTGGTCACGGGTGCGTCCGGCTTCTGCCCGCTCTATGTGCCCTTCCACCTCAGCACCCGCCGTCACGGCGCCGCTGGGCGGTCGTGGTAGCATACCGGTAGGGGTATGCTACCTGGGATACCATCCGCCTGAGAGGTCATGATGTTCGGGTTCCTTCGCCGCGCGACCACCGCGCACTCAACCCCCGACGAGGCGTATGCGGCGCAGCGCCGTGGCGCAGTCCTCATCGACGTGCGCGAGAACCGCGAATGGCGCGGTGGCCACGCGCCCGGGGCGCGCCATCTCCCGCTGAGCCGTCTCTACCGGGAATCGCCGCACTTCCCCAGCGACAGGGAGATCCACGTCATCTGCGCCAGTGGGCATCGCAGCCAGGTCGCGGCACGG
>Ga0224557_1002868_pt1 | contig 14085 bp, 13 predicted proteins | sample 714S31014metaG_FD_180677 | JGI IMG/M metagenome (GOLD analysis project Ga0224557, IMG submission 180677) | Peat soil microbial communities from Stordalen Mire, Sweden - 717 S3 10-14 | ecosystem: Environmental > Terrestrial > Soil > Wetlands > Peat | place: Sweden: Norrbotten County, Stordalen...
TTTGGAATGGACGAACGTGGGAAAAGCGGTGGAGGGCCACCGCAGTCCAAAACCTGGCGGAAATGAGGAGCGGCCCGCCGAACGCGAAGCGTCTTGGAGTGCGCCAGCCCTCTGGCGCTTTGGAACGGGACAATTGCCATCCGAATGCCGCAGGGGAAACGGGGCGCGGGGCACACGCACGAGGCTGGGCGATGACGGAAATCAAATGGGGGCGCTCTCCGCACTCCTTGCCGCGTCGAAGCAACTCGCCGCGTCGTAACGCAGTGAAGACGGGAGCGAAGACGGGCGCATTCCGCACTTGAACACTCTTTTCCGGTATTCATTTTGGAATGGACGTTTGGGGCAATTGGCGTTTGAATTCCAAAGATGGACATGTCGAATAAATTAAATCTACCAAAGATCGGTTCAAACGTCATCGTCCGATGCCTCCAAGCAGAAGATTTGAGCGAGATGTATCGCATTGAGTCCGACCCGGACGTTAAGCGTTACCTAAACGATCCCACTCGTGTGCCGCGTGATGAATGGATTCGTGGGGTGGAATCCAAATTGTCTCGGTGCCAGACCCTTGCCGTTTTAGCCAAAGACACCCGGCAGTTCGCTGGTCGGGCTGCGCTCGATTTTTACCTAGATTCAGATTATCTCGACTCAGAAATAACCCGCGAAATTCAAGTCGTAATCTCAAAGGATTATTGGGGACGACATTTTGGCCGCGAGGTCTCAAATATTCTGATTGCTGCCGCATTTGATGAACTTGGAGCGGAACAAGTTATTGGAATAGTTCATCCTCGAAATGAATTTTGCCTCAAACTTCTTCACATATTCGGCTTCGAGCAAATGGGCGTCATCCCAAAGCCATCGTCTTGGCAACAGGGATATTTGAGATTTGTGCTGTCTCGCGCTGTTTACAAGAAGTGGCCGCAGGAGCTTCGATGTGCGACTTGCCAGCCAATTGAAACTGACTAAACTAACTGCATGAAAATAATTTTACTGGCACTTCAAGTCGCCTTGAAAACTCAAATTATGAAAAAGCTCACCGCTGCTGTGGTTGCTGTGATTCTAATTTTGGCTGGTCATTCAAAGGAGCGGCGCAAACGGTCCAATATGTGACCGTCACCGCCACAGGCACCTTCATTAACAATGGGTGGGTTGGCTCGACCAGTAATTTGCCGCTTCAAACAAACCAGATTGTTTCTGAAGTAGGGTCAGGAATTTATTCATTTTCAATTGTCGGAACTTTTCCAAACGGAGTTTCGTTATTATGGCCTTCCAGTGGCGTTTTTACTGGGCTGACAAACATTGCCGTTACATCACAGGGCGGTAGTCCCGCCATAGCAACATTCCAAATTACCACGCCAGCTAGCACAACTGTTGTTTCCAATTATGTCCCTGCTGATGCGATTGTCATTCCGGCCAGCGCAACGGGGAATGTCCAAGTCATTTTAGAATCAAGCCCCGATTTGGTGAACTGGACAGCCGCCAGCCCCGGAACTTACGGAGCATCAGCCGGAACAAACAGGTTTTTCAGAGTTCGCGCCGCCGTGAATTAAGTCCTGCCTGTTGGGGATGTCAACCAAGCATTATTTAGAATGATCACCCAATAGGTATGATTCATTTTTATCTCAAAGACTTCGTGTGGGCGTGGGAGAATTTTAACGAGGAATTTAGAAAACACAGTGCCATTATTGAAAGTTCTTCCGTCCAGGCTGGCAGTCCGTTAAGCAGGGAAGAAATAAATCGGCTGATAACGATTGTGGCACGCATAAAAGTCTGTTGCGGAAAAGCTGACTGTGAAATGTCCATCAATCAGATTTATCTGCTTGAAGTCCAACTTAACAATGAGGTTTGCACCTACCAAACCGTGAAGGTTTTAATGCAGGGAATTTCGGAAACAATTATCTCCGAACTCGGCGGGCGGCTTTTTGTTTTCATTCCACAAAAACAGTCTGAATTTTTTGAGAATGAAAATTTATTCGGCGCAGGCGTTAGCGACGCCTTTCCATCTGCAAGGGCCGATATAAAAAATGCTGGAAACTGCATGGCGGCAGAGTTGCATGACGCGGCACTTTTTCACATAATGCGCGTTGTGGAATACGGTCTGCGTGCGTTGGCGAATCATTTACAAATACCAGTCTCCGGCGATGAATTGGAATACGAGGGGTGGAACACTGTTATTAACCAAATTTACAAAAAGGTCAAAGACTTGACAGAATCAGCACAAGGAACGAAGAAGGAAAAAGCTAAAAAGCGAGAATTTTACTCTGGTATCATGGGAGAATTTAGTGGTTTCAAAGATGAGTGGAGAAACAGCATCATGCACACTCGCGGAAAACACAACGAAGATGAAGCGCGGAATGTCTATAAACGTGTCAGTGACTTCATGTATCGTTTGGCAAAAGGCGGAATATCTGAATGAAATCCGAAACCGAAACACCATTTGAAAAATTCCGGCAGTTCAGGTGGATGCGGCCAATGATCTGGCTTTGTTGAAGGCGGACGGGCGGTTTGCGCCGCTGCCCATTGCCGCCAGTCGCACGGGGCTTCTGGGCGGCACGGTGGCGACGGTCGGTTTTCCCGACATCGGTTTGCAGGGGTTCGCGCCCAAGCTGGCCCCGTGAAATAGGTTTTTCCGGTTGCTGCAAATCTATGCGCTGAATTATTTCACGGGGCTGGCCAAGGGGGAAATCGCGTCGCTGTCCGGCGCGGGGATGACCCCCAAAAAAGGAAGAAGGCAGAATGAAGAATGAAGAAACAAAACTGCATCCGGTTTGCGCCAACTGGCATTTCTTCATTCATCCTTCTTCATTCTTCATTTCCCTTCATCGTTGCCGGAGAATGTGAATTACGCGGTCAAGAGCAGCCTGCTGTTGAGCTTCCTGGAATCGGTGCCGGCGGTTTCGGCCAAGCTCAAAGCGCCGGTGACGGCTGACCGGAAGTTTGAGGATGTGGTGATGTCGGCGCAGGATGCGGCGGTGCTGGTGCTGGTTTATTGATTGGACGCCACCACGAACAATTTCTGGCGCATCCGCTCCGTTCCTTGAACGGATTAACGATATGCGATTTGAGATCTACGAATCTTTCCGACAATCCACCCGCCGCATAAATCGTATATCGTGAATCGTAAATTTCAGAATGAGTCTCGCAACCTCGACTCCAACTAATGTTTGAGCCGGCTCACGCCGGCTGCTACAATCTCCAGCGAATCCAATCAGCGCAATGAATTATGGCTCGAAATTGATCAACCCGGAACTGAACCAATTATGAAACATCAAACCAACATCGCGCGCGGTCTTCTGGCCGCGTTGCTTCTCGTTCAAATCGCCCTTGCCGCGACGGCCGCCGAATCGCCGGCGGTCGCTAACACATCTGCCGCCACCAATCCGCCCGTCCGGGACGCCGCGACCACGGCGGCGCCGGGCGCGCATCTGGATTATGCGCCGGGCCAGCCGCCCAGGTTCTGGTCCGTCGCCGCCGCCGATACCGTCATGGCGCGCTGGCCGGATTTCTCGAAGGCGTATTTCAATACTTGGACTTATGTGAACGGCTACGAGCTTTTCGGATTTGAAATGCTTTATCGCGAGACCGGCGACCAGAAATACTTCGATTACATCAAGAATTACATTGACCAGTTCGTGGACGCGGACGGAAATTTCCGGGGCGTCGCCAATGCCAGGGGCCAGACGAACACGCCCGCCTTCAACAATCTCGACAACATGATGACGGGCAATTCGCTGGTCATGCTTTACGAAACCACCAAGGACATACGCTACAAAAATGCCGCCGATAAAATCCGGCATGCCCTCGACAATTATCCGCGCAACAGCGACGGCGGCTTCTGGCACAACCAGCGCATGAACGGGCAGATGTGGATTGACGGCATTTTCATGGGGCAGATGTTCCTGACGCGCTACGGCAAATCCATCGGCGACAGCCAGTATTGCTGGGACGAGGCGACGAAGCAGTTGTCCGTCTTTGACAAGCGCGCCGAGCGGGGCGATTCCGGGATGTTGTTGCACGGTTATTTTGAGTCCGGCCACGGCGGCAGTGTTCCCGGCTGGGCCGATCCGCAGACCGGCCTTTCGCCCGAAGTCTGGAGCGAGGGCCTCGGCTGGTATTCGCTCGTGCTGGTCGAGACGCTGGCGGATTTGCCGAAGGATCATCCGCGCCGCGCCGAGATTGAAGGCATTTTCCACCGGCTCGCCGCCGGGTTGAAACGGACGCAGGATCCGAAGAGCGGACGCTGGTTTCAGGTGGTGGACAAGGGCGACCGGCCGGACAATTGGACGGACAATTCCGGCAGCTCGATGTTCACCTACACCCTCGCGCGGGGAATTGAACTGGGCCTGCTCGACAAAACGGAATACGCGCCGGTCGTCGAAAAAGGATACGCAGGCATCACCGCCAACGCGAAGATCAATGACCGGGGATTGCTGGATATTTACAGTGCGTGCGACGGCGTCGGCGTCCAGACGGATTACGCGCACTACATCAATTTCAGAAAATCCATCAACGCCAAGGAAGGCGACGCGGGTTTCCTCTGGGCCGCCGCCATTGTTGAGAAACCGCAATTGGAGCAGTTGAAAAAGAAGTGATCATTTCCAGCTAAAACCAATTAACTCAATGCGGTGCGATCTTTTCACGGCCTTAAAAGTAGTGCGGGCGTCCCGCCTGCGCGGCGAGCGCCAACGGGGCACAGGCGAGACGCCTGTGCTACTTTGCCGCCGCATGAAACAATTCCTGATGCTCGCCGGAGCGCTCGGCCTGATTGCCGCGAAATCCATTTTCGGACAGGCCACGACGACAAATCCTGTTCCCGGCGCGGCGACTCATTCTTTCGTTTGCACAGATTACACGCAGGGCAAGGTGTTTATCATTTCGTCTGCCGGAAGAATCGAGTGGGAATACGACGGCGCGACGAATTGCAACGACCTCTGGGTTTTGCCGAACGGCAATCTGCTCTTCAACACCGGCCACGGCGTGAAGGAAGTGACGCGCGACAAAAAGATCGTGTTCGATTACGAATCCGCCAGCGACATTTACGCCTGCCAGCGGCTGGCCAGCGGCAACACGTTCATCGGCGAATGCAGCGCGGGCCGGCTGCTGGAAGTGAATCCCGCCGGGCAGATTGTGAAGGAAATCCACCTGCTGCCGCCCGGCACGGACGGCGGCCACGCTTTCATGCGCAACGCGCGGAAATTGGACAATGGAAATTATCTCGTCGCCCATTATGGCCTGAAAGTCGTGCGCGAATACGATTCCACCGGCAAGCTCGTCCGGGAAATTCCCGCCGCCGGCGGCCCGCACAGTGTCGTGCGCCTGCCCAACGGCAACACGCTCATCTCCTGCGCCGACGGCCCCGGCGGCTCACGCGTTGTCGAAGTGGACACCGCCGGCAAAACCGTCTGGCAGGTGCAAAGCAACGAACTCGCGGGCGTCAGCTTGAAATTCATGGCTGGCTTGGAGCGGTTGCCCAACGGCGACACGCTCATGGCGAACTGGCTGGGACACAATCAAATTGGCACCACAGCGGATTTGATTGAAGTCACGCCGGACAAGCGCATCGTCTGGACATTTTCCGGCGGCAAGAATATCCGCACGATTTCAAGCGCGCTGATTCTGGACGGGCCGCCAGCCGACGCCACGCGCGGGGAAGTTTTGCATTAAAGCACAACGATTCAGCCGGAATTCAACGCAAAGGCGCAAAGAAGCCAAGACGCAAAGTTGACAGGTTAAAAATCGGCCGGGGTCGCCAGCACCCACGTTCAAAACCTTTGCGCCCTTGCAGCTTCGCGTCTTTGCGTTGAAAGTTTTTTTTACTGCGCCGCATAAAAGGCGTCCACCTTGGCGGCGACGTCCTTGTAGCTGATGTCGGTTTCGTAAATCTGCTTGAACTGTTCCACAGCCTCCTCTTTTTTGCCCATGGCCTCAAAGACGCAGCCAAGATTGTAAATGAGGTCTTTCTTTTCGTCGTCGAAAACGAGTTTTTCCTTGATGGCGCTCTGGAGTGTCCGGGCGGCGAGATCGAACATCTTGCGCTTGGCAAAACACTGGGCGAGGTAGCTCATCGCGAGGAGGCGTTTGTGCGGGTTGCCCTGCGCCTTCTGGAACTCGGCGATGGCCTCGCCGATTTTGCCGGCCTGAAAATAGAACGCGCCCAACTCGAAGCGGAGGACAAGATCGGTCGGGTATTTTTCCACGCGTTTCTGGCAGTCGGCGACCTGGAAGGCGAGCTTTTCGGCCTTGATTTTCTCCACCTGCGGGGCCTGCTCCGGCTCGAAGGGGTTGAGCTGCTCCAACTGGAAATCGAACCGCCTGACGACGGTGTTGGCGATGGCCTGGTCGAGCGACGGGTCGTTGCCCAGGTCGGATTGTTTGACGCGGTCGTAAAGTTCGAGGGCGCGATCAAATTGTCTTTTCTGGGTGTAAAGTTCTGCGAGCGAGCGGACGAGCTTGAAGTTGTTCGGCTCGTTGGGGAGGCGCGTCTCATATTCGCCGATGAGCCGCTCGGCGACGTCCTCGGATTTTTGCACGCGCTTTTCCTGTTCGAGCGAGACGGCCTCGTCCTTGTTCTTGAGAATGTCGCGGTAGGAGCCGCCGCCGCCTTCGAGCGCGCCGTAGCCGCCCTCGTCCAGCGTCTTGCGCGCGGACAAATCCTTGAGCGCATCCCGCAAATCGCCGTCGCCGGGCAGCTCGCGCATCATGTCCATGATGATTTTTTCGGCGCGGGAACCTTCGCCAATGGCGGAAACGGCGTGGGCGTATTCGATGGCCAGGTTCTTGTCCTTGGGCGAATTTTTCGCGAGCGTTTCGTAGGACATCACCACCGTGCGCGGCAGTTCCAGCGCGTTGCCGGCATCCACAATGATGCGGTGGGCGGCGGAACTGTTCGGGTCGCCGTTCAAAATCTGCTCGGCAATCGCCATGGCCTCCGCGGGATTTTTGCTTAGCGCCATCTTTGCCTTCATGATCTGCGGCGAGTTGCCCGTGCCGCTCAACATTTTTTTGAAGAAGCCCGTGCCGCCGCTCCCGGCCTTGCGGAATTGGGCGTCGCGCAGCGCCTTGCGGCAATGGAAAAAGCCCGGCTCCGTTTCCAGCGCCTGGTTGAGCAGCGTGATTGCGTAATCCAAGTTGTCCTGCGCCAGCGCTTGCGAGCCGCGGGCAAACAGGGCGCGCGCGTCGCGCGATGTTTCATTCAGAGTTTTTTCAGCCATAAATCAAAAATCGCCCCGCAGGGCAAAATCAGCCGCATTGTGCCTTGTGCCGCAAGGCGTGGTCAATCAAAACCAGCGCGGTCATCGCCTCCACCATCGGCACGGCTCGCGGCAGCACGCACGGGTCATGGCGGCCGCGGCCCTTGAGCGTTGTGTTGTGAAATGCCTCGTCCACCGTGTCCTGCTCATGCATGACGGTGGCGACGGGCTTGAACGCGACGCGAAAGAAAATCGTCTGCCCGTTCGAGATGCCGCCCTGGATGCCGCCGGAGCGGTTCGTCGTGGTGAAAACCTTTTTGTTCCGCGCGCGGAACGGGTCGTTGTGTTCCAAGCCCGTCAGCAAAATGCCGCCGAATCCGGAGCCGATCTCAAACGCCTTCGACGCGGGCAGGCTCAACATCGCCTTCGCCAGATCCGCTTCCAGCTTGTCGAACACCGGCTCGCCCCAGCCCGCCGGAACGCCGCGCGCGACGCCCTCGACAACGCCGCCGACGGTGTTGCCTTCGCGCCGCATTTTTTCGATGAGGCGGATCATTTTCTCCGCCGATTTCACGTCGGGGCAGCGGACGATGTTGGATTCAACGTCGCTCGATTTTACTTTGTCCGGGTTCACGTCCACGATGAGCCGCTGGACTTGTTTGACGTAGGCCAGGATTTCGACGCCGAATTTCTCGCGCAGAATTTTTTTTGCGATCGCGCCGGCGGCAACACGGCCAACGGTTTCGCGGGCGCTGGCGCGGCCGCCGCCCTCCCAGGCGCGGATGCCGTATTTGGCGAAGTAGGTGAAGTCGGCGTGCGACGGGCGGAACTTTGTTTTCATTTCCGCGTAAGCTTCCGGCCGCGCGTCCTCGTTTTTGACCCAGAGACAAATCGGCGTGCCGAGCGTTTTGCCGTCGAACGTGCCGGAGAGGATTTGCACCGTGTCCGATTCCTTGCGCGGCGTGACGATTTTGGACTGGCCGGGCCGGCGGCGATCCAGATCCGGCTGGATGTCCGCCTCGGAAAGTTTCAGGCGCGGCGGGCAACCATCCACGACCACGCCCACGCCGCCGCCGTGGGATTCGCCCCATGTCGTGATGCGGAACAGTTGGCCGAAACTGCTTGCCATGCCGCGATGATGCGAAATTCCAGCCGCGCGGTCAAATGCAGCGTGAGGGAGCTATAATCTCCAATCCGAGCGAGGCCGCTTCACGGATAAGGATAGATCGTCTGGTAAAAGTTGATCCAGTCTGGCTTTTGTGCGGCAGAAATGGCGCCTGGGAAAGGTTCCTTTTCCCCCTCGTTGAAAACTGCCAGCCCCACATGTCCATCTGCGAACGATAATGTGCATGAGGTTCCACCGTGACGGATGCTGGGCGAGTTTTGATACCCCGTCGGGTCGGGGCCGGTCCCCTGATAATTGTCAATTGCCAGATAGCCGTCGTCAATGGTTTGCAATGACTCGTCAACAAAAACCGATGCGTTGGCCGGGACGGGGTTTTTTATGCCGCTCGTCTTCAGAATCTGCCCATCCGGCAAACTGGGAGAGTTCATCAGCGTCTCATTCTTGTTGCCCAACCGGGAAGTAATGGAACAGGTTCTCACATAAAGAGCGCCATCCAAACCAGTAGGCGTCGGGCCTTGTGCGGAAGGGCATTTGTAAATCCCATATGCTTTGTTGTAGTTCCAAAGCAGTCCGGTGGATAAAGCCAGCAAATTTGTGGCTCCCGCCGGGGTGTTTTCATCTCCGATGCTTGCATTGATCCATGCATTTACATCATGGGTGTTATTGAGCGGCACTATGTCTTGGTTGTCGTCAGGATACATCTGCCAGCAGATTTGCAACTGCTTCATGTTGCTCAAGCACGTAGCCTGTTGGGCCCTTAGCTTCGCTTTGGCCAGCGCGGGCAGAAGCATCGCCGCCAGGATGGCAATGATGGCGATGACCACCAGCAGTTCAATCAACGTAAAGCCCGGCTTTTCGGCCCTTGGGCTTGCTTTGTAAGCAGAACATTCCATTGGCAATATTTTCATGTTATGTGTTGGTCCTTGGCCACCGCCCAAGCAACGCACTATCTGCCCGCTTTGTTGCGCAGCGGCCAATTGTTTAATTAGTGAATTTAACTATATGTATTCATTTTCAGCCGGGAAGTCAAGAAATATTTTGATTCCCGTCGGCCGGGGGGCACCCAGGCCGCCGACCGCCGGATTTCCCGAAACTTGCCGCTTGAAACTTGAAACTTGAAACTTGAAACTGCTCCAGATGAACCGGATTGTTGAAAAGTTCGCCGCGTTGAAACGCGGTCGCAAAAAAGGCCTCATCGTCTATATCGGCGCGGGTGACCCGAATCTGGAAGCCACGCGGCAGCTTGCGCTGGCCTTTGACCAGGCGGGTGTGGATGTTTTGGAACTCGGCGTGCCGTTCAGCGACCCGCTCGCCGACGGCCTCGTGAACCAGCTCGCCGCGCAACGCGGCCTTGAATCCGGCACCACGCCGCCGAAGCTTTTGGAAACAATTGCCGCCATCCGCAAGCAATTGCAAATTCCCATCGTCCTCTACATTTATTTCAACCTCATCCATCGCGTCGGCCTTGAAAAATTCATCGCCGACGCCGCGAGTGCCGGCGTGGACGGCTTGCTGGTTTTGGATTTGCCGCCGGAGGAATCGGACAATTACGAGGCGCTGATGAAGCGGGCCGGCCTGTGCCACATTTATCTGGTTTCGCCAACGACGCCGGAAGACCGCATGGAATTCATCGTCAAGCGCGGCAGCGGATTTATTTATTACATTTCCCGCGAAGGCGTCACCGGAATGCAGACGAGCGTCGCCACGAATCTCGCGTCGCAAGTCGCCAAAATTCGGGCGCACACGAATTTGCCCGTCGCCGTCGGCTTTGGAATATCGAATCCGGCGCAGGCCAAAGCCGTCGCGTCGGCAGCGGACGGTTGCGTGGTCGGCAGCGCGGTGGTGAACCAGATTGCCGAACACGGCCAATCGCCGGAACTCGTCGCCAAAGTCGGCGCGTTTGTGAAGGCACTTGGCGCAGCGGTCAAAGCGGTGTAATTTTGAGCCATGACGAAACCCATCACACTTGATGTTTCGGAAGACGCCGTGCGGCTGTTCGGCGGCGACGACTCGCGTTTTGCGCGCGAAATGTATGAGACGGCTGTGGTGACGTGGTATGACGAAGGCCGCATCTCCTCCGGCAAAGGGGCGGAACTGCTCGGCATCGCCCGCGCGGAATTTCTTGATTTGCTTTTCCGCCACCAGGTTTCACCGTTCCAATACTCTCCCGAAGAACTGGCCACTGAATTAAAAGGTGTCTGAATCCTGGGTCATCAACGCTTCGCCGGTCATCCTGCTGGCAAAGGTGGGACTGATTTGGCATATTCCAAGATTGGTTCAAACTTTGGTCATTCCGCAGCCAGTGGTGACAGAAATTTTAAGTTTTCGAGACAAAGATGCCGCCGCCATCTGGCTGGAAGGAACCGGAAGGACATTTATTCAACCGCCGGTCGCAGAATTGAAGCAATTGTCCTCTTCGGGAATGGGTTCAGGCGAACGCGCCGTAATTTCATTTGCGGCGGAAATTTCCGGTTTCGTCGCCGTGCTGGACGACCTTGAGGCGCGCGTCATTGCTCGTCGTCTTGGAATTAAAACTCTGGGAACTGTCGGCGTCGTTTTGCGATTAAAAAAAACTGGATTGATTGCCGAAGCGAAATCGCACTTGCAACAAATCCGAAAAGTCGGCGGCTACATGAGTGACGAATTATTCCATGAGGCGTTGCGACAAGTTGGAGAACAATTATGAAAACTGAACCCGACACTAAAAACCGTTTCGTCATCATCATGGCCGGGGGACGCGGCGAGCGTTTCTGGCCGTTGAGCCGCGAGAAGATGCCCAAGCAACTGCTCGCGCTGTTCGGCAAGAAATCCTTTTTGCAGGAGGCCGTCGAGCGCGTGCTGCCGCTCGTGCCGGCAAAAAACATCTTCGTCATCACCAACGAGGCGCAGTTGCCGGAAGTCCGCAAACAGCTTCCGAAAATTCCGAAGGCCAACCTCGTCGCCGAGCCGGTTGGTCGCGACACCTGCGCCGCCGTCACGCTCGGCGCGGCGCTCGTCGGCGCGCGTTCCACCACCGGCGTCATGGCCGTGCTGCCCGCCGATCATGTCATCCCCGACGAGAAAAAATTCCAGCAGGTTTTAAGCGACGCGTTTGACGTGGCCGCGCAGGGACAGGCGATTGTGACCATCGGCATCAAGCCCAGCGAACCGGCGACCGGCTACGGTTACATCCACACCGGCGCGGAATTGCCGACGCCGCCCGGCGCGAAGAAAACCAAGACGACATTTTACAAGGCGGAACGATTTGTCGAAAAGCCGGATTCCCAGAAGGCGCTGGAATATGTCAACAGCGGCCAATATCGCTGGAACGCCGGGATGTTCGTCTGGAGTTTCATCACCATCACGAACGGGCTGGAAAAGCACCAGCCGGAAATGTTCGCCGCTTGCCAGCGCTGGTTCAAGGTGGCCAACAATCCCGCCAAGCTCTCAAAGGTGCTGGCGAAGGAATATCCCGGCATCAAGAAAATCTCAATTGATTTTGCGCTCATGGAAAAAGCGCAGAACGTCATCGTGGCCGACGGCGCGTTTGAATGGGACGACCTCGGCGCGTTGCCGGCGCTGGCGCGGCATCTGAAACAGGACGCCGAGGGCAACGCCGCCGTGGCCGATTTCATCCACGTGGACGCCGCGCGGAACATCATTTACGACGCGCGGACAAAAAACCGCACGCCCATCGCCGTGGTCGGTTTGCGCGATTCCATACTGGTGCAGACGGACGACGCGGTGTTGCTGGCGCACAAATCGCAGGCGCAGAAAATCAAGGAACTGGTCCGCAAACTCGGCGAGGATGCGCGGTTGAAAAAGCTGGTGTAGCCGCGGAGGCTGGTAGCCGCGCTTGTGAAAGCGCGGTGGGACGATTTGCCGATGAACAGACAAATGCGCATTCAGTCCGCGTTTTCACAAACGCGGCTACACCAGCACCTACTGCTTCCACAACGCGGTGGGACGACCGCCAAACTTCGCGCCCCAGCCCGTTTTTCCCGGCAAATAATAAGCGGTGGTGTTAGTGTCGCCGTAGAACGCAGACTCTCCAATGTTCGGGGCGTTGCCCTTAAAATAGATTCGTGCCAGCCGGGTGCAATGCAGGAACGCCCTGACCCCGATGCTGGTGACGCCGTCAGGGATTGTGATGCTGGTCATGTTGCAGCCGGCGAACGCCTCGTGTTCGATGCTGATGACGCCGTTGCCGATGGTGACGTTGTTCAGCCGGGTGCAGTCATAAAATGCACTGTCCCCGATGTTGGTCACACTGTTGGGGATTTTGACGTTGTTCAGCCTGGAGCACTCCAAGAAGGCTTGCTCCCCGATGCTGGTGACACCGTTGCCAATCGTGATGCTGGTCAAGTTGGTGCAATCAGAGAACGCGCTGTCCTGGATACTGGCGACGCCGTTGGCGATCACAACGTTTCTCAACCTGTCGCATCCGAAAAACGCCGCGTCCCCGATGCTGGCAACACAGCCCGGGATCGTGACGTTAGTCAGGCTGGTGCAAAGCGTGAACGCCTCGCCACCGAGGCTGGTCACATGGTCGCCAATCGTTACGCCGGTCAGTCCGCAGCAAGCAAACGCCCGCCGGCCGATGCTGGTGACAGTGTTGGGAATTGTGACGCTGGTCATGCCGCAACTGGAAAACACCTCGCGCCCGATATCGGTGACGCCTTTGCCGATTGCAAGGTTGGTCAGGCTGGAACAACTGGAAAACGCCCAATTCCCGATGTTGGTGACGCTGTCGGGAATCGTGATGCTCTTCAGGCTGGCGCATTCAGAGAACGCATAATCACCAATGTTGATGACCCCGTTGCCGATCTTGACGCTGGTAAGTTTGCTGCATCGCTGGAAAGCACGGTCACCGATGCTGGTGACGCTATCGGGAATTGTAACGCTGGTGAGTTTGTCAGCGACAAAGGACATCATATTCCCGATTGCGATGACAGAGAACGCAGAATTTCCGATGCCGGTGACCGGCAGGCCGTTGATCGTGCCGGGAATCGTCACCGCGCCGCCGGAACCGGTATAGCCCGAAATAGTGATCGTGCCGTTATTGGTCGTGCAACGGAATTGGGCTTGAACCGCAGCGGGCAGTGCCAGAAGCAGCAATACGGCCATCAGCCACGTCGAACCAGCGCTCGTTCCGATTAGAGCGGGTTTGGTTTTCATGGTTCTCATGATTCAGTTCTTTTACAAAAAATTGTCAGACGGGTGTAAAAGAATTGTAATAATTTCGCAAAACGCCAGCGGCATGATCTGCGTCATTGCGTTTCATGGCTTTTATTTTGGGCAACGTATAATTGCTCAAATTTTCCAGTCGCGGTCAATTCCAATTTCGTTTGCCACAAATCCGTTTCCGACCGCGGAGGCGTCTTTCAAAGGAACATCTTGCTGACAATCAAGGTTTCATATAACATCACCGGCACGCCGGCAGTCAGGCGATGGATTCAGCTTTGCGTTGGCTTGGGAGATGATTTAGAGTGCGCCGTTGTCCGCGTTGGGAAAGGAGTTCAGGCACTCTGCTTTCCCGGACACGAAAAGGAGAATCTTATGAAAATAAAGCAGGCGGTCTGTTCAATCATCATGGCAATTCCGATGACGCTCATGGCGCAAGAAGCGCCGGCCGTGATTCATCTCTGGACAAACGGCGCGCCCGGATTTGAATCGCGCAAGGACATTCCCGAAGCCGGCACCAGCGCCATGCTCAAGAGCGTGGACAATCCATCGTTGACGGTTTTTCTGCCGCCAAAGGAAAAGGCGACCGGCGCGGCGGTAATCGTTTGT
>Ga0224557_1002872_pt1 | contig 14075 bp, 11 predicted proteins | sample 714S31014metaG_FD_180677 | JGI IMG/M metagenome (GOLD analysis project Ga0224557, IMG submission 180677) | Peat soil microbial communities from Stordalen Mire, Sweden - 717 S3 10-14 | ecosystem: Environmental > Terrestrial > Soil > Wetlands > Peat | place: Sweden: Norrbotten County, Stordalen...
CAGGTCGAACGGCAGCCGAGTTTCAGCTTGGATTCCCTTTAGCATTTCATCTCGCGGCGCGTGTGCTGCACATCCGCGCGCCTCTGGCGGGGATGTCATTGCATCCGATCGCCGCCGCCGCGTGGGTGGGCTTTTTCGCCACCTCGCTCAACCTGCTACCGGGCGGGCAGTTGGACGGCGGCCACATCCTGTATTCGGTTTCGCCCCGCCTCCATCGCTTGATCACATTGTTGACTGTTTTCGCCCTGGTGCCACTGGGAAAATATCTTTGGATGGGCTGGTTCCTCTGGGCTGTGATGCTCGTCGTGACAAGCAACCACCCTCGGGTGCCCCGCTATCCCAGCGTTACCGGAAGCCGGCTCGGCATCGCAATTTGCGGATTGCTGATGCTGGCATTGAGTTTCACGGCTGCGCCATTTACGCACAGTTCCGGCAAGGAGGCCTGGCCGGATATTCGCGATGGCGTTCGAGATACATTCCACGAACTGCGCAACGAGGTCCGTCGCGAGCTTCACCGCAAGTAAGTCCGGCGACTACATCAGCCAGACGGCGTCCACATCGACAATCACCTGCGTGCGCGGGATCTTGCGTGCCGCGGCTTCTGCCAACATCGCGCGGAGTAGCGCATTCATCTTTTCGCGGCTCGGCGACTTCAGAATGAAGTGATACCGGTAATCGCGTTTCAGCCTCGTGATTGGCGCCGCCGCCGGGCCGAGCACGCGGATGCCTTCGTGGCGCGTCTTTTCGAACCAGCGGCCAAGTTCCCCTGACCAGGCTAGCGCTTCGTCGAGCTTCTCGCTGCGGACTACGACATTGGCAATCGCGCTGTAGGGCGGATAGTGCATCCAACTGCGGAATTGCAGCTCTTTGTCGTAGAAGCCGGCGAAATCGTGGCGCGCGGCATACTGCACCGCATAGTGATCCGGGAAATATGTCTGCAACACTACCTTGCCGGGAGACTCCCCTCGTCCCGCTCGCCCCGCAACCTGGGTTAGCAATTGAAATGTACGCTCGGCTGCGCGAAAGTCCGGCAGACCGAGCGCCGCATCGGCGCCCACTACTCCAACCAGCGTGACCCCGTGCACGTCATGTCCCTTGGCAATCATCTGCGTACCCACCAGCATGTCGAGGTCGCCCTCGTTCAGCGCGTTCAATGCGCGCTCGAAATCTTCGCGCCCGCGCACGGTGTCGCGATCGAGGCGGCCGATGCGCGCCTGCGGAAACATGCCGTGCAGCAACTCTTCCAGCTTCTCCGATCCGGTGCCGACGAAATATACGTACTCGCTGCCGCAATGCGCGCACTTGTCGGGAATGTGCGTGACGTATCCGCAGTAGTGACATTCCATCTTGTGCTCGCGCTTGTGGTGCGTCATGGAAACGGCGCAGTTCTTGCATTGCAGCGCTTCTCCGCACGCCCGGCACAGCGCGACTGGCGAGTAGCCGCGCCGGTTGAGCAGCACCATCACCTGCTCTTTTCTCTCCAGCCGTTCGCGGATTTCTTCCGCCAGCTTCCGCGAGATCACCTGCTCCTTGCCGGTTTCCTGGAATTCCTGGCGCATGTCGATGATCTCGACTGCGGGAAGCGGGCGATTCTCGACACGATCGGGCAGCTCGACAAGCGCGTATTTGTTCTTCTTGGCGTTGTAATACGATTCGAGCGAGGGCGTGGCCGATCCGAGAACAACGACAGCGCCGGCCATTTTGGCGCGCATCACGGCCACATCGCGCGCATGATAGCGTGGCGTTTCCTCCTGCTTGTAAGATGAATCCTGTTCCTCGTCCACGATGAGAAGCGCGAGATCGCTGACCGGGGCAAACACGGCCGAGCGCGTACCGACTACCACGCGCGCGGCTCCGCGCTTGATGCGATGCCACTGTTCGGCGCGCTCGTCGTTGGAAAGGCCGGAATGCAGAATGGCTACCTCGTCGCCGAAGACCTGAATCAAGTCGGCTGCCATAGCGGGCGTGAGGCCGATTTCTGGCACCAACAAGATGGAAGAGCGTCCCTGCTCGAGCACTTCGCGCATGACGGCTAGATAGACCGCGGTCTTGCCCGAGCCGGTCACTCCATGAAGCAACATTCCGGCAAACTTGCGGGCGTCCACGGTTTCGCGAAGTTTTTCCAGCGCTTGCTGTTGCGCTGGGCTGAACTCAAACTCGAAGGGCGAGCGGCGCGGCTTGAGTTTCGGGCCGCTGAATTCCTGCGGCTCATCCACCAGTTCGAGCAGCCCGCGCCGCACGAGCGTGCCGAGCGCAGTGCGTGGCACGTCGATCTCGCGCAGCCTTTCGACGGGGACGCGACCTCCCGCCGCCGCCAGCGCCTCAATCAGAGTGCGCTGGTTGGCGTTGAGGTTTGACGATCTGCGGGGACGGGACGCCCCTGCGGCAGGCTCAGGGCAGGCTCCCGCAACCAACGGTGGGGTGCCGGCGCTACGCGTGTCGTGGCGGGCGGGAGAGCCCGGCTCCGCACTGAGCAGTACCGCTACTTTGATCATTCGCGCCGCGTCCCGTGTCGCCGAAACGTCTTCTCGTGCAATCCACTTTTTGCGTACCATGCCTGCAACCAGGCCTCGCGACACTCCGGTGGCGCTGCGCAGACTCTTTTCATTCACGCGACCGCCGTCGCGTTCGGCCAGATAGTCGAGCACGCGGAACTCGACGAGCTGTTCTTCTGGCGTGCGCTGCGAGCGGGCAGGCGATCCCGACTGGCCGGCCAAGTGCAGTGCCATGTGTCCGGCGTCTGCGATGCGATAGGTGATGATCCGTTTGAACTCCGCGGAGAGCGGCAGCATGGTGCGAAAGACTTCGCCGATTGGCGCGAGATAGTAATCGGCAATCCACCGGCCCAGCTTCAGCAGCTGGTCCTCAAGAACAGGGGTGAGGTCGAGGGATTCGATCACCTTTTTGATTTTGACGTCTTTGCCTTCGGACTGGGGCGGGCGATCATGCAAATCAACAACGATGCCCGGCATGCGCTGTTGGCGAAACGGCACAAGCACGCGTCCGCCGATAACCGGCTCCATGCCGGGAGGGATGGCGTAGGTGAACGCCATGTCGAGCGGCACGGGTAGGGCGACGTCAGCGAAGGTGGGCATGTAATTGGAAGGATATAACAGTGAAAAATCAGAACAGATTAGCTTCGCCTACAAACGTTCCGTCCGGTGCCATAATAAAGCTGTTGCAGAGGGGCTTAAACGCGCTCCACCCGCCGTCATCCACGGCAGCGATTACGCGGATATCGCCACCTTTCTTGCTGTCCCAGAAAACCTGAGTTTCCAATTGATAAGTTTTTCCGTCTTCACCAACCGTAGATATCGTGTCTGAATGACCGATCAAAGCGACCAGTTCTTGATAAGTGCGCTGCCGAAGGTCTTTCAGTCGGTCATCCAGAACTGCGTACGCAATCTGCTGGTGCATGGGCAATCCTAGCTTCTCGGAAAAAGGCGTTCGATCTCAGACCACAGGCTTCCCCGGCGACTTCATTCCCAGTTCTTTCATTACCATCTGCAAGTCCTTCCACGCCTCGCCCTTCTGGCGCGGGTCGCGCAGCAGAAATGCTGGATGGTAGGTCACCGCCAGGTTGCAGCCTTGCCAGTCGGGATCGTTGCTGCGCAGGTTATTACTAACTCCGGCCGGCTTGAAGTCGTAGAAGCGGCCGCGCAGTTGCGCCATCGAGGAATTCATGGCGAGCAGTGTTTTTGCGGCCGTCGCACCTAGCGCCACAATCACTTTCGGCTTGATCGCGGCAATCTGTCGCATCAAGAACGGCGAGCACGTTTCGCACTCTTCGCGCTCGGGGGTACGGTTTCCGGGCGGGCGGCATTTCACGATGTTCGCGATGTAGACTTGCTCGCGCGTGATGCCCATCGCCTTGATCATGTTGTTGAGCAACTGCCCGGCGCGGCCGACAAACGGCTCGCCCTGCTCGTCTTCATCGGCGCCGGGGCCTTCGCCGACGAACATCAGCTCGGCTTTCGGATCACCCACGCCAAACACAATTTGCTTGCGTCCCTGCTTGTGCAGCGGACAACGCGTGCATTCACCCAGGTCCTCGCGGATGATTTTCAGTGCTTTCACGGGATCGTTCACTGACTGTGCGGGTTTGGTGGCGATCATCTCAAACCTGTTGTTTTCGACAACGACGGGCACGGCGATCGCCGCGGCCTTGCGTGGACTCATCTCATCTCTCAATTCTGGCGGGATTGGTGGCGACTCCGACTGGATTTCAGTGACCGCTGGTGAAGACTCTGGCCCGACTGCGGCTGGGCTATCTGTCGGCCGCCGGTAGAAATCGTAGATTCCCATCTCGTTGTAGTAACGGATGCGCGCGGCGAGCGCGCGGCGAAGATCCAAGTCTAAGACACGGAACATTGCGGATAAGGATAACAAACCGTGGAACGGACAGACGAGGCGGCTGTTCCTACGCGGGGATTGTCGCTTGCTTGCGCAGCTTCACCACCTGGTCGAGGACGTGTTGCGCGACTTCCCACTTCGAGGTTTCAGGGACCTCAATGACTTCGTCGTGCGAGATGATTGTGACCGCGTTGCGATCGGAATCGAAGCCAACTCCTTCGCGCGAAACGTCGTTCACGACAATGGCATCGAGCGATTTGGATGACAGCTTTTTGCGCGCGTTTTCGAGAATGTTCTCGGTTTCGGCCGCGAAGCCGACGACGATTTGCGATTTTTTTTGCCGCGCCAACTCCGCCAGAATGTCCGGGGTTGGCTCCAGTTCGAGCGTCATCGGTCCCTTACGCTTGATCTTTTGTGTCGCCGTCGCCTTGGGGCGAAAATCCGCAACCGCCGCAGTCTTTATGACCACTGTGCTCTCAGGAAACAGTTTCAAGACCGCCACACGCATTTCTTCAGCGGTTTCCACTTGGGTAAGTTCCGCGGCTCCGGGAGGCGTGATGGAAGTGGGGCCGCTGATGAGCAGCACGCGGGCACCACGGCGGAGCGCAGCTTCAGCAAGGGCGTATCCCATGCGGCCACTCGAGCGATTCGTCAGATAGCGCACGGGATCGATCTTTTCCCTGGTCGGGCCAGCGGTAATCAGCACGGTCTCTCCGGCCAAATCTTGCGCAGCCCCAAGTGCGGCGAGCACTTCCGCCACAATCGTTTCGTTCTCCGCGAGGCGGCCGGCTCCTGTCATTCCGCAGGCCAGATATCCCGTGCCTGGTTCGACGATCCTGACGCCGCGCTTTCGCAGGGTTTCCAGATTCGCTTGCGTGGCCGCATGATTCCACATGTTCACGTTCATCGCAGGAGCAACCACTATCGGTGCCGTGGTCGCCAGATAGAGGGTGGAGAGAAAATCGTTGGCGATGCCTTGGGCGAACTTTGCCAGAACGTCTGCGGTCGCGGGCGCAACCAGGAGAGCGTCAATCGTCTGCGCAATCGCGATGTGCTCGATGGCAGATTCGACATTGGCCTGCGCATCGTCGGAGCCAAAGAGGTCGGTGATGACTTTCTCTCCGGAGAGCGCCGCGAAAGTGAGGGGACGAACAAATTCCTGCGCCGCGCGCGTCATCACGACCTGCACGCGAATTCCCCGGTCCTGCAGCAGGCGGACAATCTCCGCCGACTTGTAAGCCGCAATGCCACCAGACACGCCAAGCGCGATTTTCATAGGAAGAAGCGATGTCCTAAGTTCTGGTCCGAACGCCCCTTTCAAAATGGATGCCGCAAATGGGCCAAGGGTTCAGCCCTGCGGATTTGCGGCCAAACTGGTTCGTCCCGACCACTACCGGCCTCTAGGCATCCTCCGCAAACTTGCCGGCGCTCTCACCCGCCGCCTCCGTTGCAAGCTTGGGCAGTTCCGGAACTATCCACTTCACTTTGCCGGCTTTGATTTCATCCTGTGCGATACGGCACGGTTTGCGTGAGATGGTCTCGATTACTGGCGGAGCACCAGCTTGCAGTTGCCGGGCTCGCCGGGCTGCCACCAGAATGTAACGGTAGTTGCTGTCAAACCCCTCGATTAACTTCATAGGACTCTCTCCTGGAACTCAATCGCCTAGCACAGCTGGGGGACCTCAATTACGCACTGGTACGGTCACGAATGAAGCCAGAATCGGTTGTACTCGCCCGCGCGCTTGTTCGAGACGGCAAGGTCTCGCCGTCTCAAGAAGCTGAACTTGTTCCGCCGTTGGCTTCGCCCCGCTTCGCCAGATCCGCTCGGCCATTACCACGGCCTTGAGTTCATCGGCAGATTGTTCGAGCAGGTTATTTACTAATATATAGTCGTATTTCGTGTAATTCTCAATCTCTCGCCGGGCCGTGTCCAACCGGCGACGAATGACCGGCTCCGGATCGAGACCCCGGTTTCGCAGTCGCCACTCCAGTTTGTCCCGGTCCGGTGGAAGAATGAAGATGCTAACAGCATCGGGGAGTTTTTCTTTCACCTGGGCCGCCCCTTGCACATCGATATCGAGCAACAGGTCCCGGCCGTGCTTCTGGCTCTCGCGCAAGAATTTCCGCGCGGTACCATAGTAATTTCCAAACACGCGGGCATACTCGAGGAATTCATCGGCCGCGATCATGGCCTCGAATTCGGCCTCGGAAACGAAAAAATACTCCTTGCCGTTCTGTTCGCTGCCGCGTGCTGGACGGGTGGTATAAGAGACCGAAAAATCGAGCCCATGCACCATCTTGAACAACTCATTGACCAGAGTCGATTTTCCTGACCCGGACGGCGCCGACACAATAAAGACGATGCTCATTCGAGATTCTGCACCTGCTCCCGTGCTTTTTCGATTTCCGACTTCATCAATAAGCCTGCTTCGGTGATTTTCAATGCCTCGCCCGCCAAGCCCGAGGTTTTCGATAGCAGCGTGTTTGCCTCGCGGTTCATCTCTTGCAGCAGGAAATCCATTTTCTTGCCTACCTCGCCGCCCTGGTCAAGGAGAGCGACAAAATGATCGACATGGGTGTTCAGGCGGACCAGTTCTTCCTGGATGTCGCTGCGGTCCACCAGCACGGCAGCTTCCTGAAGGATGCGATCCTTATCGACCTGCGCGCCGAGCATCTCGCGCATCCGCGACTGCAAGCGTTCCGAATAAGCGCGCAGGATGGTGCTGCGGTGGGCCTCAATACCGGATGCGGCTGCGCGTAGATGTTTCATTCGTTCGCGCAGTTCGCGCTCAATGCCCTCGCCTTCCTGCTCGCGCATCCTGTTGAGAAGACCGAGCACTTCGTCAACGCTCGCCATGACGGCAGATTGCAACTCTTCCTGCGGAACTTCCGCTCCCGATTCCATCGCGCCGGGCATGCGCAAGACAACGTTGAGGTCGGGCTCACCCCGGAGACCAAATTCTCCCGCTGCCGCCCGGAATGCCCGCACATATCCGGCAATCAGCTCGCGATTCAGTCCGCCGCCATTTCGCGCCGAACCGTCGAGGTTCAGCCCCACCTCAATATGGCCGCGAGCCAGTCTTTCCTTCAGCACGCGGCGAAGTGCCATTTCCAGCGCATCGGCGTCGGAGGGTAGACGAAAATGTAGATCGAGGAAACGATGATTTACCGATTTCAGTGATAACACGAAAGCTGGCCCGGCGCTAACCTGCCCCCGGACCTGCGCAAATCCCGTCATGGATCGAAGTGACATGAAGAATCCAAGTTTCAAGGTTGCAAGGGTTCAAGGTTTCAAGGTAACAAACTGCGCAGCCTGGTCGGAGCTGCTGCAATCTCGGACGGATTACCTTAAAACTTTGGGACCTTGAAACCTTCTCTACTCCAGTTCTACTACGACGAAACAACCGCCTTCGGCGCCTCCGCCTCCGCAAACTGCAATTCATACAAGCGCCGGTACGTGCCTATCTTTTGAATGAGCGCCTCGTGAGCACCAATATCACTGATGGTCCCATTTTCGAGAACCACGATCCGGTCGGCCCGGCGAACCGTTGAGAGCCGGTGCGCAATCACAAACACGGTACGCCCATGCATGAGATTTTGCAGTGCCGCTTGCACCAGCGCCTCCGATTCGCTGTCGAGCGCGGAAGTCGCTTCGTCCAAAATCAGAATCGGAGAATTCTTGAGAATCGCGCGCGCGATCGCGATGCGCTGGCGCTCGCCGCCGGAAAGCCTCACTCCGCGCTCCCCAATGATTGTGTCGTAGCCCTCGGGTAGCGCGCTGATGAATTCGTGGGCATGCGCGGCTCGGGCCGCCGCTTCCACGGGTTTGAGCGAGACATGCGGCTGTCCGTAGGCAATATTGTTGCGCAGCGTGTCGTTGAATAACACCGTGTCCTGCGTAACGATACCGATCTGAGAGCGCAAGGACGCGAGCGTCACGTCGCGAACGTCGTAGCCATCGATTAGAATCCGGCCGCTGCTGACGTCAAAGAAACGTGGAATCAGGTGGACGAGTGTGCTCTTGCCGGCCCCGCTCGATCCCACAACAGCGAGCACCTCGCCCGACTTCACTTCCAGATTGATGCCATGCAAAACGTCGCGCGAATCCTGCTCGTCGTGATAGGAAAATGCCACGTCTTCAAACCGTATCGTGCTGGAAAATTTCGGTAACCGTTTTGCGCCTGATTTCTCCCGCACCTCGTCTTCAATGTCCATGAAGCGGAAGATTTCCGAGGAAGCCCCCACCGCTTGCTGGAAGTTGTTATTGAAGAGCGCAAACTTGCGCACGGGTTCGTAGAGCTTGAAGACGGCGACGATAAATGCGAGAAAAGTTCCGGCAGTAAAAATATGGTGGTTGATCTGGTCGCGGCCCAACAGCAGCAGCAGGGCAATCGCCACCGAGCCCAGGAAATCCATCAAGGGGGAACTGATTGCGAACGCCGCCACCATGCGGAGGTTGGCGCGAAACAGGCGGCGGGCCGCCGCGCGGTAGCGCTCCATCTCCCAGTTTTCCATCCCGAAGGCTTTCACGATGCGGTTGCCAGTGATGGTTTCGTGGAGAATGTTCTGGATTTCCGCCAGCTTGTCCTGGCCGCCGCGAGTCCTGGTGCGGACCTGCCGGCCGATTTTTCTCGAGGAGTAAAGGATCGCTGGCACAAACAGCAGCAGGACCCACGCCAGCTTTCCTCCTAACAACACGACCACACCCGCGATGAATATCAGCGTGAAGAATTGCTGGAGGAATTCGGCCAGAACGGTTGACATCGCATACTGCACTCGTTCGACGTCGTTGATGATCGTCGAGAGAAGCGTACCGGTTGTGTGTTTGGAAAAGAACGCCGCCGAACTACGCAGGAAGACGTTGTACAAATCGTCGCGCACATCGGTGATCATGCCGTAGCCCGAATAGTTCACCAGATATGTGCCGGCGTAGTCGAAAATCCCTTTGAGCGCCGTGGACGCCACCAGTGCAAAGGCCACGGCGGTCCAGGGATTGTGGAAGTGCGACGGGATTACCTGCTGCAGATTGAAAACGTGTTCGGTACCCGGGATCTTGAAGAGCTGAAGCGTTCTCCCGTCGGAACCGGGGTTGAGCACGCTATCGAAAATGGGACCAATCAGAAGAATGCGAAATGCTTCCAGCAACCCTACCAGTGCCATCAGCACGACCGAAGCCAGGAATGGCGGCAAATATGGCAATACGTATCGCAAGAGGCGCGATAATTGACTGGACCTCGCGTGAGGTCCGCCGCTCCTCGCATCCGCCACTGTAGTGCTTGCCATGCGCGTGATACTTAATTCTACAGGCAGAAACGAACTTCCTGCGGCCTTTGGCCTTAACGCGGGGGGCGGGTTGAGCCCAGGGCCTGAACGAAACTCTGAACAAGTACCACTGTGCAATCCGCAAACTTGCGAGTGCTGGCTTTTTGCGCGGACAAGAGTGTCCGCGCCACACTTAATCAGAGTCCCCCTAAGCTTACTTCGGACTATCCCGATGCACGACCTTTACCTTATATCCGGCTTTCTTCAGCCGTTTGCCCACGTCCTCGGCAATCATCACGGAACGGTGTTGTCCGCCGGTGCAGCCGAAGCTGATCGTCAGGTAGCTCTTTCCCTCACGAACGTAGTGCGGCAGGAGGTAAATTAGCAAATCGGAAATGCGGCTGATAAACTCCTGCGTCTGCGGAAACGACCTTATATATCTCGCGACCTTCGGGTCGCGCCCCGACAGCGGACGAAACTCAGGCACAAAATGAGGATTCGGCAGGAACCGAACGTCGAATACCAGGTCGGCGTCATCGGGCACACCGTGTTTGAATCCAAAACTGACGCAAGAGACCAGAATCGATCGCTCACCGCTTGAACTGTGCGTGAAACGGTCGGTCAGGTGCGCACGTAACTCATGAACGTTGAATTTCGAAGTGTCGATCACCAGGTCGGCGATCGCGCGGATGGTCCGCAGATGTCTTCGCTCAGTACGCAGGGAGGTCCGCACTGTGGTGCCCGTTCCCAACGGGTGTGGGCGGCGCGTCTCGCTAAAGCGGCGAAGCAGGATCGGATCGCTCGCTTCGAGGTAGATGACGCGCGCCGGAATGACTCGCCGCACCGACTTGAGAATCGCCGGCAGCCTTTCGAGCTGCGTGCCCTCGCGCACGTCAACCACCAGTGCCGTTCGCGGAATTTCTCCTGACTGCAAGGCCAGTTCGGCAAAGCGCGGAATTAGTTCGACCGGCAGATTGTCAACGCAGTAATAGCCAAGATCTTCAAAAGCCTTGAGGGCGGAGGCTTTGCCCGAGCCACTCATGCCTGTAATGATGACCAGTTCCGGGCCATCGCGATGCTTAAGTTGGCGATGCTCGCCACCGCGGGCGCGAACGACGCTGCCCGCCGTGCGTTTGGTCTTTTTCACGCCTACGCGAGGACCCATGCCGCAAATCTTAGCATTTTGCACTGGCCGCGACGTCTACAGGTCTGGTTCACCTGGCAGGCAGTGCCAAAGGGAGAAACGGACGTCCCGACGAGGTAACGACGACCGCGGGCGAAGATAAGAGCGGGGAAAACAAATAGGCAGCTTAGACTGGGCCGCCGGCTTAACCTTGGCCTATCGCTTAAAGTACATCCATGCACCAAGCGCCAACAAAACAATGGTTACGATCCAGAGGGTTGAACCGCTCATTCCAGTTTTCTTAGCCATGAAGGATATTGTAAGGCAGTCATCGTTACTTACAATGGGATTGATTCGCGAGGCAGAGCAACCCCGCGAGTAACATTTGTGCTGCGGGATTTTGGAGCCAACCGTTACACTCTTCGTTGATGCTTGCCGTTTCCCACACCGATCGCGTATTCGTTCTCAGCGGAGCCGGCGTAAGCGCAGAAAGCGGAATCCCGACTTTTCGTGGCGTGGGCGGCCTGTGGCGGAATCACCCGATTGAAGAAGTGGCATCCCCTGTGGCGTGGGAGCGCGATCCCCGGCTGGTGTGGGAGTTTTATTCCATGCGCCGGCGAGTTGCTTCCGCGGCAGAACCGAACCGGGCGCACTTCGCGCTGGCAAAGCTAGAGCAGAATCTGGAGGGACGCCTCTTCCTTTGCACGCAGAACGTGGACAACCTGCACGAGCAGGCAGGATCAAAACGGGTCGTTCACATGCATGGAGAACTCTTCAAGAGCCGCTGCGACACGTGCAGCCGTCCTCCTTTTGAAGACTTCAACTTTTGCGAGCCTCCGGCGGAAATTCCCCGTTGCGACTGCGGCGGCCGGATTCGCCCGCACATCTGCTGGTTCGGCGAGGCGCCGTTCGAGATGGATCGGATTTTCCGCGCGCTGGAGAAATGCACGGTCTTCATGGCCGTCGGAACCTCGGGCGTGGTCGAACCGGCCGCCAGCTTCGTGGCCTGCGTCGCCGGCCGTGCACGAACTATCTACGTAGGGCCGGAGAAGCCTGCCAACTTATCTTCTTTTACGCAATGCCACATGGGAAAGGCGGAAGAGGTTTTGCCTGGTCTCCTTGATATTCCGTAACGCGCACGCCGCCATTTGGCGGGCCGCGGCCCGATAAGATTGATCTTTCGTTGAGGGCCGCGCTCTGACGGCAGTCACGACACAGCAATGAACTTACTTACCGGAGCGGTCAGCAGCAAGGCGCTTCTTTTCCCGGTCGATTAACAGTTGCACAAAGATTCCAGAAATCAGCGCACAGATAAATCCTATCCACAACCAGAGCACACTCCTGCGTAGGCATCCAAGGCCAAATACCAGAATGCTCAGAAGGCCCATGACGGCAGTGAGAAAGGCTTTCAGTTTGGCTCCAAATCGGTTCGCCGATGGGTCAGGAGCCAAGTCTGGGCCGGACAACCGAATTCCGGATGATGGTCGGCTAGCCATGGAAGAAGGTACTCCTTCCTTACCCCTTAAGAAAATCCTAGGCTCGCCTGTGGGGCAAGTCAACGCAACCCATTTGCGCAAGCAGGCAGAAAGAAAGAACCTAGCTGGACACGATCAAGAACCGCGGAAATGTGGTGGGCGCGATAGGATCCTAATGTCGCGCTTCATGCGCAAACGTGAAAATCTTTGCGTCTGCAACAGTTTGCATCAGAGACAACAAAATCCGCCAGAAACTCGTGTTCGTTCTTGATTTCTTGCGGACTGGCTGGTACGCTTTTTCTGAGTAGTTCTTCTTGAGTAGTTCGCATAGTTTCCCCCAAAAGACCTAACTCTCCTCCCCATAACAAAGTTCCCCCGCTAGCAACAAAAGCACTTGCCAACCTTCATCTCCGGGGTCCCAATGCGCGCTTCTGCAGTCACTGCACATACATTTTTGTCTATTTCCGGCCGGTCGTTCCGTTTTCTGCTTATCGTGCTTTTCCTGATGAGCGCGAGCTTGAGTGCATTCGCACAGACTCTTACCGTCTCGCCTGCCACACTTACTTTTGCGAATCAAGGGGTGGGCAGCACCAGTGCGGCCAAGATCGTGACGATCAAGAACACCGGTACGTCTGCTCAAGCCGTGGTGATGGCTCCCAGCGGACCTTTTACCGAGACAGATACCTGCGCCGGCAACATCGCGAGCGGCCATTCCTGCAAAATGAGTGTGTATTTCACGCCCACGATTGCCGGGACGGTCCCGGGGGCGGTGAACATCAACGATGCATCGAACAGTCTGCTCGCATCCGTGAGTCTCAGCGGGACGGGCGTCGAACCGGTTACGCTCTCTGTCACGAGCTTGAGTTTTGGGACGGTGTTTGCGGGCAATACGAGCGCAGCGAAGACAGTTACCCTTACAAACAACGGCCAAACGGCGCTCACATTTACCAGCATCGCGCCTACCGGAGACTTCGCCCTTGCGAGCAACACATGTGGCGGAAGCATTAAAGGCAAAGGCAAGTGCGTTGTCGGTGTGACGTTCTCGCCGCTGGCCGTGGGCGCGCTCACGGGCACCCTCACTTTTACTGACAGTGCGTCGAACAGCCCGCAGACGGTTAGCCTCGGTGGGACAGGTTCCGCGCCGGTTGCGATTGCCCCAACCAGCCTGACGTTTGCCAGTCGCAATGTGGGGTCAACCAGCGCAGCGGATACGGTCACGCTAACGAACCATCTCACCACGTCCCTGACGATTTCGACGATCGTCGCCAGCGGCGACTTTTCGATAGCCAGCAACACCTGCGGTTCCAGCGTGGGCGCGGGATTGAAATGTACTATCGGGGTAAATTTTACTCCGACGATAGTTGGCACGCGAACAGGCACGCTCACCATCAGCTTCGGGGCCTTCGGCAGTCCGACGGTGGTCAATCTGACAGGTACCGGCAATGTAAAGGGACTAACCTCGATCACCGTTACACCGGCCAATCCTTCGATTGCCGTGGGGAATACGCAACAGTTTGTTGCCACCGGTCAATTCAGCAACGGCAACACAGCCAATCTGACGAATTCCGTAACCTGGAGTTCGGCGACTCCGAGCGTGGCGACAATCAGCACCACGGGACTTGCGAGTGCTGCCGGGACGGGGCAAACGGTGATTAAAGCGGCTTCGGGCACGATCAACGGATCGACTACGTTGTCTGTCACCGGAGGGGCAAGCTACACCATCGGAGGCACGATCTCGGGTCTTACGGGTTCCGGGCTGGTGCTGCAAGATAATGGCGGCAACAACCTGTCGGTCGCTGCCGGGGCAACTGCGTTCACCTTTAGCACGCCCGTTCCGAGCGGTGGCAGTTACAACGTCACGG
>Ga0224557_1002873_pt1 | contig 14072 bp, 14 predicted proteins | sample 714S31014metaG_FD_180677 | JGI IMG/M metagenome (GOLD analysis project Ga0224557, IMG submission 180677) | Peat soil microbial communities from Stordalen Mire, Sweden - 717 S3 10-14 | ecosystem: Environmental > Terrestrial > Soil > Wetlands > Peat | place: Sweden: Norrbotten County, Stordalen...
AGGCGAAATGCCCGAACATGGGCTAGTGCTGGGAACACGGCGCAGCGACGTTCATGCTCATGGGCAACGTCTGCACCCGCCGCTGCAATTTCTGCGCGGTCGATAAGGGCAAGCCCGGCTTCCTCGATGCCGCCGAACCCGAGCACGTCGCCGAGGTCGTCGCGGCGATGAAACTCGACTACTGCGTGCTCACGTCCGTGACCCGCGACGATTTGCCCGACCAGGGCGCCGACCACATCGGTCGCACGATCGAGGCGATTCACAGCAGATTGCCCGACTGCAAACTGGAGATGCTGATCCCCGATTTCCGCGGCGAACCCGCGTGCATCGCGCGCGTCGTCAAGACCCCGCTCGCCGTGCTCGCGCACAACCTGGAAACCGTCCCGCGGCTCTACAAGCAAGTGCGCCCCGGTGCCGTGTACGAACGTTCCCTGCGCGTCCTGGAGATGGCGAAAGAATTTCGCAGTGATATTCTCACCAAGTCCGGCCTGATGCTCGGCCTGGGCGAAACCCGCGAGGAGTTGCAAGAAGTCTTCCGCGACCTCCGCCAACACGGCTGCGACATCCTCACCCTCGGCCAGTACCTGCGCCCAACCGAAGACCAACTAACCGTCACCCGCTACGTCACCCCCGAAGAATTCGCCCTCTTCAAACAAGACGCCCTGCAACAAGGCTTCCGCCACGTCGAGTCCGGCCCGTTGGTTCGCAGCTCCTACCACGCGTGGGAACATGTGACGTAAAAAATAGGTGGGACAGCATAGCGCATGGGAATAGAGATTCACATTACAGTTCCGCACAACCTCACAGACGTTTCGCTTGGCAATGTCTCGGATGTATTTCGCCCGCTCGACGAGGCGTTCGGCGAGACTTCGCGGTATTATTCGCAGCGACATAAGTTTGAGCATCCATCTCGGGCTTGGGCTTCGCGTGATACAAGTGGCTATCAGAGATCTTCTCCGGGTGCTTACAAGTACATTCCCACAGCCTTTGATGCACCCGCGGGGTTTTATTTCTACTTTGGCCCGCACGTCCTCAGCATTCATCATCACACTCGACTTGCCCTGTTCTGCCAAGAGCCAGACGTAAGGCAGTTGCTTCGCAGATTTACCTATCGAGTTCTCAAGTTGATGTCAGGAGAGCGGGGGATTTATTCGCCAGATGATTACTCAATTTGTGATCTAATTTTCGATGGTCGAACGTTTACGGAGATCGAGACGCACCTTTTGCGGTCGGGATCTCCCGCATCATCATTTGCCGAGCTCGAGGCCCGCCAGTCGCTGACAAATTACTCGTATTATATTGATAGGTTCGATGATCTCCGTGCTGAGACGGCAAGTTCGACCTAACAATTCATAGGTGCCACACTGCTCTACTTCTTCGGATGCTCGTCCACGTAGAAATCGATTTGCTGGCAGATGCGGTGGAGGACGTTGCAGTCGCGCTTTTCCAATGGGGCGCGGGCGATGGCGCGGCGGAGGGAGCGCAGGAATGAATTGGGATCGCCTTGGTGCGGACGAAAACCGATCTTGTCCAGTGACGTCTGCAGATGTTTTAAGAGCGATTCCACTTCATGCACCGTCGCGAGATTGTATTTCGGCTTGGGGATTTCGCCCATGCTGGCGAGGTAAATCTCGTAGGCGAACAGCATCACCGCTTGCGACAGGTTCAGGGACGGATGCTCTGCCGCTTGCGGCACGCTGACAATGTCGTGACAGAGCCGCAACTCGATGTCGGAGAGTCCCGACTCTTCCCGTCCGAACACGATCCCGACGCGATGTTTGTGGGTTAGCTCGACGATTTTTTTGACGGCTTCCCGAGCTTCGACAATTTGTGGAAATTGCGGACGGCGTTTGCGGTGCGTCGTGCCCACGAGCCAGTGCAGGCCTTCCGTCGCTTCCTCCCACGTTGACACGGCGCGAGCAGTTTTAAGCAAGTCGCCCGCGCCATGGCCGAGCATGATGGCCTGTATGTGCGTGCGAAAATTCTTCGGGCCATTCAATATGACAAGATCCGTCAACCCCATCGTGGTCATCGCCCGCGCCGCCGACCCGATATTCCCCGGCACCGCCGGCTCGACGAGAATGACGGTCACATTGGCAAGATGCTGCGGCGCCCCAAACGTCAACGGCGGCTCCGGATGTTTTTCGTTGGGCTTACGCATGCGAATCCAAAACAATTGTCACCGGGCCGTCGTTAATCAACTCAACATCCATCATCGCGGCGAATCTCCCCTCGGCGACCTTCAACGCCGTAGCCGCGCGCAGCTTCGTCATAAAGCCGTTGTAAAACTGCTCCGCCTCAGTAGGCGGCATCGCGTCGGTGAAACTCGGACGCGTGCCCTTGCGGGCGTCACCATAGAGCGTGAACTGCGACACGACCAGCAGCCCGCCGCCAATATCCGTCACCGACCGGTTCATGTTCTTGGCGTCATCCGGAAAAATGCGCAGTGCGAGCAGCTTCTTGATCATCCAGTCCGCATCCGTCACGACATCTTCCTTGCCAATGCCGAGCAGCACCAGCAAACCGCGCCCGATTTCGCCGACCGTCTGGCTATCGATCCGAACGGAGGCACGGGAGACACGTTGCACAACGGCTTTCATCGCGGAGGTGAATACGCCAAGCGCGGTGGGTTGTCCAGTCTTGAACGGGCCTGCGCTTGTGTTAGGCTGATGCCGTGAAGATTCAGTTCCTGTGCCCCCACTGCAAGCACCAGTTGGAGTTCGACGATTTGTCGCGCAAGGAATCGCCATGCCCGCTGTGTCACGAGCTGATTCGGCTGCGAATCTCGGAACGGATGCGAATGAAGAACATGGTGGACCGCTGTGCCATGTGCGACTGCAACACCGTGTACGTGCAGAAGGATTTCAATCGCACGCTGGGCGTGAGCATCTTCGTGGCGGGCGCGCTGTTATTTCTGCTCTGCGCCTGGAAGAACCGCCTCGTGGAAGGCACACTCGTGTGGGCCGCGTTCGTTCTGGCGGACGCGTTGCTCTTCAAATTTCTGCCGGACGTGACAATCTGCTACAAATGCTATGCGCAATACCGGCAGGTCACCCCGAATCCCGATAACCAGCCCTTCGAACTCGGCCTCGCGGAAAAATTCGACCCGCTCGACAAGCGTGTCAACGCGGAAAATCCCGCAGCGGAATGGAAGGGACGTTAGCGTATGACGACGCGTCTGCTGGCAACATGCTTCCTCGCTTTGGTCGCGCTCTCGCCATCGATCCGGGCCGAGGAAGACCCGCGCGACGCGGAACGACAATTCCGTTTCCTCCTGTCGCGCGGCGAGGAACTGCAGGCGCAAGGCGAGACGGGCTTGCCCGCGGATTCCGTGCGCTTGAAAGTGGAACTGCACCGACTCGAGGGCGACTATAAACATTTTCTCCACGATCATCCGCGCCACACCCGCGCGATGGTCGCCTTCGGCAGTCTGCTCTATGACCAGCATCGCGAAGACGAGGGAATGCATTGGTGGGAAAGGGCGATCGTGATCGATCCGCAGGAAGCCTATGCCTACAACGACCTCGCCAATGACTACGGCCACAACGGACACGCCGACAAAGCGCTGCGGTACTACCAAAAAGCCATCGACCTGGCGCCAACGGAACCGATCTTCCGATTTAACTGGGCGACGACGTGCCAGATGTACCGCAATGAATCACAGGCCGTGTACGGTTGGAGCAAAGAGGAAATCTTCCAGCACGCCCTGGAACAATTCCGCGCCGCGCGCGACCTCGTGCCGCAAGATTTCGGGATGGCGACCGCGTATGCCGAGACATTCTTTATGATGCCCAAGCCCGATTGGCAGGGAGCCTACGATGGCTGGCAATTCTGTCTCCAGCAACCGCTTGACGATCAACAACGGCAGCTCGTGTACGCGAATATTGCCCGTACCTGCATTCGCCTGGGACGCATTGACGAGGCCAGACAATGGCTGGTCAAGCTCACGGATAGCGGCCAAGCATCCGTCCGCCGCTCGCTCGAGCGAAAGATCGACCAGACCACCGCCGCCAGCCTGGCGCTGACGAACTCGCCGCCCGCTGTCGCACCGAGCGAAGACGGAAAGTAATTGCGGTAGTCGGTTCGCCAACGCCGCTATCCAACGAGCAAAACCCTACGGTTTCCCGACACCAATGGCACCGCACGCCACACGCGCGCCGGCATTGCCGGTCGGCTGCGTCTTTAGGTCATCCGGACTTGCATGCACGATCACGCCGTGGCCGATGATGGAGTCCGCGCCTTCGAGGGAGATCGTTGTGTCCACGCGCTCGTAGTGCGCTTTGCCGGAAGCGTCCGCTTCGAGGTTGCCGAAGTCACCGGCGTGACGTACCGCTGCATCGGGCCCGCCATGCTGCATGTGATGGGGATTGAAATGACCGCCCGCCGAGATTGCATCCGGCGCGCTGCAATCGCCGAACTCGTGAATGTGAAACCCGTGCTGGCCGGGAGTCAGACCCGCCACGTCGGCCACGATCTTCACCCCGCCATCAACCTTCGTGAACGTCACCGTACCGGACACACTATTGCCTTTTGTCGGCGAGAGCACCGCAATCGCCTTCGTCGCCGACTCCGCCTGCGCGGAGACGACTGCCACCGCCATCATTGACGCCACCACGAGAATACCGATTTTCATGACGCTGCCTCCTGTAATTTGTTGGGTACCTGTTTGGAACCTAGCACGCACCGCGCTAAGACTCAAACTCTTCGCGTATCGACCTCGTGCCGCTCTCTAAAGTCACAGCCATCCATCTTCGAATCCGGTCACCGGCACAAACCTGTCTGTACCGCACGAACATGATAGATGTCAGTGACATCTATCAACACCAGGACAACACGAGTTCGCGGGACTCTGGGCAACGTTACGCCTGCCTCAAAACGACCTGGTGGATCTGGTGGACTGGATTGCCGCGCGGGGATCGCCATGAGTGAAGTGGAAGGAGCGCGTCTCGATACCGGAATGGCGGTCATGACAGAGGATGGCCTTCCCGGCGAGGGATGGACAGAGCGCTTTATAGACCGAGCAGGACATTCACTGTCTTGCTAAAGGCCTGCCACTGCGCGCGCTGGCGGCTCCAGGCAACCCGACCCCGTGGAGTGAGCCGGTAATACTTGCGTTCACGGCTTCGTCCCAGAGTCTTCCAGTGACTGGTGACGAGGCCCTGACGCTCCAGATCGTGCAACACATGATACACAGTGCCACGGTGCCAGCGGATGGTGTGCTTCGACCGTTCGGCGACACGGCGCACAATCTCATACCCATACGCGGGTCGCTCTCTCAACGCGTCCAACACCAACAGGTCATACGACCCCGTCACCAGGTCCTTCGCAAAGCGATCGATCTTCATTGGATGATAGATGTCACTGACATCTATCATGACAACGGCAGATGGAGATCGTCAAGCGCGGAGGGAAGGGAGTGACAGTGTCTGCTGTGAATGACGAAAGTGATTGTGCGAGATTGGCCGACGATATTGACGATGTGAATGTGGGTAAGGAGACACAGCAGCGGAAATCCTGGCTCCGATGCACGCGAGGCTGCCGACGTGGCAGGATCAACCAAACTTGTAGTGCTTCCGCACCGCTTTGTGAACCTTCCACGTGCACGACATTCCCGCCGGGAAGGTGACCAAATCGCCTTTACCAAACCGCACCGGCGCTCCGCCCTCCGGCGTGACCGTGACATCGCCTTCCAGCAAGTAGCACGTTTCCTTCTCGTCATAGTGCCACGGAAACTCCGACACTTCCTTCTCCCAAATAGGCCAGGTAAAGATGCCGAGTTCGTCCAGTCTTGCGGATGCGTGTTCAACTCGAATAGTGGGGTCTTCTTTATTCATGGAATCGCGAAACCCTCTTTATTAGCCAGGACAACGGATAAAGCATGTAGGCGATGGGCAACAAATACCAGTAACGTTTTCGGAAGTAAATCCTGGTCAGACGTTTCCTCCATTTTTCGGCAACATCTTCACACTCCTTGAATTCTGGTGCTTGGGTCGTGTGGATATGGTGTCCGATTTCGTGAAAGAGAACCTCACCGAGTGCATTGTCGGCAAAGTAAGGCGCTTTGAGCATTCTTCGCGTGTAATCTCGTGTACAGTTGTCCACAAACATTTCTATCCAGGCTGGCGCATTCTTGGACGCTTGAATGTACATACCGCGACAATTCCGGATTCGAACTTTTTTCCCTCGCGACTGCGTCTTTGCCCTCCTCTCTGCATGATTAAGCGCGGCTGTGTCCGTCAAAACGACCGTCTTCAGCCCGACCAGGTATTTTGATGGGATGCCATCCAATAAGCGACGGACAACCAGCCCTGCATCAAACGACGGCGGGGCAGACCCATATGATTCTCTTACTATCACCGAGTGAGAAGGCGTATTCATGGGTGACGCTCTCACGCTGCGGGTGCCAAAGATTCCAGCAGCTTCCTGATCTCGGTCAACTTTCCTTCCGGTTTGGTTTCCACAAACCTTGGGAATTTGCCGCCGACCTGGAGGAGGGCGCCGCGTTGGGAGAGCATGATTTTGTCCTGGCGCGTTTCGACGGTTTCCACGTGCGCGTCGCCGGCTTGAATCCTTACCTCGGCGCATTGCAACAGGAGTTCCAGTTGGCGCGGAATCTTCCCGAAGCGATCGCGGAACTCGCGTCGCAGGGATTTAACCGTCGCCAGGTCCGCGGCTTGCGCGATCTTGCGGTAGGCCTGGATGCGCAGGCGCGAGTCCGCCATGTATTTTGACGGAATACGCGCGAGCGCTTCGCCGAATTCGTCGTTGAGGAAATCGAGCTTGAGAGTTACCAGCGTGCGATGTTTTGGTTTCTCGCCCTTAAGGCGCGCGATGCTTTCCTTGAGCAACTGGCAGTAGAGGTCGAAGCCGATGGCGGTGATGTGGCCGCTCTGTTCGGAGCCAAGGATATTGCCCGCGCCGCGAATCTCCAGGTCGCGCATGGCGATCTTGAACCCGCTGCCGAGGGACGAGTATTGCTTGATCGCGCCGATCCGTTTGCGCGCGCTCTGGACGAGGTTCATGTGGCGCGGCAAAAGAATATAAGCGTACGCCTGGTGTTTGTAGCGGCCGACGCGCCCGCGCAGTTGATAAAGGTCGCTCAACCCAAAACGGTCGGCGCGATCGATGATGATGGTGTTGGCGTTCGGGATATCGAGGCCGCTTTCGATAATGGTGGTGCAAACCAGCACGTCAATCTGCCCTTTGACAAAGCGGTGCATCACTTCCTCGAGTTCATCGTCGTCCATTTGGCCGTGCCCGACATCGATGCGGACTTTCGATTCCAGCAACAGGTCTCGCAAGCGTTCGGCGACCATGTCGATGCTTTGAACGCGATTGTGGAGGAAGTAAACCTGGCCGCCGCGATTGAGTTCGCGCTGGATGGCCTGTTTGATGAGCCGTTCGTCGTACGCCGCGACGACGGTTTCCACGGGCAGGCGGTCCTGCGGCGGCGTCTGGATGGTGCTCATGTCGCGCGCGCCGGTCAGCGAGAGGTAGAGCGTGCGCGGGATCGGCGTGGCGCTGAGCGTCAGGACGTCGATGAGCTTGCGTAATTGCTTGAAGCGTTCCTTGTGCAATACGCCGAACCGTTGCTCCTCATCAATGACAACGAGCCCGAGATTCTTGAAAACCACGTCGCCACTCAACAAGCGGTGCGTGCCGATGACGATGTCCACGCCGCCTTCGCGCAGGAGTTTGGCGACTTTCTTTTGTTCGCGCGGTGAACGGAAGCGCGAGAGCATCTCGACAGTGATGGGGTAGCCCGACATACGTTCGCGGAACGTGTTCCAATGCTGTTCGGCGAGAATCGTGGTGGGGCAGAGGATCGCGACTTGAAAGCCGCCCATCACGGCCTTGAACGCCGCGCGGATGGCGACCTCGGTTTTGCCGTAACCCACATCGCCGCAAATGAGGCGGTCCATCGGCTTGGACGATTCCATGTCGCCTTTCACCTCGCTGATGGCGGTAAGCTGGTCGGGCGTTTCGTCGTATATGAACGCGGCCTCGAACTCGTTTTGCCAGGCTGTGTCGGGTGGAAACGCGTGGCCTTCGAGGGTAGTGCGCGCGGCCTGGATCTCGAGCAGGTTGGCGGCGAGATCCATGATGGCGCGCTCGGCGGTGAGCTTTTGCCTCTGCCAGAGCGCGCCGCCAAGTTGGTGCAACGGTGGCAGGCGCTTGCCCGCCCCCAGATATTTCGAAACGAGATGCGCCTGGTCGATGGGGACGTAAAGCCGCGCTTCTTCCGCATACTCGATTGCGAGGACCTCTTGTTTGGTGCCGTTGAAGTCGAGCGACTTCAATCCCAGATACTTCCCAATGCCGTGTTGGACGTGGACGACGAAGTCGCCTTCCTGCAACTCCGTCCAGTCCATCGCCTGCGCCAGTTGATGAAACTTGCGGCGGGGACGCACGAGCTTGTAGCGACCGAAAATCTCGGAGTCGGTCACGACCGCGAGTTTGGCGTCTGCCCAGAGGAACCCGCGGGACAGCGTGGCAATCGACGCCTCCAGTTTTGAGCGCGCGATGTTGGAGGCTTCCGTGTATTCGCGCCAGAGTTCCTCGAAGCGCTGCTTCTCGCCGTCATTGGTGCAAAAGACCTGCAGGGAAAAGCCCTCAGCGATCCAGCGTTGCATCTGCTCGAAGAAGGAGCGGCGCATTTGCTCGGCGATTTCCGGTTCGGGTGACCGCGTGTCGAGAGGGCGAAACGCATCGAGCGAGGCGAGACGGAGATTGATGTATGCCGCTGGTGGATCGATGGCGAGCGCTTCGGTGAGTTGTACGATGGTCAACCCCGATTCTAACGTGTGACGCCATTCCGCGAAGAATTTGTCGCCCTTGGGGATCTGGCGCGCGTAATTCTCGGCGGCAACGGCGAGTTTTTCCGGCTCGTCGAGCACCAGCAGCGTGTTGCGCGGGAGGAGATCGACGAGCGGTGCGGTCTGATCGGTTGCTTGCTTCAGAAGGCCGAGTTCGCCGGCCGGCGTGACGACGAGATGGTCCCGTTTCTCGCGCGACTGCTGGGTGATGGGATCGAAGGTGCGGATGGATTCGATCTCGTTGCCGGAGAATTCGACGCGCACGGGTTCGCCGCGGTCGAGCGGGAAGAAGTCAACGATGCCGCCGCGCATGGCCATGTCACCAGGATCGTTGACCTGGTATTCGGCGTGGTAGCCGAGTTTCGCCAGCGTGTCGAGGAATTCCTGGAGTTCGAGTTCCTGGCCGAGGCGAACTTCCATTCGCAGCGACATGAAATAGTCGGGAGCGAACGTCCGTTGCATCAAGGCTTGCACGGAGGCGACGGTGATGGGGGCGTTGAGGTTGGTGAGCGCCTTGAGCCGGTCCGCGATTGTGTCGGCATGGGGAAGCACGTCCTCATGCGGGAGCGTTTCCCATGCAGGATAGAATTGGACGCCGGGCTGGAGCGTCTGCAGATCGTTGAAAAAACCTTCCTGCGACTTGAGTCCGTCCGTCACGAGGAGGATCGGACGATTGGCGATTTGCGAGAGCAGGGAGGCAACGAACGGTTTTCCAGCGTCGGCCAGGGAATTTAGAGACAAAAAATCCCCCGCATTGAGTCTCCGTTTTATGAGGGGTATCAACGGAAACCCCAGCGCTGTCTCAACCAGCCGATTGTCGGTCACAAATTGTCGCTGGGCACCGAGGCCAAGCGACGGAGGGATTCTAGCATCCGCCGGGCTTTTGCGCAATCCGACCAACGTGCTTTGCCAGGGATTGGGCGAATTGACAGGCAAAGAACTAGGGGTGTAGGCTGCACCCACGCTTGCCATTACTCAATCGATCGTCAAGTCCTGATAGATGAATCGAAAGCTTCATCAGGCGTTACTGCTTGTGGTCCTGATCCTCGCCGGGTTCCTGCGTTTCTATCGGCTCAACGAAGTGCCGCCAGGATTACACGAGGATGAGGCCACCGATGGCAACGATGCCTGGGAGGCCTGGCGATCTGGACACTTGCGCGTGTTCTACCCGGAGAATCACGGTCGCGAGGGTTTGTTGATCAACCTTCAGGCAGCAGTTCTCGGTCTGACCGGCAGCCATTCGCCGGGGGCGTTGCGTTGGCCGGGCGCTATGTTGGGCACGCTGACGGTTCTGGGCGTGTATGTCCTCGCGCGAGAAGTTGTGGGTGAGGAAGTGGGATTGCTGGCTGCATTTCTGTTGGCCATCAGTTTCTGGCATATCAACATCTCCCGCTTTGGGACGCGACCTGTCGCCGCGCCGTTCTTCCTGGTGTTGTCACTGGCGTTGCTCTGGCTGGCCGTACGGCTGTGGAGGGAGGGATGGCGTAGCGGATGGGGGATGGCGCTCGCGTGTGGCGTCGTCTACGGCCTGGGATTTTACACGTACACGCCGTATCGACTGACGCCGCTGTTGTTGCTGGCGGTATTCGTCGCCCTGAAACGTGATTACCTTCCCCGGACCGTGAAGAACGTCGGCGTGATTGTCCTTTGGACCGCGTGCATCGTTGTCCTGCCGCTACTATTGTTCGCGTGGCGACATCCCGTTGAGTTTTTTCAACGCTTCGAAACGATGCCGGTGTGGCTCACAACCAATTCTGTCGGTGAATTGGTTTCTAATACAATGAGAACGGCGATGATGTTCCTCTGGGCGGGTGACACGAACCCTTTGCATAACATCCCCGGCCGCGCATTGCTCTTCTGGCCCGTGGGGCTGCTCTTTGTACTCGGTTTGGGAGTGGCAGTTCGCCGGCAACGCTGGCTTCTCGCGTGGATCGTAATTGGGTTGTTGCCGGCAATTATCGCCAACGAAGGAATTCCGCATTCGTGGCGTAGCATCCTGGCCGCGCCGCCCGTGTTTATCGTCGCCGCGCAATGTGGAGTATGGCTGTGGGAACAAGCGCGGCGATCCATTTCTTTGGCGATTCTCCAACCAGCGGCACTCGTCGTCTGCAGTCTGCTGGTAGTCGAGGCCTACCGATCTTATTTCGTCACGTGGGCCAATGACCCCCGAGTGGTGGAGCGTTCGGACCATGAACTCCTCGGTATCGCCGCCCAACTCAACAGCCTCCCGCGCGACCCGCCGAAATATGTGATTCTCACGCCAGACACCGTGCCGGATGTTCCCACGGTGGGCGGACTGCCGCTCGCAGCCCAGACAATCATGTACCTGACCGACACCACCGCGCCCGAACGCCAGCGCGAGAAGAATCTCCATTACCTGTTGCCGAACCAGACGAACGAAATTGCCCAGCCCTATGGATGCGTGGTCACGATTGAGCGAGCCTACGCGCCGTAGCTAAAACTGGTGGCCCGCACATTCAGGATGGGGACGGTAATCACGGCTGCGTTTGAACGGATTTCTGGTCCTCGAGCCACGACCAGCGGATAAAAACTACCGGCCGATTGAACCATGGATTGCCTGTTGGAAGGGATACTTCGATTACTTTTCCGACAATCGGGTCCGCCTCAATCCAAGTTGTCTTCCCCAGATACGCCAGTATGTGAACACCATCTGTTGTGACCGCAAGGTCGCCCGGCTGAAGTCTCGAATGATCAGTCTCGTCAATGCTGGAGCTGGTGAAAAGTACTCGCGTCCACCCTCGGAAGCCGCCGAGCAACTCTTTGGCGGAACAATCATGCCACCAGAGGGCGATTGCGTTTCGTAGTGGGCCGCCATTCATTGTGCGAGCTCCGTTAATCAATTGTCCCCAGACCAGTCCCTTACGAACCAGGCCAGAGCAATCAATTCCGAAGCGTCCTTCGCCGCCCCAGATATATCTGTCGCCGGTGTATAATTGCAGTCCGCGGCAATAATCAGCCCGCAGCGCACTTGCGTCAGTGTTGCGACCTGGCATGAGAAATAGACTGAACAGAACGACACTGATGAGAAGCAGAAGAGTTAAGGCCACTCGGCGTCGCTTGCACATAAGGAGCGCGCCTCCCCACACAAGGGCAATCCCGATTACAGTGAGCACTCGTGTTGTGCGAGTGGAAATCGGAAACAGCAACACCAGCGTGAGAAGTATCGCGCACCAAGTCCAAATGCGTCCGCGGTTCTCATAATATGGCAGACGCCTTTGCTCTGGGCGTCTGCATCCAATTGAGGGTTGCTACAGATTCAACCGCTTCACGTTTTCGAAGACGTGGTCGGAGGAAGTTTTTAGTTGGGCGAGTTCGTTCTCGCTCAACTTTAGCTCGATGATTTTTTCCACGCCATTGGCGCCGAGGATACAGGGGACGCCGACGAACATGTCTTTGACGTTGTATTGGCCGGTGCACCAGGCGGCGCAGGGGAGGACGCGCTTTTCGTCATGCAGGATGGAGGCGACCATTTCAGTGACGGACGATGACGGGGCGTAGTAGGCCGAACCGGTCTTGAGTAATGCCACGATTTCGGCGCCGCCGTTGCGCGTGCGCGTGACCAACGTATCGAGTTTGTCCTTCGGCAGCAAATCCTCGACCCTAATTCCCGCGACGGTGGCGTAGCGGACTAGGGGAACCATGTCGTCGCCGTGACCGCCGAGCACCATGGCGTCCACGTCGCGCATACTGACGCCAAGTTCCATCGCGATGAAACAACGGAAGCGGGCGCTATCGAGCACGCCGGCCATGCCGATGACTTTGTTCTTCGGGAAGCCGAGTTTCACGCCGGCGAGATAGGTCATCACGTCGAGCGGGTTGCTGACGATGATGACGGTCGCGTTCGGGGCATTCTTCTTGATCGCTTCGCAGACGCTGCCGACGATGCCCGCGTTGGTCTTCAGCAAATCGTCGCGGCTCATGCCGGGTTTGCGGGCGATGCCGCTGGTGACGACGATGAGGTCGCTGCCCGCGCAGGCGGCGGGATCATTCGCGCCGCTGACCTTCGCGTCGAATCCTTCGAGGCAGGCCGACTCCATCATGTCCAGCGCCTTGCCCTGCGGCATGCCTTCGATGATGTCGACCATCACCACGTCGGCGAGTTGTTTTTCCGCGATGCGTTGCGCGGTGGTGGATCCGACAAACCCCGCGCCGAAAACGGTAACTTTGCGATTCATAGTTTTCCCCGAATTGTGAAGTGATTGTGCCGTTGCTGTGTGCGTTCTTATTGAGTAAAAAGCCCGCGCTGTCGAGCCGGAATTGGGGTCGAGGCGAATCCCGCGCTAGTTGGCTGTCACGATGACGAGGCCGTTGCCGGAGTAGGCGACGCGGTCGTTTGTCGCGACATTGTCCGTCGCCTGCAACACGCGGTAGGTCTTCACGCCTTGCGCCTTCGTACCGGAGGGATCGTACGTCTCGCGCAGGTCGATGTAATCCGCCAGAGTCACCGCTCCCGCTGCCGTCCAACGCTTTTTTTCTGCAAGCAAGGGCGCTTGATCGATCTGGATGCGGTTGCCAGGACCGGCGTCGGCTTTGAGTCGCTGGCGCACTTCCTCCATTTTCTGAAAGCTGGGCAGGAACCGGTCGCCCGTTTCAATGAGCTTCGTTTGATAGCAGAAGGAGGCCAACGTCAGATAGACATTGAACACAACCATCACGAGCAGTGTCGCCAGGATCGGTTTTCGCCAGCGGCTTTTCGCCAGGTTGCGGACCACGAAGAGGGCCGGCAGCAGGAAGAGCAGGGGGAATTCGATGATCATGTAGCGGCTGCTGAAGTTGTTAAAGGACAGGATGAACAGCAGGAGCGGCAGGAAGAAAAGCAGGCCAATAAAGACCTCGGCGGGAGCGGTCGCAAAGGCCGCGCGCGGCGAGCGCCAGTGCTGGCGCAGAATGCGAATGAATGTGGCCAGGAAACAGCCAACCATCGCGGCCGCCAGCGCGAGCGAGACGACGTTGAACGCGGCCAGCACCCACGCCGAGCCGAAGCAAGCGTCGCCAAACGCCCGATAATCCTCCAGGGTCTCGCCCGTGATACTGCTGATGAGGTTGGAGAGGTTGGTGACGGGCAGGATGAGAATCTTCAGCACCCCGAAGGACGGGCTCAGATGGCCCCCGAGAATTGCGCGGGTATTTTCCCATCCATGCCGCCTGTCGCCAACGATGTACGGGATATAAAGCGCAGCGGACACGACCACGCCCGCCACCAGCCATCGCCAATTGGCGCGCGAGACGTTCAAG
>Ga0224557_1002875_pt1 | contig 14069 bp, 12 predicted proteins | sample 714S31014metaG_FD_180677 | JGI IMG/M metagenome (GOLD analysis project Ga0224557, IMG submission 180677) | Peat soil microbial communities from Stordalen Mire, Sweden - 717 S3 10-14 | ecosystem: Environmental > Terrestrial > Soil > Wetlands > Peat | place: Sweden: Norrbotten County, Stordalen...
TACAGCACTTTAGAGTCCATTTTTCCGCCCAAGGACGAGAACCCGGAGTGGGCGACATTCGACGAAGACCTGCCCGACGCCATCGAAGGGGCCCACGGAGCTCCCCATGTGTTGGCCGACGGCCTCGACGGCGATCGTCGGGCCGAAGGGCGGTTCGCCCTGTACTCGATCGCCGATGGAGCCGAGCCGGCGGACTCCGGTCCCCCGGCCAAATCCAAGGCAGGCCGGCAGTCGAAGAAGTCTGCACCGGGCAACGCAACCCCGGAGCCGGCGGTGGCGGCCGACATCGGCTATCCGGCGCTGACGCTGGCCCAGCTGAGAGCCAGGCTGCAATCGCTGGGTGTCGACGACCTCGAGGCCCTGCTGGCCTACGAGCAGGCCACCCAAGCCCGTGCCCCATTCCAGACCCTGCTTGCCAACAGGATCACCCGCGCGACCGCGAAGTGACCCGAGCGGCGAATTCGGAGGCCAACTCGGCGGAGAACCCGTTCCCGGTTCGCGCGGTGGCGATCCGGGTTGCGGGCTGGATAGACAGGCTAGGCGCCGTCTGGGTAGAGGGCCAGTTGGCCCAGATCAACATGCGGCCCGACACCAAGACCGTATTCATGGTGCTGCGTGACCCGGCGGCCGACATGTCGCTGACCGTGACGTGTTCGCGGGACCTGGTGCTGAACGCACCGGTGAAATTAACCGAGGGCACCCAGGTCGTCGTTTGCGGTAAGCCGTCGTTTTACACCGTGCGCGGCACATTTTCGTTGCGCGTCAGCGAGATTCGCGCCGTTGGCATCGGCGAGCTGCTGGCGCGCATCGATCGGCTGCGCCGGCTGCTGGATGCCGAGGGCCTGTTTGACCCCAGACTGAAGCGGCCGATCCCGTTCCTGCCCAACATGGTTGGACTGATCACCGGCCGGGCCAGTGCCGCAGAACGCGACGTGACGACCGTGGCCAGCACGCGGTGGCCGGCGGTACGTTTCGCGGTGCGTAACACCGCCGTTCAGGGGACCAACGCTGTCGCGCAAATCGTTGCGGCGTTAGGCGAACTCGATCGCGACCCTGACGTCGACGTGATCGTCATGGCGCGTGGCGGCGGCAGCGTCGAGGACCTACTGCCCTTTTCCGACGAGACGCTGTGCCGGGCGATCGCGGCTTGCCGTACGCCGGTGATCAGCGCGGTCGGCCACGAACCCGACAATCCGCTGTGCGATCTGGTCGCCGATCTGCGTGCCGCGACTCCCACCGACGCGGCCAAGAAGGTGGTCCCGGATGCTGCCGGCGAACAGCGGCTGGTCGGCGACTTGCGCCGGCGCAGCGCGCAGGCACTACGCAATTGGGTTTCTCGCGAACAAAAGGCTCTGGCCCAGTTGCGCGGCCGCCCGGTGTTGGCCGATCCGCTGGCGGCGCTCGCGGCGCGCGGCGAAGAGATCCACCGCGCTCGCTCAGCGGTTCGCCGTGACATCACCCGGCTGGTCGGCGCCGAGAGCGAGCGTATCGGTCACCTGGCTGCGCGGCTGGCCACGTTGGGCCCGGCGGCCACACTGGCCCGCGGCTACTCGGTGGTACAGACGGTGGCGGCCGGCAGACAACCCCAGGTAATGCGGTCGGTCGATGATGCCCCGGCGGGCACCAGGCTGCGAGTACGCGTCGCCGACGGCGCCGTGACGGCGGTAAGCGAGGGAGCGACAGATGGCCGCTGAGCAAGACAAGTCTGCTACACCCATTAGTCAACTTGGCTACGAAGCGTGCCGCGACGAGCTGATCGAGGTCGTGCGGCTTCTCGAGCAAGGCGGACTGGACCTCGACGAGTCGCTGAAGCTGTGGGAAAGGGGCGAGGAGCTGGCTAAACGGTGCGAACAGCACCTAGCTGGCGCTCGCCAGCGGGTGGCGGATGCACTCGCGGCCGGCCAGGCCGAGGAATCCTGACGACCGCCAGCCAGCGGGAGCATTTTCAGAACTGGAACACGTTTCAGTTATGCTTTTGCGTATGGGCAATGACGCACTGACGACCGAACTCGGCCACGTCCTGGTTACCGGCGGCTCCGGATTCGTCGGCGCCAACCTGGTGACCACCCTGCTCGACCGCGGATACCAGGTACGTTCCTTCGACCGCGTCCCGTCGCAGTTACCGAGGCATCCGCAACTGGAGGTGCTGCAGGGTGACATCTGCGACTCGGCAGTCTGCGCCGCGGCGGCGGACGGCATCGACACGGTGTTCCATACCGCGGCCGTCATCGATTTGATGGGCGGTGCGTCGGTGACCGACGAATACCGGCAGCGCAGCTTCTCGGTCAACGTCGGCGGCACCGAGAACCTGGTGCACGCTGGGCAAGCGGCCGGGGTGCGGCGGTTCGTCTACACGTCATCCAACAGCGTGGTGGTGGGCGGCCAGAACATCGTCGGCGGCGACGAGACGCTGCCCTACACCACCCGGTTCAATGATCTGTATACCGAAACCAAGGTGGCCGCCGAGCGATTCGTGTTGTCGCAGAACGGTGTCCACGGCATGTTGACTTGCGCGATCCGGCCCAGCGGCATTTGGGGCACTGGCGATCAGACGATGTTCCGCAAGCTGTTCGAAAGTGTCATCGCCGGCCACGTCAAAATGCTGGTTGGCCCCAAGTCGGCCCGGCTGGACAACTCCTACGTACACAACCTGATTCACGGCTTCATCCTGGCGGCCGAGCATCTGGTTCCTGGTGGTACCGCACCCGGTCAGGCGTACTTCATCAACGACGCCGAGCCGATCAACATGTTCGAGTTCGCCCGGCCGGTAATGGAGGCCTGCGGGCAACCGTTGCCGCGGTTACGGGTTAACGGTCAAGTGGTGCGCGCGGCGATGACGGGTTGGCAGCGGCTGCATTTCCGGTTCGGGCTGCCCGCGCCGCTATTCGAGCCGTTGGCGGTCGAACGGCTGTATCTGGACAACTACTTCTCGGTCGCGAAGGCGTCGCGGGACCTCGGTTATCAACCCCTATTCACCACCGAGCAAGCGTTGGCCCAATGTCTGCCGTACTACGTAAAGCTGTTCGGGCAGATGAAAAGCCAGGCCCATGAAGCCAAAGCAGCCCCCGCCGAGTCGATGGTCTCCGGGTCGCGGTAAAAGAAGTTGCGCTAGGCGGATTCGCCGTTGGCGCCATTGCTGGTGCCGTAGTAGCCCTGACCGCCGGAGCCGCCGTTGCCGGGGGTTCCGCCGTCGCCGCCTGTGACCCCGCCGTCGCCGCCGTTGCCGCCGAGGTCGCCCGGTTGCCCGGCGGAGCTGGGGTGGCCGACGAGACCATTTCCTAAGACAGCGACGTGGGGCGAACCTCCGCCGCCACCGCCTGTTCCGCTGGTGGTGCCTCCAGCGCCACCGTCGGCGCCAGACAAGTTCTGAGAGCTACCGGTCGGGGGGGAGGATGTGATACCGCCTCCCGCTCCGCCTGCCCCTCCAGCGCCGTCGGCGGAGGCAGCTCCGCCGCCGCCTCCGTTTCCTTCGAAGAGCCCTTCGGACGTGTTTAACGCGAGGTATCCCCCGCCCCCGCCCGCGCCCCCGGAACCGGCCACGCCTCCGGTGGCGTTCGCGGCGGCGACGCCGCTGCCGCCGGTGCCCCCGGAGATAGTCAAGGTGCCATCCGCGTTAATGCCGGTGTCGGTGCCGCCGCTGCCTCCGCCGCCGCCGGTGCCGCCTGCGCCGCCCACACCTAGACCGCCACCGGAGTCGCCTCCGGCACCGCCCGCGCCGCCGCCGCCCGCGAAGACCGAGGTATCTGTGCTGCCGGCGGTGGTGTTCCCGCTACCGCCTTGCCCCCCGTTGCCGCCGGCGCCGCCTTGGCCGCCTTGGTACCCCACAGTGGGCGCGTTCGAGCTGGTACCCGTGGCGCCTTGGGCTCGACGTGCGGCTGGCTGCCGGTCGACAAGAAGGCGCGTGACGTTACGCCGGTTGAGCCGGTCCTTGAGTCAGAGTCCGCCTGAGGAACTCGACCACCCGTTTGCGCGCCTCATAAGCCGGCTGACCGTCGACCTCACGGACCTCGAGGGTGAGCACCGAGTGCGCTCCCTTGGCGAAGCCGTGTTCATTGCCAGGGCGCGAGTCGATCTCGATCACCTCGAACGCGTCGCCCAGTCGCTCTTTGAGTACGGTGAACCGCTCACCTGGCGCCGTCCAGTCTTCGCTGAACCGCAAGCCCATGGCGCACAAGCCTTCGTTCGCGCAGCGATCGGCGATGGTGGACAGCTCGGACTCGCTCAGCCCCGGATCGCGGCGTCGCGCAAGTCCCAGCGGAAACGGCACCGAAGGCTGACTGAGCACCGGCGCCAGCACGCTGTCGTCGACGGCGGCGGCCAAAGCGAAGCCGCCGGTGAAGCATTGGCCGATCACCCCGACTCCCTTGCCCGGTGTCGACGCGTTGAGGTCACGGGCCAGCGCGCGCAGAAACAGCGACACCGGCCGCGCTTTGTTGAGGGCAAATGCCGCGAATTCCTTCGTAACACAAGCCTTTGCGACGCTCTTGGCTATGTATCCGGTAGTGGCCGGCTTGCCCGGCTCACCGAACAGCGACGGCATGGCAACGGTGAACCCGTTGTCCACCAGGTGATTACCCAGACCCAGCACGCCGGGATGGATACCGGGTAGCTCGGGAATCAGCACCACCCCGGGGCCGGCGCCCTTGCGGTAGACATCGTGGGTGTAGCCGCCGCCGGTGAACGGTGCCACCGCCCATCCGGACAGATCTGCTTCGGGTGCGGTCACGTTGGCCTTTTCTGCCCCATTTTTCAATGCGTCGGAAGCGGCGGCTGGGATTGTGTCGCCGAGGCCAGCGTACGGAACTGGTCAGTGCTGCCGGCACCGGTGATCGCGATCTGGGCGGCGCCGCCCGGGCCGGCAAGCCTGGTGGTCCAGATCGGCTCGGCGTCCGCCCCACTTTGGCCTGCACCTTGATAGACGACCCAGTTGGTGCCTGCGACGTCGATCGCTCCGGTCGGAACCACAGCAGAATGGATCGAGGCCACCAGCTTGTCCTCGTCGGCGTTGCTCTGGGTCAGGCTCAGGTACATACCGGTCGGGCTGATGTATCCCACAATCGAGGTAGCCGCGTTCAGCCGGTGACCGGTCGACGCGTCGGTGCGGCCATTCTCGATACCGCCCCGGCCGCCGGAGTTGGCCTGCCAGCCCGCGGGCAACTGCGGCAGTCGAATGGGGAACCCCAGCGTGGCAGCGTCCGCCCGCAAGGCCGTCGCCACGTTGTATGACGGGATCTGCCCCTTGTTGGTACCGTGCGGCGCAAACGAACACATCCCCACCATGCCGGCCAGCAAGATGCACCCGAGCACCAGCGGCGCGAGCGACCAGAACATGTCGCGGCCGTCCTGTAACAGGCGCGGCTTGGCCGGCCTTGCAACGGGCCAGCCTGCCGGAGCCGGCTCGTGGGCCACCCCAGCATCCGGAGCGCCCGCAAAGTTCGGCTGCGGTTCGTCGGTCACGCTTGAAGTATCCCAGGAGGATCCCGGCCGGCTGTCACCAGCCACGGCCCAGGTCCGACGGACCGATCTGCTTCTGGGAGAATATGCAACCATGACAGTTGAGGGCGCTACCTCGTCGGGATCCGGTTCATCGCAGGTACGGCCGCGCGGCGAAGCCCCGGACCGAAACCTGGCCCTGGAGCTGGTTCGGGTCACCGAGGCCGGTGCCATGGCCGCCGGTCGCTGGGTGGGCCGAGGCGATAAAGAGGGCGGCGACCGCGCGGCGGTCGACGCGATACGCGAACTGGTGAACTCGGTGTCGATGCGCGGCGTGGTGGTCATCGGCGAGGGCGAAAAAGACGAAGCTCCGATGCTGTACAACGGCGAAGAGGTCGGCAACGGTGACGGTCCGGAGTGTGATTTCGCCGTCGACCCGGTGGATGGCACCACGCTGATGAGCAAGGGCATGCCCAACGCCATTTCGGTGCTCGCCGTGGCCGATCGTGGCGCGATGTTCGACCCGTCTGCGGTGTTCTACATGAATAAAATCGCCGTCGGGCCCGAGGCCGCACACGTGCTCGACATCACCGCGCCCATCGCCGACAACATCGCGGCGGTCGCCAAGGTCAAGGGCTTCTCGGTGCGGGACATGACCGTGTGCATCCTGGACCGGCCCCGGCACGCCCAGCTGATCGCGGACGCCCGGGCCACCGGGGCGCGCATCCGGCTGATCACCGACGGCGACGTCGCCGGCGCGATCTCGGCGTCCCGGCCGAATTCGGGTACCGACATGCTGGCCGGGATCGGGGGCACCCCGGAGGGCATCATCGCCGCGGCGGCGATCCGGTGCATGGGCGGCGCCATCCAGGCGAAACTGGCGCCCCGCGACGACGCGGAACGCCGCAAGGCTCTCGACGCCGGCTACGACCTGGACCAGGTGTTGACGACCGAAGACCTGGTGTCCGGCGACAACGTCTTCTTCTGCGCCACCGGGGTCACCGACGGCGACCTGCTCAAGGGCGTCCGGTACCAACCCGGCGGCTGCACCACGCAGTCGATCGTGATGCGTTCGAAGTCGGGCACCGTCCGGATGATCGAGGCCTACCACCGGCTCTCGAAGCTCAACGAATACTCCGCCATCGACTTCACCGGCGATAGCACCGCGGCCTATCCACTGCCGTAAAGCCAGATAAACATTCGACAAATCCCAACGAACCCCGAACAAAGAGGAACCGACTGATGGCCGACGGCCTTGAGGACACGGAATACCGCATTGAGCACGACACCATGGGCGAGGTCCGCGTACCTGCGAAAGCGTTGTGGCGGGCCCAAACCCAGCGCGCGGTAGAGAACTTCCCGATCTCGGGCCGGGGTCTGGAACGCACCCAGATCCGTGCGCTCGGCCTGCTGAAAGCCGCCTGCGCGCAAGTGAACAAGGACCTCGGATTGCTGGCACCGGAAAAAGCCGAAGCGATCATCGCCGCGGCGGGTGAGATCGCCGACGGCCGCCACGACGACCAGTTCCCCATCGACGTCTTCCAGACCGGGTCAGGCACCAGTTCCAACATGAACACCAACGAGGTGATCGCCAGCATCGCGGCCGCCAAAGGTGTTTCGGTGCACCCCAACGATGACGTCAACATGTCGCAGTCGTCCAACGACACCTTCCCGACCGCCACGCACATCGCGGCCACCGAGGCCGCGGTGCGTCATCTCATCCCCGCACTCGAGGTGCTGCACGGCGCTCTGGCGGCCAAGGCAGGCGAATGGCGCACCGTGGTCAAATCGGGCCGCACGCACCTGATGGACGCCGTTCCGGTGACGCTCGGACAGGAGTTCAGCGGATACGCCCGCCAGATCGAGGCCGGGATCGAGCGGGTGCGCGCGACGCTGCCCCGGTTGGGTGAGCTGGCGATCGGCGGCACCGCGGTGGGCACCGGCCTCAACGCTCCCGAGGGCTTCGGCGCCAAGGTGGTCGAGACGCTGGTCGCACAGACCGGACTCACCGAGTTACGCACGGCCGCAAACTCTTTCGAAGCACAGGCCGCCCGCGACGGGCTGGTTGAGGCATCCGGTGCGCTGCGCACCATCGCGGTGTCACTAACCAAGATCGCCAACGATATCCGCTGGATGGGATCCGGCCCGCTGACCGGCCTTGGGGAAATTCAGCTGCCGGACCTGCAGCCGGGTAGCTCGATCATGCCAGGAAAGGTGAATCCGGTTCTGCCGGAGGCGGTTACGCAGGTTGCCGCGCAGGTGATCGGCAATGACGCGGCCGTTGCCTGGGGCGGCGCGAGCGGCGCCTTCGAGCTCAACGTCTACATCCCGATGATGGCCCGCAATATTCTCGAGTCGTTCAAGCTGCTAACCAACGTGTCGAAGCTGTTCGCCGAGCGCTGCATCACCGGACTGACCGCCCACGTCGAGCACCTGCGCGAGCTTGCCGAGTCGTCGCCGTCGATCGTGACGCCGCTGAACTCGGCGATCGGCTACGAGGAGGCCGCCGCGGTGGCTAAACAAGCGCTCAAGGAACGCAAGACCATTCGCCAGACGGTCATCGACCGCGGCCTGATCGGCGACAAGCTGTCGATCGAGGAGCTCGACCGCCGCCTCGACGTGCTGGCTATGGCTAATGTCAGGGCTAACGACTGACCCCATGCCCAAGCGCGGCGCAATGACGATTGTGTCGGTGTCGCGCGCATAATTGCAGTGACGCGGTTGCGCGGCTACCTTCGCGGAAGTCGTCGACGAGAGTGAGGGTGGTTCGGCAATGACGTCTCCTCCCGGTGGTCCTTACGGTCAGGATCCCTCCGGATCGAATCCGTATGGCCAGGACCCGTATCGGGGCGGCCAGCCGCAGGGCGGCGAGTACCCGTACCAGCCGGGTAACCCCTACTCGTACCCGCCGGGCGGCTACCCTCCCCAGCAGTTCCCGCCCCAGCAGTACCCGCCGGCCGGTCAGCCGTATCCTCCCCCCAACTGGCCAGGTGGGCCCTACCCGCCCGGACCGCCGCCGAACGGGCCACGCTCGAAAACGCCATGGTTGATCCTGGCCGGCATCGCGGTATTGGGCGTCATCGCGGTGGTGGCTCTTGTGGTAATCGGCCTCACCAAGGACAACAACTCGCCCAAGGCCAACCACTCCGCGCCGGCCACGACGAGCATTCCGACGTCGCAGCCGATCAATTCCGACCAGAACGCGACCGAGTGCACACCCAATGTGTCCGGCGGCGAGAAGCCCCCCGGCGACACGATCGGCGCGGGCAAGCTGTCGTTCCTGTCCACAGCGGCGCCTGGGTGGACGGTGTTCTCCGACGACCAGAACCCGAACCTCATCGGCGCGCTCGGCGTCAGTCAACCGGTGCCCGGCGCCAGTCAGTGGGCGATGTCGGCAGAGGTCGCCGTAACCAACTTCGTCACCAGCATGGACGTCTCCACGCAAGCATCGAAGCTCATGCAGTGCGTGGCCGGCGGCCCCGGCTACGCGAACGCAATGCCCACGCTGGGCCCGCTGAAGACCTCGTCGATCACAGTCGATGGGATCAAGGCCGCCCGGGTGGACGCCGACATCGCGATTGCTGACGCGTCGAAAGGCGTGAAGGGCGACTCGGTCGTCGTCATCGCGGTGGACACCAAACCGGTCACCGTCTTCATCGGGGGATCACCCATCGGCGATGCGGCCTCGGCGGGCGTCATCAACCAGGTCATTGCGGCGCTGCGGGTCACCAAGTCGTGACGCGGACCCGCTAGCCGGGACCGGCGGGCGCCGAGACGTGGGTGGCTTCGGAACGCCCCCGCAGCACGGTGGAATAGCGTTCAGCCCAGTGCGCCCGCTCGGTCTCGTCGGCTCGCTCGATTGCCGCCGCTGAACACAGGATCCGCCGGTCCGAGGTTTTCGCAAGGTCGGCCAGCCGCGCGGCCTCGTTGACGGCGTCACCGATCACCGTGTATTCATAACGATTTTCGGCACCGACGTTGCCGGCAAAGACGCGGCCCGCCGAAACGCCGATGCCGAAGTCGACCACCGGTAGCCGGCGCAGTTGGGTGACCAAACTGCGGGCTGTCGCCAGCGCGGCGGACGCCGGGCTCTCGGTCCGCAACGGAGCCCCGAAGACGGCCAAAGCCGCGTCGCCCGCGAACTTGTTGATCAGCCCCTGATGTTCGTCGACGGCGTCGACCACGATCCGGAAAAAATCATTCAGCACCTCGGCAACCTCTTGCGGCGGGCGGCTCTCCGCGAGCTGGGTCGAACCGACCAGGTCGATGAATAGCACTGCCGCCTCGACCACATCGCCAGACAGCGATGCACCTTCTTCGATGGCGCGATGGGCGACGTCGGTTCCCACGTAGCGGCCGAACAGGTCGTGCAACCGGTCACGTTCGGCGAGCCCGGCGACCATTCGATTGAATCCGGTTTGCAGACGGCCGATTTGGGAGCGCTCGTACACCCCGACGTAGGTTTCGATGCGGCCGTGTTCGACCTCGGCCATCGCATCGACGACCTCGCCGATCGGATCGGAAATGGATCGCGACGTCAGGATCATCGTCGGAAGCCCGAGTAGCAGCGCTGCCAGTGACACCACCAGAACGGGCACGTCCAACGACGCGGACTTCTGAATCAGCCAGCCATACGAGCGAAGAACGACGAGAGTCGCAATCACGGCGATAGGAAGCGCACTGCACAGGAACCACAACATCACCAGTCGGGCAAACACACTCGGAACCGCCAATAGCGGCTCACGACCCAGCGTGGCGGCACCCATGATCGGACGCAGGGTGCGTTGCGCAAGCAGCATCCCCGTGCCTGCGGCGGCCGGGCCGCCCAGCAGCACACCGAGCACCATCGGCAGCAGTTGTGCGGTGCCGTCGTGGCGATTAAAGAGGATCAGGATTGCGCCGGACGCGGCCCAGACCGCCAAGAGGATTATCGTTTGGCGGCCGGCGAGCCGCATTGCGGCTTCCCGTTGAGCGGTGTTCGGCTCTTCGCCGGCGACGTACCAGCGCAACGTGGGGGCAAGGCTCCTGATGCCGGCCACCACGACGCAGACGATCCCCAGCACGGGGAGCACGAACAGCATCGGCACGTTCTTTTCAAAGAAGTCGACGTTCGCCGCAGCGGACATTTGACCTCGCAATGGAATGAGGATGGCGGCCGCATCGATGACGGCGATGATGTAGGACAACGCGAGGTCGATCCCGTATTGAATCGATAGCCTGCGGGCTGACTTTCGCTGCACGATTACCTCGGCCCAGCGTCGACTTGTTGCGAGCTTTTGCGGGCAGACGCCGCAGCAACTCGACGCCGGGCGAGTGAACGGACTTCTGTTTTACGCACCGTTGTTCGGCCCGCCGGAGTTCTGGCCCGGGATGTCGGTGATCGGGAAGTTGGGCATCGGCTTGGGCGAGGGAGTGTTTGGCAACGTTGGGATCTCACTGGGCGGGATGTCGTGAAGTTCGTTGACGGGCGGACCGTTTTCCCGGCTGCCATAGCTGCTGCCGGGCGTCCGGGATCCAAGCAGTTCGCTAACCGTCACCATCCGGTAGCCGTTGGCCTTGAGCACCGGGATGAATTGGTACACCAGGTCGACGGTGCTCGAGTAGGTGTCGTGGAACAAAACGACCGAACCCGGCTTGATCTGGCTCATCAGCAACTGGCGGGTAGCCGCCGTATTCGAGTCGTTCGCCCAGTCAAAAGGGATGACATCCCAAAGGATTTCAGCAAGGCCAAACGAGGCCGCGGTCTGACGTACCGCGTCGGTGGACAGTCCGCCGGCGGGACGGTACAGCGTCGGCGCCCGGCCGGTTGCGGCGGTGATCGCGTCGCTGGCCTTGGAGAACTGCGCCGCGATGTCCTCCATGGGCAGCGTCGCCATGTTGGGATGCTCCCAGGTGTGGCTGCCGATCTCCATCCCCGCGTCGGCGATCCGCTTGGCGCCCGCCGGGTTGGCCGCCACCTTGTTGCCGATCAGGAAGAAGGTGGCCTTGGCGTCGTTGTCTTTCAGGATCTGCAGCAACCGGTCGTCAAACGGGCTGGGCCCGTCGTCGAACGTCAGCGCGACGCACTTGACCACCGAACAGCTCAGGTTGTCGGCCCGCGTCACGTGCCCTGTCAGGCCGCCGATCAGTAGGACCGCGCCAGCCGCAACGACACCCAAGACGGTCCGCCAATAGCGCCAGGCCTGGCTGTCCGGTCGTTTCGGCACGATGGCAGCCTACTCGGCATACAAAACGTCACCCTGGCCGCGAGCGTAACCACACTGCGAGATCCGGCACGATTTTTCGCCGTGCGGGTACGCTCGAGCCGGTGCCGATTACGGCCCCGTGATCTCCTCGAGCATTTCGGTGACCAGCGCGGCGATCGGCGATCGCTCGCTGCGCAGCAGGGTGATGTGCGCGAACAGCGGATGGCCTTTGAGCTTCTCGATCACGGCCGCAACCCCGTCGTGGCGGCCCACCCGCAGGTTGTCCCGCTGGGCAATATCGTGGGTCAGCACAACCCGCGATCCCGTGCCCAACCGCGACAACACGGTTAGCAAGACGTTCCGCTCCAGCGATTGCGCCTCGTCGACGATGACGAACGAGTCGTGTAGCGAGCGCCCCCGGATGTGGGTGAGCGGCAGCACTTCGAGCATGCCCCGGGAGAGCACCTCCTCCAGCACCGCCGGACTGGCCAAGCCTTCCAGGGTGTCGAACACCGCCTGCGCCCACGGGCCCATCTTTTCGCTCTCGCTACCGGGCAGGTAGCCCAGCTCCTGGCCGCCGACGGCGTACAGCGGACGGAAAACCACCACCTTGCGCTGAGTCCTGCGTTCCAGCACCGCCTCTAGACCCGCGCATAAGGCCAGTGCCGACTTGCCGGTGCCGGCTTTGCCACCCAGGGACACGATGCCCACCGACTCATCGAGGAGCAGGTCCAGCGCCACCCGCTGCTCGGCGGACCGGCCACGCAGGCCGAACACCTCGCGGTCGCCACGAACCAGCTGGACGCGTTTGTCCGGGGTCACCCGGCCGAGCGCATGTGAGCTGCCGCCCAACAGCCGAATCCCGGTGTGACAGGGCATGTTCCGAGCCTCGGCCAGATCGATCTCACCTTCGGTGAACAGCGCGTCGATATCCTCGGCGGCGGTGTCGATCTCGCCCATGCCCGACCACCCGGAGGCCACGACATCCTGAGCGTGATACTCATCGGCGGGCAAGCCAACCGCGGCGGCCTTGACGCGAAGGGGAATGTCCTTGCTGACCAAGGTAACTCGCCTGCCTTCAGCGGCGAGATTGGCGGCACAACTCAAGATCCGGGAGTCGTTACTGTCGGTCCGGAAACCGGCGGGCAGCACAGCGGGGTCCGTGTGGTTGAGCTCGACGTGAAGCGTACCGCCTTGTGTTCCAACCGGAATGGGCTGATCCAGCCGGCCGTGCTCCAGCCGAAGGTCATCGAACAGACGCAGCGCTTGACGGGCGAACCATCCCAGTTCGTGGTGGTGGCGCTTGGCCTCCAGCTCGCTGATCACCACCAACGGAACCACCACCTCGTGTTCGGCAAACCGGCTGCACGCCCACGGGTCAGAGAGCAGCACGGAGGTGTCGATCACGTAGGTCCGGATATCGGTCACTAAGCGCTCCTCGAGCTAGTGGCCCGACCCTTCAGCCACCCCAAGTCAGAGGTCGCTTCGTCGTCGGGTTGCGTTGGATTGGCGAGCCGTACTGGATTGCCCGCGCGGACCCGCACGGGTTGCAGGGCGGGAGCCGCAGCACCAGGACCGGGGCCGGTCCTTCCGTTGTAGTGACCGGAGGTGCCGCCCTGGCAGCAGAGCATATCGCTGGCCATCGGCCTCGACGCTACTCTCGTGGCCGCTCGGCCGCCGTGCAGGCGCGCCGGGCCTGAAAGGCGCCTTTCGTGAAAGGTGCTTGAGTCCTAGCTGATGACGAATTGCTTCAGCTGGGGCTCGTCGGCGACACCCCATGCGACGATGCGGTCCGAGATCGCCTGGCGCAGCTGTGCCGGGCCGAAAATGCCGGCGTCGGCGACGTTCTGCACCTTGTCCTGGTAGTCGTCGATGTCGGCGCCGACGACCTCAAGGTCTTTGGCACGGGCGGCAATCGCCGCGATCGTCTCGTCACGGGTGAACTCGAGGCAGTGCGCGACGATGTTGGCGAAAAACTGCTCGTGCCGCACTTCGTCCCTGGCGATCCGATCGACGAGTCCGGCCAAGATGGGCTCTTCGATCTGCGCCGCGAGGTTTGCGCAGAAGACGGCGTGCGTGCGCTCGGTGAAAGCCATGTACACCAGAGTCTCGACCTGTGAGTACGTGTCGGCGCGGTAGCCCTTCACCACGTAGCGAACGCGAGCTTCCTCGTTGGCGGTCGGGTCGACCTCCCGCGTCACTACCAGGTATTCGCGCAGCGCGATGGCGTGCAGGTGCTCCTCTGCGGTCCACCGGCCGATCCAGCGGCCCCAGTAGTCCTGGAGAATGAAGTGTTCGACAAGCTCGCGGTGGTGGCCGGCGAGGTTGTCCTTGAGCAGGAGCAGGATCTCGCAGGCGTCGGTGATGGCCTTGGGCAGCGTCGACTGGGATGGGTCCCAATCGTGCCCACCGAGGAAGGCGAAGTTCTCACCGCGGTCGAAAGGCACGTAG
>Ga0224557_1002876_pt1 | contig 14066 bp, 8 predicted proteins | sample 714S31014metaG_FD_180677 | JGI IMG/M metagenome (GOLD analysis project Ga0224557, IMG submission 180677) | Peat soil microbial communities from Stordalen Mire, Sweden - 717 S3 10-14 | ecosystem: Environmental > Terrestrial > Soil > Wetlands > Peat | place: Sweden: Norrbotten County, Stordalen...
AGGGGCCTCCTAGGCGTCGAGTACCAGGTCGCGTTCACGCTCCTTAGCCCAAGCGGACGGATCATGGCGATCGCACTCAGCCGCAGCCAGCACGACTTCACCGACAGCGAATGCGAACTGCTCACGGTCGCCCGCCCACATCTCATCCAGGTCTACCGCAACGCCCTGGAGTTCACCGATCGCACGGCCAGCCGCGAGCGCCCGACGGCCAACGGCCCGGACGAGCGGGACCTTCAAGCCCTCGGTCTGACCACAGCCCAAGCCCGCGTCCTGAGCCGCATCGCACTGGGAGCCTCAACAGCCCAGATCGCCCGCGAGCTTCACATCGCCCAACGAACCGTCCACAAACACCTGCAACGCACTTACAGAGTTCTGGACGTAGCCAACCGCGCCGGCGCCGCCAGCAAAGCGTGGGGAGCTGCCCAAACTCTACGCCCGGGTACCCCGCGCGTGTCAGGATAAGGGCCCGTAGTCGGACACGTCGGCGGGCACGAGTTGGGCCGCTCAGACTAGCTGACGGTGCCAACGAGCGCTCCGGACGAACAATCGGTATTTCAGACCTGCTTTCCCGCTTGGGAAAGCAGGTCCTGACGGGCGATCCGGTGCGTGGCATTGCGCGCGTTAGGGTTGGCGAGGATGGGCACACTGGTGTGCATTGGGATCGTCGGCTTCGGGCACGCTGGCCCGATCGCTGTTGCGGAATGCGAGTGTCAGGCGACTGGCACGGTTCAGCGGGCCCGCGCCGCTAGGTTCGGGCGTACGCAAGCGGTGACCCCGGTGTGGCCCGCGGGAACCGCCGGTTAGCCCGACTCCTTCAGCCGCATGACATCTCCGGCCGGGCCTTGGCCGTTTATGTGGCCTGCGGTGCGAGGATGGCGCAGTTCGAGAAACGCGACGTTCCGTTGTCGTCGGTCGTGAGCGTGCTCGTGATCGCGGTGCCGACCGCCTGGCGTGTCGCTATCAGCTTGAGCACTTTGGCGTGATGCCCTGGCGCTAGAGTGGCACTGCCGAGGTATTCCTTGCCGGCACCATGATCCTCACACGTCGGAGTCGCGAAGAAGTCAACCTCACCCTTCCCGCCCGATGGCACATCGGCATCCAGCGTGAATGCGATGCCGACGAACTTCTTGCCGCTGCCAAGCTTCAGACTGACGTCCGCCGCCGCGAGCATCTCGGGCGCGAACGGGGCGTCGTCCGCACCCTCGTACACGATGCCTCCGCGGTGGTTGTCAAATACGGTGGAGAGTTCAACCTTCACCTTGTTGGCATCCCTGATCGACACACCGCCACCGGCGTTGTGCGCGATCGTGCTGCCCACGATCAGCGAGTCAGAGGCACCGCTCCCATCAACGAGAACTCCGGCGTCTCCATTGGGTACCGCGCTCCGGCCATTCTGCCCGACACCGATCTTGTCCCGGAGCAGCAGCGCTGGTCCCTCCAGCTCGATCCCCGTTCCATCAGGGATCCCGGACGTAACGTCTCCCTGACCGGGCCTCGGACCGCCGATCTCAGTACCCGAGCCGGTGAAGACCGCGATCCCCAGAGGGTTATCAGTTTCGAACTCGCCGATCGGCAGTTCGATGGTCTTGCCGGTCAGATCTCCCCACGGCAGCTTCCCGGAGAAAGGCTTCACCGCGGCGTTGCCGAGCTTGGTCGTCCCGACCAGCTCCCTGCGCACGATCGTTCTCGTGCTGCCGACGATCAGCAGGTCCACCGTGCTGCCGGAGATCGTGTCCGGATGCGATAGCACGCCGATCGTGACGGACTTGCCGTGGCTGAGCGCAACCCCGATCCCGTCAGGTAGCGCCACGGTACCGGCACGGTTGGTGCCGATCAGGTTTCCCTCAAGGGTCGTCTTGTCGACCAGCACAAGCAACACCCCGATCCGGTTCCACGACACCTGGTTGCCCGGGCCAATCACGTCGCCGGTTCCACCGCTATCGGAAATGCCCCGCTCCTCACCGTCGGCCGGGACCTTGCGACCGTCGGGCAGCGGACCAACGATGTTCCCGGTCACCGATGCCTCCGTCGTGCCGGTCCCACTGGCAGTCCCCGGTACCGTGCCGACACCTTGAACCGCCGGGAATTTCGCCGGGCGCGCCTGGATCGCGATCCCGAACTTCTGTGCGGTGACCGCGTTGTCACTGATCGTTGTATGAGCAGCCCCTGCCGTCAGGATCCCGCGCGCGTCTGGACTTGGCAGCGCGACCGTGCCGCTACGCGAAGACCCGATCTGATTGCGGTTGATCGTGTTGTCGGCCGCATCGGTCGAATCAACGAACACCTGTGCCGTGGTTGCGGCGGCTAGAACGTTGCCCGCGCCGACCGTATTGTGGGAGACGGTTCCGGCCAGCACCACCCCGAACCCCGGACCAGCACCTGGTCCAGGCGTCGCTCCACCAGACGCGTCGGTCCCGATCAGGTTCCCGCTCACCAGGTCATCTGACGCTGTAGCGCTCATCCCAAATACACCGACGGCGAAGTTGCCCTTCCCTGCCGTCGCATCGATCACGTTCCCGGGCGGCGACCCTGCGCTCGCGATAGCGACTCCGGTGGCGCCGATCGTGTCGTGCGAACTGTCAAGCAGCTCGACGCCGTAGGTGTCTGGCACGAACGCCGTCCCGCTCGTGTCCGTGCCGATCAGGTTGCCCTGGACCTCGTTCCCAGTCGAGCCGGTGCCGCTGATGAACACCCCGGTCCCGTCCCCTGAGATCACGTTGCGATCATCGACCGCGTTGCCCCCGACCATGTTGTCGGGTGAGTCGGAGATCCAGATGCCGTCATTGCAAGCGCTCTTGGTCTTCCCGTCGGGCGCGAGACCTACCAGGTTGTCGTAAACGTCATCCCCGCCTGGCGTCTGCAGCTCGATGCCAACCTGACAGTTACCAATGTCAAGCCCCTCGATCGTGACATCGGCTGCCTGCACATCCAAGCAGCCCGCGGCACCCGCTGGCGCCGCCGCGGACTCCCCGGGCCCAAGGATCTGCACGTCCCCCGACGGCTGACTATCGCCGTCGATCTCAACTCCCGCCTGCGTCAGAGCCGGCAGCAGCGAGCTGAGCTGAATCGCCCCCGGCGCCGTACCCGGAATATCAAACGGATCGTCTTGGTATCCAGATTGCCCGCATTCTCCGCCTGGATCGCAGCACGCAACGTGCACTCGGAGACCCGCCCGCCGCCACTGGTCGTCACTGTGTTGCCGGTGTTGCAGCCCAATACCCCAGGGTTGGTCGCACCGCCATCACCAGTCGAATTCACCACCGGCGGGGTCGGTGGGCCGGACCCACCGATCATGAAGTTCTCTGAAGAGCCGTTCAACATGCCACTCCCGATGATGTCTCCCTGATCGTTGATCACTTTCGGCGACAGGTCCGACCAGTCCGCCCCGTTGGACACCTCCGAGAGGAGCGACGTCGGGTTACCGCTCGAATCCCAGATCGTCCCTGTGACGGTGTCGCTGCTGGTGGGCATGGTCCAGCCGACGGTTTGGCCAGAGGCGTTTACGTCCTCGATCCCCACGTTGTCCCCAGACGAGGCGGTGAGTGCGGTTAGGGTGCCGTCGGGCATCCGCAGCTCCGGTGACGCCGGGTCACCCGGGTACAGGTCACCGGCCATCGTCCCGTTATCGGCCCACCCGAAGGAGGTCGACTCGAAGTGCGTGAGGTCGGTCTCGGTGGCGGTCTGCGTCTGACGGTTGACCAGCACCCCGCAGTAGCAGTCGGTCGCGGTGGCGGCACCCTCATAGTTGGCGCTGATGCCGAACAAGGCGTAGATCGTGACGCCGTCGACACTCGGAACAGCCTGGGGCTGGCCCGCCGGGAGCCCGCTCGACGCAGGAACAAACAGCCCCGCGTAGTCACTCAAAGAGCCATCGCTCCCGACCCCTGCCTGATTCCAGATCGCGCCCACCGCCTCGCCTGCGGCATCAACGCCGGTCAACTCCCCGCCGACCGCCGGCTGCCCGTTGACGGTCAGGCCGCTGAGGCTCAACTCCGTAAACGTGCTTGAGGTCGCCGAGGCCCAATATGCGGGGACCGTGCCCCCGCTGCCCGTATGGGCGGACCCCATCACCAGACCAGCGTCGCTGAGCCCCTCGGGATCCTGCCCACCAGCGTTGAGGCCGGCACCCTGCGCTCCTCCCGGTGTGAAGGTCGCGTTCGGATCGGACGCTGGCGGCGACGGAGTTTCAAAGGTCCCGTTGACCCACAGCCCGGTCGAGAGCAGCACCTGCTGTTGCGCGTTGACCGCAAGCGGCTCCGCTGGCCCGGGTCCGAGATCGGTGATGGTCGCTGCGCGCGCGAGGACCGGTGCACTCAGAAGCGCGAGCGCGGCAACGAGGGCTAGGAGCAGGAGTCGCGCGGCCCGCCTACATACGACAGCGGAGAACGCCCGACTACCGAATTCAAAGGTCATAGTGGTCCCCCTGCTCATCGTCAACACCTCGGCTCGCTCTGTCCCGTTCAGACGCCCGGCTGGTGAGCGCCTCCTGCCTTACGAGACGCGTGCTGGCAAGACCGTAAGCGTTGTGCGTGAGATGAACGTCACATGGCCGCTAATCCGAAGGAGCAGAGCCACCGTCCAGGCGCAGCCACGAGCGCTGCGCTACCACTAATGGTGTTGAGCTGCGACCCGGTCCACGGCCGCCGCGCGATCGAGTTCGTAGCGGAGCAGCAGCGGGCTGCTAGTTGGTTTCCACGCCGCAGCGCAGCTGGTTGTTATCGGGGTCCCAGAGCGAGAACTTCGGACACCCCACGGTTTGGCTTCGACGGCGTCCGTGATCCGCGCGATGGGCTCTCCGGACTGCCAGCGTCGGCGCACCTCCTCGCGAAGCTGGGGTCCAACGATCGGAGGTACTGCCCAGAGTCCGCGTCCGGACCACTCCGCGTGCAGGGCGTCAAGCTCATCTGTGTCGACGTACACCGCCGAGTGGTTTGTTAGCGGGTCGAGTCCCGGAGTGACGCCCAGGTGAGGGCGCAGTCGCTCTCGTTTGGCGAATCCGTAGCCCTCCTCGTAGCGGCTGACACTGAAACCCAAGCCCGTGTAGAACGCTAGGGCGGCATCGAGATCTCGCACTGGAAAGATCGGCGCGGAGCGCCGTAGGCCTACCGCTCCTTTGACTCCGTCCGGCTGGGGTGACACTGCGGCTTAAGCTACCACCGCGATCCGAGCGAGGTCCGACCCGAAAAGTGCCAACGAGCCACCGTTATCGCGCCGCGGAATCACGTCGGCATCGTGCCTCAGGCGACCGGTCCGCCTCGTTTGCGATCGCGTGCACACTGTCGATCCGGTTGCCGCTCGCCGTGCGAAGCGGTCGTCACGCCGGGGTGACTGCAATAGGCGTAAAGCGGCAGCGTCCCGAGAGCCGCGAACGAGTGCTTTCACGATCTGAGTGCTATCGCACCGGACTGCTCCTTCGGCGGCGGGCAGCGGCGCCAGAGCGCGAGCGCCGGACGAGTGCTTCGCCCGGAAGAGAGTCGCCCGATGTCGGCGCCGGCTACGCCTCAATCGGCGACAACCCGGCTCTCGGGGCGAACCCGGTTCTGGCGACGAGCGGGTCTCTCGTGGATCCGCGGTCGAGACGTGCATCCGTGTTGGCGCGGGCATCCGCTGCCTTCCGGTGTTACCAAAGCCGGCGCGCATGTCATCGCGTTACTGATCAGGACCGCCAAGACTGAGGACGGTCTCGCCGCCTATACGAACACGCGCCAGCGAGCCGCTCAGATCCGCGCCATAGGCGTTATCGGAGACTCGCGCGGTCGTCGTGGAACCGTTCGCAGTGATCAGTGTCACCTCGGTCACGCCGTCCGGGACGAGACCTTGAACCATCTGCCCCGCACCGGAGCGAGATGAGGTCCAAGTGATCAGCCGCCCTGCCACCGCATTTGCGGTCGGGTTGCACGCCATCCCTCCGCCGTCGAGTGATGACCGGTCCGCCGATTCCGCCAAGCTCAAGCAGATCCAACCCTCTCCCGGGATGGCCCAAACATTTCCGAGGGGCGTTTCGGCGCGTCGCGCTAGCGCCGGATTGAGCCCTAGTTTCCCGACGCGACCCGTCTTGTATCGCTCCCACCGATCCTCAGGGAGCAGGTCGGTCGGGATCTGCGACCGGCGCAGAAGTCCGAATGCTGCCGCCAGCTCTGGAGGCACCGACGTGGTCATGCAGAAAGCCTCGCAGGCAATCGCTTAAATAAGTATCTACGGGCCGTCTGGTGCTTTGAAGACAGTCAGTGCACGAGCAGCTGCGTCGATTACTAGTCGCGCATCGATGTCCGAGCGCGAGAGTGCGAGGTCAGCCGATGGCCACTCGCAGACGAAGCTGACCGGTCCTGGAGGCGGCAGCGGCCAGAGCCAGAACCTCTTATCCCAGCGCGATCGGCCACCGCTACCGCCCTGAGCGAGCAGGACCGGGCCGTCAGGTTCTCCCTCCTCGCGCGGGGTCCAGCCGCCGACGTTGGCCGCCTTACTGCCGTCTGAGAGTTCTACGCCGAAGCGGAGCATCTCGTCGAAGCGGTCCTGCCGCGGTTCACCAGGCTGGCGCATGCTTCTGGGCGGAGGCCCGAGCCCTCTGGGCGATGGATCGAGCGACTCGTCATCCGCCATCAGCACCCGAACCTGCAACGCCAGACCTGTCGGGTAGGCCTCCAGGTGCCCGACAAACACCACTGCCCGAGCGTTGCGTGCCAACACCAGCTCCATCGCGACGATGCCGGGCAGAACGCCCTCCGGCGGTCCCATCCATGGCGGCTCTTCGGGACGTGGCGCTGGCGGTTTCTCGGAGCGACGGGGTCGTTCGAAAAAGTCGCTCATGCCGTTGGGATGATACGGCCCGGTCTCCTACCGGATTGATCGACACGTAACGCTCTTGTCAGGACCCGCTTTTCGCTCTATGTTCGCGTCGTGTCGGCAACGACCTCGGCGGTTCGAGCCACCGGCCCTAGCACGATCGCGCCTGCGAACGCCGCCAGGAACAGCAGGGCGATCGACCAGAGCGCGCCCAGCAAGCCAACCGATTCGGCGAGAAACCCGATCAGCGGCGGACCGAGCAGGCTAGAGAAGTAGCCGAGAGACGCGGCCACGCTGACCTGCGTCGCCGGGTCGTTGCCACCCTCCGCGGCGGCCGACATACCCAGCGGAAAGCCCATGCTCACGCCGACCGCCCAGAGCACCACGCCGAGAGCAGTCATCCACACGGCGTTCCCGAGGATGAACAGGGCGATCCCCGCCACCCCCAACGTTGTGGTGAAGCGGATCGTGGCGACCCGCCCGAAACGGTCGACAAGCGGGCCGCCCAGGCTCCGAGTCGCCATCTCGCATACAGCGAACAGTGTCAGGAAGAGCGCCGCGACCGCCGCTGACTGTCCGTGGTTCTGTTTGACCGCCAGGCTCAGCCAGTTGTTGGCCGAGCCCTCCCCGAATTCGACACCGAGCAGCACGACCCCGATCACCAGCAGGCGGCGGTCGGCCCAGCCGGCAAGCCAGTGCCGGATCCGTATCGACCACGCTTCGCGTTGCTGCGAGGCGGCCTCCTTGGGCGCCGCAAGCGGGATCGAGCGCGAAAGCACTAACCCAGCGAGGCTCACGAACACCGCGAGCCCAACCATCTGCACTGCAGGCCTGATCCCTACCGCTGCACAGATCGCGCCGATCGCCGAGCCGATCGCGGCGCCGCCCGACCAGCCGGCGTGCATCAGCGGCAGGAGCGTGCGCCCGCCTTCACGCTCGACCGCTGCGCCTTCGACGTTGATGCCTACGTCCAGAGAGCCGAGCCCGAACCCAACGACGATGAAGCCGGCGGCAAGCACCGGCACCGAGCGCAGCCCGAGCCCGCCGGCCATCACCGTGAGTGCGGCGGCGATGACCAGCAGTGAGGAGATGACCGCGCGGCGGCCACCGAGCCGGTGCAGCATCGGCCGGGCGCAGAGCAGCCCACCTAGCGCTCCAACAGTCGCACAGGAGAGGATGAGACCGATCGTGCCCGTACCGACACCGAGCTCGGCTCTGATCGCCGGGAGTCGCGGCCCCCAGGCGGAGGCGGTGATCCCACCGAGCGCGAAAGCCGCGACGATCGAGTTGCGCCAGCGCCTCAGTGAGGGCTGATGTTGAGCGGCTTTGTGATCCATGTCGCGGGTGTTGTGAGAGGAGTCGGCCGGTTGCAGTCCCGCGTCGACGCGCGTGCTGATCGAGGCTCTCAGACCGCGTCCCCGACGCTAGCGCTTCAGCCTCGGGTACTGACGACAGACAAGGAGATCACGCGATGAGCAATGCTGTGCACCGGATCACCCTGCGACCCATCGGTGACCACATCATGGAGGCGACCGGGGGTACGGATGGGCGGATAGTCATGGGCCCAAAGGGAACCCCGAACTCGTTCACGCCGGTCGAACTGCTGCTCGCCGCGATCGCCGGCTGCTCCGGTATCGACCTGCAGACCGTCAGCAAGAACGCCGACGTCGACCCCGGCGAGTTCGAGTTGCGCGTACGTGGCAGCAAGCCGCTCGGCGGCGACGGACTGACCCAGATCAACATCAAGTACACGATGCCCGGTATCGAGCCTGATGCGCTCGAACCGCTGATCGCCGAGGCCAAAAAGGTCGGCATCACGATCAACCTGATTTCGCGGACTGCCAGCTCGGTATCAAGCGAGGCGACGCCCTGCACGCCGAAGCAGGCGGCCTGCACGTGGCAGGCGGCGAACTGGAACTCGGGCTGGGTCTACGCCGATCCGTACCTCCCCACCGGCGAGGTTCTGTTCTCAGCGGGCGCGTCGACTAACTTCGGCAGCTACTCGAACCCTGAGGCGAGCACGCTGATCAACGACACGATCTCCGCGCCGGCCGCACAGGAGACCAAGCTGCTGTCCGAGTACGCCAACTACATGGCCAAGCAGCTGCCGGTGATCTGCTGGCAGCTGCCTGTCACCTACCCGTTGCTCCGCCTCGCGACGCCTGGAACGCCGCTTGTCGATGGCCGCAGCCAGTTGTCCAGCGCGTGTCTACCCGAGTGGACAGCACCCCGTCCGGGAGTTACGGCTGGGCGGTGCTCAGGGTCGTGTGTCTTCGAATTTCCAGCAGATCGTTGATCCGGTCGTGGGAATTCCCAGGTTGCTGCATCCCGGCTCTGGGGCCAGGCTTTGTTCTTTGCCGAAGTCTGTTTCGAGGTCCCCGGTTTTTTCGACGTCTTCCCCGACCGAGTCAAGCTCGCGGGTCGCTGAGATGATCCCGAGGACCGCGTTGCGGCCGCGGAGGTATTGCTTGGTGGTGTGCGCGATCAGGCCTGCCGGGTTGCTGCCGAACGGGTTCTGTGTGAACGGCTCGGCGGTTGTTGTCGATCCCGCTCCGCTTGGCCATGGCAGCGGACGGCTCCAAACCGGGGAGCTGCTGGTTCCAGCCAACGCGTCACGGGCGACGGTCAGTGAGATGTCGGGGAACGAGGTGCTCTTGACCGACAGCCCGAGCGTTTCGGCGACCGGGATCTGCTGATTCAGCGACGCGTTATGAACATATGTTGTCGTTGTGAACTTGCCGCGGATCACCGCACCCATCACGGGGTAGTGCCCTTCCTCCATCAACCCTTCGAGCATCCCGACGCCAGCGTCATAGGCCGTGTGACCGTTATGCAGCCACTCCGGCACGCTCGCAGCCGACTTAAGCTCAGCCAGCGTCTCCTTCGTGGCGTTCAAGCCTTTCGCGATCGCGTTCACGCCTTCCAGCCCGGTTTCCGCGACTTTCGCGACGCCGCTGGCGAGCGCGTATGTCGTCGCGAACTTCAGCGCCCACGGCATCTTCTCGAAGGCTGTCACGAGCTGCTCGCCATGCTCCTCACCGATCAGCTTTTTGATCAGCTTCTCAGCACTCGTTTCGGGTGGTACGACCTCACCGGCGGGGTCGAACGGGAAGTACCAGAGCGCGACGATCGCGAACGATGTCGCAGCGTCACGAGACTCGTCGTCGGACCCGCCGGGGATGTAAAAGTACCTTGGCTGGATCGGGGCGGTGAGTTTGCAGCTCCCCTTCACCGGCGCGCCGTTGGATGGGTAGATGATGAAACGCCACACCCGTGTCAAAGACCCCTCAGTGCTTGACGGGTTATCAGCCGGGTCATACGTGACCTGCTGCGGCTGGCTGGCGTCGCCGGTGTTCTGATTCCACACGATCGGGATGCTGATCTTCCCGAGGGAGGAGCCGTCGGTCATGTACGTGTACCACTTCACCTTCGTCGCGTTCTTGGCCAGATCTACCAGCTCCTCTGGGTCCAAGCACGACGGGTACTTCGGATAAGCCTCAAAGATGCTGTCAAAGCCACTCTGGTAAAGGAAACGCGCGACACTGGTCGACCCGGAGTAGTGCGGGTTGGAGGGGTCAGTTGAACTGTTGAACGGTGCCTTCAGCGACGGGTCAACGATCTGCGACTGAGGAATCGACGCCGAAAGCTTGAACGTATACAGCGATTTGCAGTATCCAGGCGCGAAGTTCGTCGTCGCAGCCTCAGGCTTGGATCGTCCGACCGCACGCGCACCAACAAGATGGCCGGCCAAAGCCGCCGAGGCCGAGTCGCTAGCGCCCTCGTCACAAGCAGTGAAGTTCACGCCCGTCACCGCACTACTCCCCACGGTCACGTCCTGCTCAAACGCCGTGCTCGCGAACGTCGACCCATCAGAACTCAAACCCGCGTTGTAGGTGCCCGGGGGAACCCCGACTGACCACGTCCCATCATCCTTAGTTACCGCCGTAGTGCTGACCGCCGCACCAGCACCGGACGTCCCCTTCACCAAAACCGTAAACCCAGACGCATCGCCACTTTTACAACCGCTATCCGAGCAGCTCACACCACTGACCGTGCCCGACACCTCGACCTGCCCGGTGTGCATCACAAAATGGGCCGAGGAGTTCCCGTCGAATGTGCCCGAGCCCAGGATCTCACCCCCACCGCTGATCGAGAACGCGTTCTTCAGGACCCAGCCGCTGTTGGCCGGCAGGAGCGCGTTGAGGTTGACGGGCTGGGCGGTGTAGCTCGTCCAGATGGCGGCGCGACCATCGACCTCCCCGACGACCTCATCGGAGGCGTTGATCCCCGATGCCTGGCCGGTTTCACCGGCAGGCATCGGAAGCTTATATTCGGTCCCGTCGGGCATCATGACCTCAGGAGAACCTGTGCTCGTGTTCGTCCCGACGACCGACCCGTCCGGCGCGAGCTCGCCCTCCTGCGTCACATAGGGCTGCGCAGGAAGGGTCGGGATCGCCAGCACCGACCCGTCCGAGCGATCGACCCGGATCATGCCGCTGATGCTGTTGCCTTCGACGACCTCCCAGTCGGGCTGGATCGCGTAGAGGAACCCGCTCCCGGAGATCGGCTCCATCGCCGCGCCCGGACCCGACGCGACCCCATTGGAGAGACAGACGTCGCCTTGGTTGGCCTCGATGCCACCGGCCTCGTCGGTGTCGTCGACCGCGGTGAATGAGCCGACCTCGCCGACGCATCCGGGCGAGTCGAGGACCGGCGACAACGTCGCCTGTCTCGTGACGGTGTCCCAGTAGAACGGGCCATTGACACTGCTGTCCGCCGAGTCGGCGCTGCCGACAACGAGCCCGGCAGAGTTCATCGACACCGGGAAGACGACGTCAGCACCGCTCGGGATCGCCGCGGGAACGAACGCGCCGTCGCGCCAGATCCCGCCGATCTGCCCCCCGGGGCCCGAGGGCGATTCGTACGCCGAGCCGGAGTACAGGACATCGCCACGGTCATCGACCGCGACCGGTTGCCCGTAGGTCGAGTTCAGCGGGCCGACCTCGGTGATCGGCGCTGTTGCGGGAAGCGTCACGGCTGGGACATGCGGCGTCGCCGCGCGTCCGAGTGCAGGCAGGCCCAGAAGAACAAGCGCTGTGACAGCGAGCATTTCCAGCGCGCGCACGGCTCGCCGACCCAACGCTGACGTCACCCGAACCTCGATGACCGAACCCATCGCACCCGCCCCCTCACTGAAGTTCGCGCCCGGCTCTAACGCGCGGTACGGGCACGCGGATCGTCAACCCAGAGCGGCGACGGTAACACGCCCATGGGACCGCCGCAACACACGATGTTCCGAAAACCGCGTACGGGTCGGTCGGCTACGCTCCGGCGATGCCAGCGTCACCAGACGCCCGGCTCCTGGAGCTGATCGGCGACGTGCAGGGCCTGCTCGAGCTCGCCGAGCTACGCGACGGCCTGCTACACGCGCTCGGCCGCGCCATTGCGAGCGACTGGGTATCGCTCAACGAGATCGGCGCCGACGCAGACCACGTGTTCACCGTCGCACGCCCGGCACTGCCGGAACACCTGCACGACGCGTTCGCTCGCCACGCCCACGAGAACCCGCTGATCGCCCGCTTCGCCCGCACCACCGACACACGCCCATACCGCTTCTCCGACGTCATCTCCCAAGAGGAGCTACACACACTCGCGCTCTACCGAGAGTGCTACGCGGAACTCGGCCTCGAGCACCAGATCGCGTTCGTCATCAAAGTTTCGAGCGACAGCTACGTCGCGATCGCACTGAGCCGCCGCCACCGCGACTTCACCACAGCCGAGCAGAAACTTCTTGACCGTGCACGCCCCTACCTGATCCAGGTCTACCGCAACGCAATCGCCTACACCGCATTGCGCACCGAGCACCCCGCCTCGCAAACATCGATGACCGCCCGACTGCTCGGCCGCGGCCTGACCCCGGCCGAGGCCGACGTGCTCACTCGCGTCGCCCAGGGGCAATCCAACGCCGACGCCGCCCATGGGCTCGACGTCAGTGAACGCACCATCGGCAAGCACCTACAACGCATCTACCACAAGCTCGGCGTCGCGAACCGCTCACAAGCCGCGACCGTCGCGTGGACGATCTCGCAACCGCCGAAAGTCGCGTCATCACACAACGCCCCACCGCTATAGACGCGGCACCTTGCCCTTCGGCAACGACCGACGCGTCGGCAGGGTAGCTACAGCCCGATGAGCCGACCGTGCCGGTGATCGTCGACGGGCTACGGCTGGGTACCGTTCTGCACCGTGGTGGCCTTCCACGCTGGTTTGCGGAACTGGTGCAGCAGCAGTGGTGGGAGAACTCCGAGGGCGAGGATCCCGGCCGCGATCAGGACGGCATACACGAGCGGGCTGGTGTGCCCAAGCTGTGATGGGGCGACGAATCCGATCAGGAACGCGATCACCGATGACAGCCCTCCGACCATGCACAGCAGGCTCAGCGCGGGTGCGCGGTATCCGCGTGGATGATCCGGCTGCGCGCGGCGCAGACGCACCGCGGCGATGAACATCAGGACGTACATGATCACGTACACCTGTGTGGCCATCGCCGTGAAGATCCAGTAAGCACTGGAAACGGTCGGGATGAACGCGTAGAGCAGCGCGATCAGCGTGATCACGACGGCTTGTGCGGTGAGGATGTGGATCTCGATGCCGTGATCGTTGACTTTTTGGAAGTACGGAGGCAGATAGCCCTGTTCACGTCCGATCCGCACAAGGCCCTCGGACGGACCATCGAGCCAGGCCATCATGCCGGCCAGGGCTCCGACCGCCAGTGCGATCGCGATCAGCGGCACGGCAAAACCGATCCCGAAGTGCGTCATCAAGCTGTTGAAAGCCTGCATCACGCCGGCGGTAAAGCTGATGTGGTTCGCCGGGATTACCCAGGCGATCACCAATGTCGGGAAGATGAAGACCGCCAGCACGACCGCCATCGCGACAAAGATCGACTTCGGATAGTCCCGTCCCGGGTTGTGAAGCTCGTCGACGTGCACGGCGTTGACCTCGACTCCGGCGTAGGTGAAGAAGCTGTTGACGACCAGCACGATGCTGGCCAGTCCACTCCACGCCGGCAGGATGTGATGAGTGTCCACAGGCGCCGCCGAATGGTTGCCCTGCGCCAAGTAGACGACGCCCAGGACGACGAGGATGGCTCCCGGGATTAGCGTCCCGATCAAGGTCCCGCTGGAGGAGAGCTTGGCCACCAGCGAAACGCCCCGTGAGGACACCAGCACACCACCCCAGAAGAGCACGATGATGACCGCAGCGGTGTAGACCCCGTTGCT
>Ga0224557_1002877_pt1 | contig 14064 bp, 14 predicted proteins | sample 714S31014metaG_FD_180677 | JGI IMG/M metagenome (GOLD analysis project Ga0224557, IMG submission 180677) | Peat soil microbial communities from Stordalen Mire, Sweden - 717 S3 10-14 | ecosystem: Environmental > Terrestrial > Soil > Wetlands > Peat | place: Sweden: Norrbotten County, Stordalen...
CCGGCGCCGCGAGCTTTTCCACCTTCATCGCGGTTCCCGGACTCTTGCCTTCCGGTCCGAAGGTTTGAATGAGCCAGTCGCTCCGCGTCTCAATTTTGTAAAACGCGTTTTGCGCCACCCATGTCGCCGCGCGCGACCATTTCCTGTCGCAGTCGACGCCCGGACTATAACTGATCGGAGGGGAAGTGGCCTCGTTCGGCTCGACCCCGGCGCAGGACGATAGCGCGATGGCGAACGCGGCCTGCGCGAGTAGCGCGAAGCCGCGTCTGGGTTTGATTCGGCGCACGGTTGCTCTCCGCTTCGTTCAAACGCAAATTACAACCCAAACGCCTGTATAGCCGCGCGGTCATGACATCAAACGCTCGCGCCCATCCACAATATCTGGAATTCGCCGAAGCAAGCAAGAAAGAGTGAAGACGGTTCGCGCTTGATTGGCTCATTCGGCTTCGCGCGGCGAAACGATCAGGTGGAATTCGTATCACGCCCCGCCCAGCGCCCTCGTCAGATCTTCCCGCGTATCGATATCCATGAGCACGCTTTCGTCGTCGACCGCGATCTCGATCACCCCGTCGCGGGCGCGCAGCAAGCCGCGCGCGCCTTCGTCGCCGGTCAGGCTTGCAACGCTCGCGAACAGCGAGCCGCCAAGCAGCACCGGGTTGCCGCGCCTCCCCTGATATACCGGCGCCACCGCCGCGCATGCCGGCGCGCGCTCGAACGCCGCGATCAATAGATCGAGGGTCGCGCTCCCAACGCCCGGCATGTCCGCGAGCAGGATCAGCGCGCCCGCGCAGTCCGCCGCGCGCGCGAGCCCCACGCGCAGCGACGACGCGACGCCGCTCGCGAAATCCGGATTATGCGCGAAGTTTACCGGCAGGCCAGCGAGCGCTTGCTCGACATCGCCGCGCGCGTGACCGGTGACGACGATCGTTTTGGACGCTTTCGACGCCAGCGCCGCCCGCACCGCGCAGCGCGCCAATGGACAGCCGCGATAATCCGCGAGCAGCTTGCCGCGCGCGGCGCCAAAACGCGCGCCGCGCCCCGCCGCGAGCACGATGGCCGCGACGCTCATGCGCACGCCGCCGCGCGCGCCGTTTCCGCGCGCAACGGCTTTTGGCGCTGCGTCAGCACGATCTCGCCCATCACGGCGACAGCGATTTCCGTCGGGCTCACGGCGCCGATGTCGAGTCCGATCGGCGCGCGCAGGCGCGCCAGAGCGTCGGCCGTGACGCCCCTCGCCTTGAGGCGCTCGACGCGTCGCACCTGGCTCGCCGCGGAGCCGAGCGCGCCGACATAGAACCAGTTCGACGCCAGGGCGATGCGCAGCGCGGGGTCGTCGATCTTCGGATCATGGCTCAACACGGCGAGCGCCGTGAATGCGTCAAGTTCCAGCGCCGGCAGCGCTTCGTCCGGCCATCGCGGGATCAGAACCGTGTCCGGAAAGCGCTCGCTGGTCGCGAAGGCCGCGCGCGGATCGATGACGACGACCTCGAAACCGGCGACCCGCGCGATCGCGGCGAGCGCTTGCGCCGCGTGCACCGCGCCGACGATCACGAGCCGCGTCGGCGGCCTGTGCACATAGACGAACATCGGTCGACCGCGATGTTCGACGAGAGCGCTTCGTCCCGCGCGCAGTGTCGAGGCGGATATGTCGTCCACGGCGTCGCTCATGCGCGACAGCCAGGGCGCGCCGCCGTCGAGCGGCGTGACGAGCCCGCAGGCGCGGCGCGCGGCGTATTCGCCGCGCATGTCGGCGAGAAGTTTCACCAAGGCCAGGTCGAGCTTTTGGACGTGGACGCCGATGCCGCCGCCGCATGGCAGTCCCGGGCGCCATGCGACCTCATCCGCGCCGCCGAAGTTCAGCAGTCGCGGCGCGCCATCTTCGATCACGTCGAGCGCCGCCGTGATGACGTCGCCTTCGACGCAGCCGCCCGAGGCCGAGCCGAAAAACAGTCCGGACTCCTCGACGACGAGATGCGATCCAGGGGGCCTTGGCGCGGAGCCGAACGTCTGAACCACGGTGGCGACAGCGACGCCGCGCTCCAATTCTCCCCATAGCTCGGCTTGACGCAGGATCTCCGCTTCATCGGTCGGCATTGGCGGACCCATTCGCTCTGCTGACGCGCGCCCCGGAATCGCTAACCCGGCTCGGACTAATTGATTCCGACTCCGATATTGCCGCGCGCGGCTTTCGAATAAGGACAGATTTCATACGCTTCGTGCGTTCGCTCGCGAATTGGGTCTTCGCGCTCTCCTGTGCGGTCCCGCCGCGATTTTCGGCTGAGTCAAAGGATAGGTCGCATCGGAACGCCGGCAATCCCGCCGGGACGATTTCGGCGGGGCCAGCGGACGCGATGGAAAGTCCGCCGATGAGGTCACACGAACTCCGCCTGATCGCTTCGCGGCGCGAAATGCCCCAAGCCCCTCACCTCACCACCACGCGCGCGCCCTTGTTGACGCGCCGGTAGAGGTCGATCACGTCGGCGTTGAGCATGCGGATGCAGCCCGACGACACGGCCTGCCCGATCGTGTCGGGCTCGTTGGTCCCGTGGATGCGAAACATCGAATCCTTGTCGCCCTTGAACAGATAAAGCGCCCTCGCGCCAAGCGGGTTCTCCATGCCGCCTTCCATGTGCCTCGGCAAATCGGGACGGCGAAGCAGCATTTCCGGCGGCGGCGTCCAGCCCGGCCAGAACGCCTTGCGGCCGATCTGGGCGACGCCCTTCCAGGCGAAGCCCTCGCGACCGACGCCAATGCCATATTCGATCGCCTGGCCGGCGCCGACCGACAGGTAAAGCTTGCGCTTCTTCGTATCGATGGTGATCGCGCCGGAGCGCTCCCCGGTCGGATCGTCGACCAGGTTCGCCGTCGTTTCGGCGTCGACCTCGTCGTCGTAATCGACCGAGGTGGAGTAATTCGGATCGGCGTCGGCCGGCAGAGCGGCGACGCGGGCCCTGCCGCGCGGGCGGAGGCGCCTGGAGGGCGCCGCCCGCTGCTCGTTGTCGAGATCGTCGTCGTAATCGCGCGCCGCGCGCGGGCGCCGCGACGGTTCGTAATCATAATCGTCTCGCGAGGGACCGCCATAGCCGCCCCGCTGGTCGCCGGGATAGCCGCCACCCGATGGATAGCCCGAATAGGGCGGATAATAATAATATTGCGCGACGGCGGAATGGCTCCCCGAAAGGAGGGCGCCGAACGCGAGACATAGGATGAGAGGACGCATACGCGACATTGGCGAGCCGTTCGTTGGTTGGTTGAGCCGCTATTTGTCGCGGGCAATGGCGGCGAAATGATGGGATTCTCGCGTCGGCCCGGTCAACCTAAAACATGCCTGCGCGAGACGAGCGAAGCTTTCGCGCCGGCGGGTTCCGGGCTCATTTCGAGTGGGCGGAAAGCCAGGCCTCGGCTTCCTCCAACGAAAAGGAATACTCGTGGTCGGCGACGCCGGAACGCATCCTTGCACCCTCGACCGGATTCACGATGTAGAAACGGCCGTGCCCCTTTCCGTGTCCTGCCTTCTCCAGACGAAAACCATTGCGCTCGGCGATGCGACTGACGCGTTTCTCGTCTGCGTTGCTCATGGTGTCGCTCCTGTTGAGCCGCTCGACCCGATTAGCTCATCGCAAATAGACCTGATCAGCCAAGGGCGAAAGTCCTCCTGCTTGTTCGGGACATCCTCTCGACTATTTTGACGCCGAGTCCTTTGACATCAGCGCGATGGCTTCCTGAACCGTGGTCATGAACTGCGCGGGGAAGATGATGGTCGAGTTTTTTTCAACCGAGATCTCCGCCATCGTCTGGAGGGTGCGGAGCTGAAGCGCCACGGGGTGCTGGGTGATGATGTCAGCCGCTTCGCCGAGCTTGACCGCGGCCTGGTATTCTCCTTCGGCGGCCACGATTTTGGCGCGGCGCTCGCGTTCGGCCTCGGCTTCCTTCGCCATCGCGCGCTGCATGTTGTCGGGCAGTATGATGTCTTTGATTTCGACCGCCGTCACCTGGGTCCCCCATGGCTCCGTGTGGAGGTCGATGACATTCTTGATTTGCTCGTTGATGCTCGCGGTGTCCGAGAGAAGTTGATCGAGGCTGAATCGACCAACGACGTTACGCACGGTGGTCTGGCTGATTTGATTGATCGCGTTATAGACGTTCTCGATCGCGATCACGGCTTTTTCCGGATCGGAAATATGATAGTACGCGACCGCCGCGATATCGATCGAAACGTTATCTTTCGTGATGATTTTTTGCGACGGGATTTGCATCGTGACCGTTCGCAAGGATACGCGCGTCATCTGTTGGATGGGACGGAAGATCAGCGTGAGCCCGGGTCCGCGGGCGCCCTCGAATTTTCCGAGAAGAAAGACGACTCCGCGCTCATACTGCTTGAGGACGCGGAGCGAGCCGAGGACGTATAGGGCTACCACCGCGCCGAGAATGTAGATCCAAATCCAATACATGATGTTTTCATCAGCTGGCGCCGCGACGGACCTATGTTACGCCTGCTTCGCTCCGTTCGCCAGATGTTTGTGCGTTTTTTGAGCCCCTGTCGATGGTCGCGACAGGTCTTGACCACCACGGCGACGCGCCCTGGCGCGGTCGCGCGCGGGTCCGACGCATATGGGCGGCGCGAACTCACTCGCAGACGATCTTTATGATGCTCGGATTATCCGTGTTCACGGTTTCAATCCGCATATTCAGGAGAACCTGAGCGCGTGGCGATTTTTGCGGCCAACCAGCTATCAAGTAGCGCCCCCCGCAGATGGCCTCGGCCCGTTGGAGGCAGAACCGCGTTCCATTTTCACAGGTGATTTCGTAACCATTCGCCCCGCGATACAAGTGTATCGAAGTGGCGTTCGTGCTCGACCAGGGATCGAATCCGAGTTCTGGCGACGCATAGCAACCGGTCAGGATCGAACCAAAGGTGAACAAGGTCGCCGACATGAATAGAAGCCGCATATCCTCTCCCCTTATCAACGCCGCTAGCGTGATTCCATACATAGCATAAGTTCAAGGTCGTCGGTTGAGTTTGGCGCTTTTCGCGGTTACGCTGTCTTGAGCGAACCAACGAGAACCACATAATCGAACCGAGAAGCGCCTGATGAACGAATTTGGCGGTATTTTCGCGATTTCCTGCGTGGCGGTTCTCGCGCCGCTGCTCGTTCGCCTCCCCGCCTTCGCCTTGATGCCCGTGGTCGGGCTCGAACTCGTTCTCGGCGTGCTGATCGGCCCCAGCGTGATGGGGCTGGTCAGAAGCGACAACACGATCAAATTCCTCGCGGAATTCGGCCTCGTCTTCTTGTTTTTCCAAGCGGGACTCGAATCGAAACGAGACGAGATCGGGCGGGCCGAACTGCGTCTTGGCGCATTGGCCTGGCTCGCCAGCTTCGCACTCGCCGTCGGCTTCGTCGGCGTGCTGTACCTGTTCGGCATGGTCCGCTCGCCGCTGCTCGTCGCCCTCATTTTGCCGACGACGGCGTTCGGCGTTCTGATCCCCATTTTGCGGCAGTCCGGCGAACTGCACAGCAATTTCGGCCGGCATGTCCTCGGACTCGCGGCGGTCGGCGAGCTCGGTCCGTTGCTATTGGCCTCGATCGCGTTGGCGGAGGAAAAGCATCATCTCCATCAGACGTTCTTGAGCATCGCGTTTTTCATGGCGGCCTTCGCCGCCGTCATTTTGCTTTTGACCCTGCGATCCGATGGTTTTTCCGCGAAGCTGGCGCGCTGGCTTGGACAAGACGACGAACCGCTGCTGTTGCGAATTTCGCTGCTCGTGCTGCTCGGATTCGTTTTTCTCGCCGACAGCTTCGGCATGGAGGCGGTCGTCGGCGCCTATGCCGCCGGCATGGCGGTCGCCGTGTTCTTTTCGGGATGCGGAGGGAGGGCGCTCGAAAGCCGGCTCACGTCGATCGGCTCGGGTTTCTTCATCCCGCTGTTCTTTACCGCGAGCGGCGTGGCGTTCGATCTGCCGTCGCTGTTGTCGAGTCCCGGGAATATCGGCCGCCTTTTGCTATTCACCCTGGCCTTCCTGCTCATTCGCATCGCGCCGCTCGGCATTTACAAAAACGCGCTTGCGAAAAACGATCTGCCCGCTCTCGCGCTGCTTTCGTCGACGACGTTGCCGCTCGTCGTCGCGATTACCTATCTTGGCCGCCAAACCGGCCAGATGACGGCGGAAAACGCTTCGGCGCTCGTCGGCGCGGCGATCGTGACGGTGACGCTGTTCCCGATGCTTGCGAACATGGTCCGGACGCCGTCCGCCGAGGCGAGATCGAACGCCATTGTCGCGGCTTTCGCGAACAGGATCGTCGCCTGGTCCTTGGGACGGGTGTCCAACCTGCTCGTCCTATTGCCAATCCAGCCGCTCAAAAAGCCGCGAGACGAAGATAATATTTCCAAATGAATCCTCCGTTCGCGCTTATCCCCTATCGCCCGCTCTCGGCGTCGCGGGGGGGCGAGCGGATCGAGCTGGATTATGCGGCGGCTCGGGAGCTCACCCGATCCGCAGCGTGATTCGCGAATCTTCTCACTCTCAATGCGAATTTCCGCGACGAAAGACTGATGAAGTTTTTGCGCATCGTCGACGGATTTTGGATCGGCGTTTTCAATTTTTTCTGTTGAAGCTGAAAATTCGGAAGGCGGCGCGCGCAGGGCGCCCCTGGCTCCGCGGCGATGAGCTTTTTGTTGCATGCGCGCTGGTCACATAACGCGCCGCCGCCCGCCCGCTCGCGTTGGCGCGGAACCTCATCGCCAATGTCCGTGACATTTAACGCTCTGACGTTACGTCCTTCAAGGGCCTCGCCCATGCGCTGGAGGCGTGCGGCGTTCCAACGCCGCGTGGCTCGATGCCGCGGCAAGCGGCGCAGGCGATGCCGGCATGATGCGGTCGCATCCTAAAACGCCGTTTAGTCGTGCCAATAGCCGCGCGCGCGCCGCGCGTCCCCGACGCGTGAACTCTGGGCCAGCCCGGGGCGCGGCGGGCCCAATATTCCGCCTGACACGGGCGGCGCATCTTCGCAAAAAGGCGCCGTCACGAGGTTCTGTAGAAGCTCCCTGACGGCGCATCGCCTTCGTAGACGCTTCCTCATGGTCATCATGATGCTTCTCCTAGTTGGGATAGCTCGACAGCGGGCCTGAAGAACCAACTCTCGACCGCTGTTCCCAACAACAGCATGAATCAAGCGCTGTTGTGGTTAGCGCCACGCCTTCGATGAAGAATTCTGGCGGCTGTTGCAAATTTATCGCTTAAGCTTTTGGTCGACGCCTCCGCCGAAGCGGCATTTAATTCAGTGTTGCGAGCACATGTCGCGCTGCTAGAATAATGTTCGCCTCTAAAAGGCGCCCGCCAAGAGGGGATCAGTTCATGCGTATTCTGGTACTTGGCGCTGGTGGGGTCGGCGGCTATTTCGGTGGCCGTCTTGTCGAGGCGGGCGCTGACGTGACCTTCTTTGTGCGTCCGGCGCGTGCGCGTGTCCTTGACGAAAAAGGGCTCAGGATCGAGAGCAGGCTCGGCAATCTCACGACGACGGTAAAAACTCTGTCAGACCTGCATGCGTCCATGCCTTTTGTTTTGGTGATGATCGCTTGCAAAGCCTACGATCTCGATTCTTCTCTTGCCGCCATCGTTGGCGCCGTGGGCGAAAAAACAGCCGTCCTGCCGCTTCTCAATGGCGTAGCGCATATCGACAAGATCGGTGTTCGTTTTCCGCATGCGCGTTTGTGGGGCGGCGTAGCGCAGATCAGTGCGACGTTAACAGAGGATGGCGTCGTTCAGCATTTTGACGACGTCAATAGCATTACATTTGGCGCTCTCGACGGCGCTGTCGACGAACGAGCCGAGGCGCTGCTAACGTTGTTTAGGAAGACGCCGGCGAACGCCTGTCACAGCGCGCGAATTATGCAGGAGCTATGGGATAAGTTCGTATTCTTGACCACACTCGCGGGAATCACTTCGCTGATGCGAGCGAGTATCGACGAGATTTTGGCGACGCCGTCGGGAGGACGACTTATCGCTCAGCTGATCGACGAATGCGCCGCGGTGGCGAGCGCCGCGGGGTTTCGTTTGGACGCCGACAAGTTCTCGCAGTATCGCACTCGCTTGACGCGACGTGGGTTCGGACTGAAAGCGTCGATGTTGCGCGATATCGAAAGAGGTTCGCGCACAGAAGGAGAGCACATTCTTGGAGATATGTTCGCGCGGGCGCAACGCTTTCAAGTGAGCGCTCCCCTACTGGAGATCGCGTTGACGCATGTAAGGACATATGAGATTCAGCGTGTGGTAAACTCAGCCGAGTTCGGAGAACGACCCGGGAGAGCGCCAGAGAGCGCTGAAATTGCGCCGCAAAATTAACTTGACCTTTTGAGCGGGCAAAAACAACCGCGAAATGCCACTGAATCGGTCAATAGCGCACATTACGCGCGCGTCCTCCTTCTCCATACAAAAGGGATAGCAAATAACGTTACCATTTCAAGACTTCAGTGTGCCGGACCAATGGGTTGGCTTCAAAGGCATCGCGGCGCAGCTGCGTCGAAATCTCGCGCAATCCGTGGCCTGATGCGAATAAGGGGCGACGGCTCAGGCCTCCGCCGCTTCCTTTGGCGAATCCCCGGACAAGATGTCCGCGATCCAACGCGTTGAAGGGAACTGTTCGCAAACCGTGAGAGTTGCGATCGCCAGCGGAACGCCGAGGAAAGCACCGAGCGCGCCCCACAAGAAAGTCCACAGGAGGATGGCGAACATAACCACTGTGGGCGAGATCGCGAGCGCGGTGCCGGAAAACACCGGCTCAAGATAGCTTCCGATCACGAATTGAATCAGCACAAGGCCGAGCAGAACAAAAAGCGCCGTCTCGGTGGAGCCGGTTTGAATGAAAGCCGTCAGCGCGGGAAGCACGGTGACGACCAGCGGCCCGATGTAGGGCATATAGTTTAGCGCGAAAGACAGCACGCCCCATGCCGAAGCGAGTTCGAGGCCCATCAACAGGATGAAAAGCCAAACCGCGATGCCGGTAGCGATGCTGGCCAAGGTTCGCACAAGCATGTACTTTTGAAATTTCTCGCTTATTTTCTTCCCGGCGGTCATCACGCGGCGAGCGATATCCTGATTTTTGCCCGACGCAATCTTCTTTTGGAACGCCTCTGTTTCGGCGAGCCCCATGAGGACAAAAATCAATACGATCACGGAAAACGCCAGCACAGTGTTCATCCTTACGGCGACGGCGTGAAAGAACGCGAGCATCGAGGACGGATTGAGGTAATCGGTAATCAGCGCAAGAACGAAAATGTCATGCTCTTCTAGCCATGCCGTCGAAGAGACGAGCACATCTCGAGCTCGATCCAAGTTCAGCCTGATCCAATCCGCGACTTGGTGTCCGCCCCAAGCAATCATCCAAAATAGCACAAAAATGAAGCCCGCGGTGATGATGATTGTCAGCAACAAGGCCAAGGCTTTCGGCATTCTCGACTGGAGCGCCTTGTCGAGTGGCCAAGTTATCATGATGACGAAACAAGCGAAGACGACGGGTTCGATCACGGCCCGCGCAAGCTGGCAGGCGGCGAGAACGACAAAGGTCAACACGATCGCGGTCGGACCCTTGATAACCTGAGTTTCTTTCATGTCGTGCTCCAAATTTATCTGTTCGAACCTTGCACGCCCCGTTGGCGCCGCCGAATTCAATTGTCGCGGACGACATTGTTGACTTTAGGCGCCGCGCCTCAACGCGAAATATTCGCGTCCGTCGCCGAGGCGACGAATTAAATTGCCGGTGCAACCTCCATTCCGTCAATCGACGCGCTCACTATTTTCTCCTTGAACGTCAAGCGTTCTGCATAAAAACTGCTTAGTTGATCGGAAAATAGGTCACGGGGCGGCGACCGACGAACAGCGCGCTTCGCTCGCGACCTTGCAATCGCTGCGAATTCCACTTGAAAATGGACGAACCGTTCCGCTCGGTCAACTTGCGACTTTCGAGTTTGGCCAGGAACATCCGTTGATCTGGCGTCGCCAGCGCATACCGACTTTGACCGTTCAGGCTGACGCCGCCCCGGGCATGACGCCCGAGGAGCAGTCGCGGCCTAGAATCCCGCGATTGAAAAACTTAGCGCGAGGCTGCCTCCCGACTACCGTATCGAAGTTGGCGGCACGGTCGAAGAAAGCGGAAACTCGCAAAGGTCGGTGTTCGCCCGTGTGCCGCCTAAGACATAGAGAGCCGCGCCGCCTGAAATCGCTTCCTGTTGGCGACGGCTTGCCCTATCTGACCAGTTCGCGGAAGCTGCATCCGCGGCGCTCGGCGTGGCCGAGCCATGATCTTTGAGCGGGTTCGATTGGAAAATAGGCGGAGGGTGAGAGATGCGAGTTACGGCTCTCAAACTGTTCAAACGCTTTTTGGCGCTTACGACGGTTGTCGCCTTGACGCTGTTCGCGGTTCGCGCGTACGACTCTCAACGCGGGGCGCAGCTTGACGTTTGGCATACCTACGTGCCCCACGAATTGAGCGCCAAAAAGTTGGAGGGGGCCGACTGGCCAGCCTATCTCGACGCGGAAGAAAAGATATTTCTCTCGCTCCGCGCCAATGTCACCGGAAAATTGGCGCCGGAGGAACAGGTCTCCTACAATCGCTATTTTGAAGGCAGCCCAGTCTACCCGGGGCATTTTTCACAAGATTGGAATCGATCATATATTCTCGAGCCATCTGGAGCGCCAATCGGCGCTGTCGTGCTTCTGCACGGATTGACGGATTCGCCTTACAGTCTTCGTCATGTCGCATCTCTATATCGCGATCATGGGTTTGTGGTCATCGCGATCAGGCTACCGGCTCACGGCACGGTGCCGGCCGCCTTGACTGACGTAGACTGGGAGACATGGTTCGCGGCGACGCGACTCGCCATCAGGGAGGCGCGACGACGCGCGCCGGCTCCCGCGCCTCTGCACATTGTCGGTTTTTCGAATGGAGGATCGCTCGCATTAAAATATGCGCTCGACGCGCTCGATGACAAATCGCTGGTTGCGCCCAACCGCATGATCCTGATCTCCCCAATGGTGGGCATCACGCGTTTCGCGCGTTTCGCCGGACTCGCCGGTCTGCCCGCGATGTTCCCCGCATTTGCAAAAGCCGCGTGGCTCAGCGTTCTGCCCGAATTTAATCCCTTCAAATACAATTCGTTTCCAATAAATGGCGCGCGTCAGTCCTATCGCTTGACGGCGGCGCTTCAGACCCAGATTTCTCGTTACGAGCGCGAGGGCCGGCTGACGGAACTGCCGCCAATTTTGACGTTTCAGTCGGTCATTGATTTTACGGTGAGCACGAGCGCGGTGCTCTCGGGCCTTTATGCGCATCTGCCCTCGAACGGCAGCGAGCTTGTCTTGTTCGACGTCAATCGTAACGCCAAGCTCGGACCGTTGATCCGTCCGGCGGCCGATGCTGCGCTCTCCGGGCTCATGCCGCCCGGCGTCAGAAACTACCGACTGGCGGTCGTGACAAATGCTGGCGAAGGAACGGATGAAGCCGTCGAGCGCGTGGTTGAGGCCGGCGAGACGACGGAACGAACGCGCCCGCTCGGGCTCGTTTATCCCAAGGGGGTTTTTTCGCTTTCGCATGTCGCGTTGCCGTTTCCGCTCACGGACTCGCTGTATGGTCTTACGCCCGACCTCTCGGAGAACTTCGGCGCCAATCTGGGCGCGCTGGCCCCGCGAGGCGAACGCGGAACGTTGATCGTCAGCTTGGACGCGCTGCTGCGCATGTCCTCGAACCCGTTCTTCTCATACATGGCCGGGCGCATCGAGGAGCGCCTACCGCCCCTGCCTAAGAGTAACGCGCCGGCGCAGTCTACCGACGAACGCCCCTCCCCGCCGACGCCACCCAAATCGGGAAAAGCGCAACGTGTTTCGCCGCCGCGCCGCGCGCCGCAAGGCCCCGAATTTGTGCGCTGATAGAGGCAGTGGGCGCAACTGCGCGCCCGCTTGCCCTCTGTCCCCGAAAGCGACGTGCTGGCGTTCGGCGAGCGAGCGGCAGGAAAGATCGTCGCATTAGGCGCCTTTGCCGAGCGAGCTGACTCCATCATGACGCGATGGGCTGTTGCGGCGAGCGCGCTCCTTGCGATAGCGATCATCCTCGGCGTCGCGGCCATTGTCAGCCGGTGAACGGACTCGGCGTTACGGTCCAGCAAGCGGAGTCTTTCCGCGGTCGTCGCGGCGCCAGAATCGATCGACCCTCGCGGAACCCGCTATTACGTAGTGCGTTAACCTTTGGCGCCGCTAATCGGCAGCGCGGTAATCAGTAGCTTGACTTAGACATTGAAATTGTGAGGGAGGCAAATACACATGACAGCGGAAATCTTAGCTGACAAGGATCGGGTTTCGCGCCGCTCGTTTTTGGCGGCCCTTTTCGCGGGAGCCGCGGTTGCGACTTTTGTTGTCGCTGAGCCGTCGGACGTTGAGGCCCAGGAACGACAGTTCACCGGGCTCCACCACGAGCCCCGGCATTCGCGTCCGCGGAGCCCGTCGCGTGGACGTCGGCGCCATCGCCGCGTCGCGCGCGTTCATCGTCGCGGCAAGCCGCGGCCGCGCAATCCGGAAGCTCCGGCTCAATAAAGTTGATCGGCGAAGAATTGCGTTCTCCCCTCTTCATCTCTTAGGGTGAGGGGAGAATGGCTTTTGGCGGCGCCATCTTGGCGGCATGGCTGTCAGGAGCCATTTTGGCGTGAGAAATCGTTTTCAATAAACTCAATGGCCTAATCGTAGCCACGACGCTCGGGAACGTCCATTTAATTGGTTCATCCTCAATCTCTGAGGGACAGACCAATCGTCTGACAACTGTCAAACGAGCCATGCGTGGTTGGGCCGGGCCAGAACTTTTGCGCGCGCATATGCCGCCATTGTAGGCGCGTCCGCAACAGAGTTTGAGGCTGAACCAGTTAAGCATCAAAATTTCTCGGGCGCCCAGCGCAAGCCCATGAGCGGCGCCGAGTCATCATAGGCGTGCTCTGCCGAGGGCTCACATGGGCATCGGAAAACCAGGACCTTCCTCGCCGCCCTGCGATGCGACGAGACCACCGCGCCCTTCATGCTCGACGGGCCGATCAATGGCGAGAGCTTCCTCGCCTATGTCGAGCAGGCATTCGGACCCCGGTCGATCGCCTCGAGCCGGGATCCTCAGAAACTCGAACGGACTCAAGCAGCTCCTCGGCGGGTCGTCAGCTAGCGGCGAGGGCGTCGCGGAGCGCCTTCTCCTTGCTATCGTCCAATGACGTTTTGAGAACCGTTCCGCCCGTGCCCTTCAATGCCTCCAGCATTTTATCGCCCGTCACCTTCCTTATTAGGACAAACAGAGCTGCGTTGCCGGGCTGCAAGCTCTCGGAAAGCTGCTTCATAAATTCGTCGTTGATCCCATAGTCGGTGAGCGCGCCGCTGATGGCGCCGGACGCGGCGCCCAGTGCGACGCCAAGGATTGGGTTCAAAAAGACCAATCCGATCAGCAAGCCCCAAAACCCACCCGATGCGGCGCCGACAGCCGTGGTGTTGAAAAGCTGATTCAGTTTGACGTGGCCGTCTTCTTGCTTGACGGCGATTGCCGCGTCGCTAATCTCGATCAAATATTCTTTCTGAAGCTCGAACAGCTTCCGGCGCATCTCCTCGGCTTTGGCTTCGCTCTGGTAAACTACGACAACGAGATCTGACATTTTCGCCCCCTTTGGTTTGACATACCTAACGTGTTGTGGGCGCGGCAAGGCAATGGATCGCCGCCGCCGGCGCCAAGACGGCCCACCTTACAAGTCGTAGGCGCGGTCGACGCGAAGAAGACAATGAGTGCGTCGAGAAACGCGCGGAAAAAATCGCACTGAATTCCACGTTATCTTCACTGTGAGGATGATCGCCCGCGTCTGGCGCGCTCATTGGCGCCAAGCAAGGTTTTCCCTCGCCACCCAAAATATTCGACCGGCAATCCGCCGGCCGATAACTTCTGTTTGTTCGCGTCTTCAGGAATTAAATTCCGCGAAGCGATTAGCGTACGACGCGCCTATGCACCACGACAGGTCTCCTGCGGACCACCCTGTGGACAACGACAACATTCTCGA
>Ga0224557_1002878_pt1 | contig 14061 bp, 9 predicted proteins | sample 714S31014metaG_FD_180677 | JGI IMG/M metagenome (GOLD analysis project Ga0224557, IMG submission 180677) | Peat soil microbial communities from Stordalen Mire, Sweden - 717 S3 10-14 | ecosystem: Environmental > Terrestrial > Soil > Wetlands > Peat | place: Sweden: Norrbotten County, Stordalen...
ACTCACCCCGGCGCACCCTCTCGCAACTCACCCCGGCGCACCCTCTCGCAACTCACCCCGGCGCACCCTCTCGTAACTCACCCCGGCGCACATTGGAGGGCACAGTCGCCGGAGGCGCAAGTAGGTTCCCTGGTGATCTCAACCGAAGGAGTTGAATGGATGCCCCAGTTGTGTAAGTTTGAGAATCGGCACCACGCCGGCCGTAAGCAGTGTTTCTCGAACTTCCTAATCGTCAGCTCCTCTTGGGAGAATTCTCGCGCCAGGGACCAGCTTGCATTGTGTAGCAAATTTGGTACACTTATCTCTATGACAACGAAGCGCTCAACCAAGGTGAACTCGAATGCACCGTCACCCGAGACGAGTCTCTTTTGGGACGAGTTAGCCGTCGAGATGTTGGACCCGGAGTTCCAGAGGGAGTTCGAATTGGAGAGTCTGCGAATCGCCACGATCGACAACATTATTGGTGCGCTTGACGCTGCCCGCGAAGAACTGGCTATGAGTAAGGCCGACGTAGCTCGCGCCATCGGTGGACAGGGATCAGTTGTTCGGCGACTTTTCTCCTCGGACTCGATCTCGCCAACTTTGACTTCGATCACCGAGGTCGCTGCGGCGGTGGGCATGAGAATCGTCGCTGTTCCAATGGATCCTCAAGAACAGCAGCGAGTGTTGTCGGTCATGAGCAAGGCTCCAACTGGCGCTCAGTCGGTGCCACGAGCAGCTCCATCGAGAGCCCGCGCGAAGCAGCGCGCGGTACCCCAGAAGATCGCATCGAGTACGAAGGCGGCGGCGGGTCGTAGCGCCACTAGGGCGAGCAAGACCGTCGCCAAGAAGTCCGTGGCCGCAAAGAAGGCTGCGGCCAAGAGCGTGCGGTAGTTCCTGTCAGCTACTGGACTTCAGCGATCGTGGATTCCTCGAGCGGTATTCGTCGCCCAGGCGCCTGATGTCGTGGTAGTCCTGCTCCGCCAGCACGGTGCGAAAGGCCTTGTCGCGGCCGTCAATAACTGCGATGAATGGTCTGTCGCAGTTAAGAGCCGCGTTGTCGACGATGCAGAAGAGTCGGTAGTGGTGGCGATTGCTGCCGTCGACACGTATCTCATGCCACCCGGTCATGTCACCGGACATGGCCTCCCAGTAGCCACCACCTCTCACTCGCTTAGGTGGTGCGGCTGCGACGTGGGCGAGGCGGGCGATCGCTTTGGCTTGCACGCTCAATGGCCACGAGCGGAGCACTTGATACCCCGGACTCGCTTCGTTGGGGTCGTCATCGCGATGGCGCTGGAAGTAGACAACGTCGTGCACTAGATCAGACGACCATCGAGGGGCCGCGCCGGGTCGACTGCGCCGAGGTGCACTCATATGATTCCTCCAATCTCGTCTTTACGGTACTGGCACCAGCAGCGTTCTCTCGAGTGACCGTGGTGCTCGCGTCAAGATACACATTCATCCAGCGCATGGTGGTGCAGTCGCAATGTCCTACGGTTGGCGCGTCGGACGCAATTGCGCCGGCCCATGTTAGATCTGGCGATTGCTCATGCGGTAGTTCTGAGCCCCAAGCGTGCCACCCATGAACAACCCAAAGGGCGCGTTCTCAACACCGACGGGCGCGTCGGCGCAGATGCTCGAGCAACGATAACCCCGCCGCTTCCTCGAACCATTTGGAGTGACCAATGAAGTAGCCGTCATAGGCGAGGTCCGCGTTGGTCGTCGATCGCACGACCTCAGCGAAATACTCAACCTCGGAGAGCGCGTATTCGAGGTGAACGACCGGCAGTACTGCGACGAGCGCGGCCCATTCACACTCGTCGAGCGGATGCATCTCCTCGTACCCGTCGAGCAATGCGTCGATGGCCCCGAGGTCCGCAGCGACGAGTCCGGTCCCCGCCAGGTCGAGCCAGTCGACGGTACTGCGCTCGAGCGCCACCGCCAGATCGTGTACGGCGAAGGTCCGGTTCGAGAGCCCGAGGTCGAACACTCCGGCCACGGTGGCGTTGGGTTTCGTCGAACTCCACGTGAGGTTCGAGGCGTGCCAGTCCCCGTGGCCCCACTGCGCAGCGAGTGCTCGCAGCAGTGGCGCAGCCTTTTCGATTGCGGGGAGGTGGTAGCGAGCGAAGTCCTCTGCGAGGGAGCGACGGGCAACGGCGCGAGCCAGGCCCGGGCGCACTGCGATGAGACGACCAAGCGCGGCCAGCGGGTCGCTGGAAGCGACGATCGCGGTGGAGCTCGCGAGGACCCCCGGCGCGGACGGCGCCAACGGGAAATCTCGGGCGGCATGATGAAAGAGGGCCAGCGCGCATCCGGCCGCTCGGGCGTGGTCGAAACTGGTGAAGGGGTACCACGACGGCACGTCGCGGTAGAGATCCACGCCAGTCGCCCTCTCGTGGACCTCGTAAATGAAGTCACCGTCTCGTACCACCGTGTCACCGTTCGTGGATCGAAGGACTTCGGGGAGTGACTGACCGCGTGCCCGCAGATAGCTGGCCAGGTCGTGCTCGACGCGCAGTCGCTCTGGCGTGCGAATCGCCACGTGGTGACGCTTCACGAAGACCGTGCCGTTCGCGAAGCGAACGAGAGCAGCAGCGCACATCGGCCGTGGACTTTGCCACGACACGACAGCTGCTTGGCTCGCGGTCACCGCTTCGTGTTGATCGAAGTGACGAAGAACTGACCGCACTTCGTCGTTAGTGAGTGCGGGCCAGTCCGCCTCGACGGGTGACGTATCCATGCCGTGCACGAGTTCACTGGTCGAGGGTGCTGACGTCCCCGCGTCACCGTCCCAGTGAGGCTTCAACGTTCCATGGATTGTCGTCGGTCCCGGCGCCGCCGAGCGATTGCGGCGACGCCGCCGCTCGCGAGCGTTGCGAGCATCGCCACGACGAACGAGCAGAGTGACGCGGACATCCAGCTCGCTGCTCGAAAGTCGATGAGGCGCCCAACGTTCGTCCACAGCGATACCCACCATGAGATGTAGCCGGGATTGATCAACTGATACGTGATGAAGCCCAGGGCCCACGGCACCAACATCGCGACGCGTTGAGGAGCACACAGCGAGAGATTCCAGTGTCCGTGCGAGAGCACGAAGAAGTCGACGATGAAGACGGCGGACATCGGAACGAAGACCGAACCTATGAGAACGAGAAAGTTCTCGTAGTCAGCAATGTTGGTCCAAAGCGCGAGCACCGTGGCGAGCGACGCGATACCCAGAGCCAGGACGCGGCGATCTAGCAGCGGGCGGAGATTCTGGATTGACACTGCCGTCGAGTACACGTCGGCGAATGATTGATCGAGTTCGCGCGTCGCGAGAAGCGCGAAGCAGAGCGACCCCAGCGGCACGGCGATGAACGCACCGTAGATATCCGACGGGTTGCGCGCGACCGTCACGAGCGCCAGCAGTCCAATGACGTAGCAAAGGATCTGGGCGGCGCTGTAGCCAACGAAGGTACCCCAGAACGCCGTTCGCTGCGAGCGTGAGTGTCGGGTGTAGTCGGCGGCCAATGGAGCGAACGAGATACCCACCGCGACGACGGTATCGGTGGCGGTCCAGTATCCCGACCAGGTGCCGTGGTTGAGGGCGGGTAGTCGATGGCGTGCGAGTTCGACAAAGAGATAGGCGAGGACGACGGCTACGGCCGGGGTGGCAAAGCGTCGTAGGATGCGGACCGCACCGAGCGGGCGGAGCGTGAGTAGACCCGTGATTACTCCCGCGAGGACAACGTAACTCCAACGCGGCAATGCGGGCGCCACCGTGTGAGCGGCCGTCGCGATCGTGACGAGTTCGAAGACGCCCCATCCGAGGCACTGCACGACGTTGAGAAGGGTGGGCAGATAAGAAAGCTCTGTGCCAAAGAGGCCGCGCAGCAGCACCATCGCCGGCGCCCCGGTGCGGGCCCCGGCGACTCCGCTCAACGCGACCGCGAGTGTGCCCAGTATCGTGCCCAGCACAATTGCCGAAAGTCCGGCGATAAGCGACAGCTCCGGTGTGCCGGTCCCACCGGGCTGCAGCACGAAGATGGCTCCGGTGAAACCGAGCAGGCTGACGCCGAGGTTGCCCCACAGCCCGAACTGATCGAACAGTCCGAGCGCCTGAGGAACTGGCTCGACGAGTGTGAGCGGGACCTCGGAGTGCTTACCGCCCGCGACGATGGTAAACGGCTCCGAATCTGACGTGGCGGGCATCACTGTCTCCTTACGCCGGCATTACCCGGTCAAGTTCAAACGGTCGGTGGCGCTTCGGCCGTGCTGGCCAGCCACCCTCTCAGCCCGGTACATCCGAGCTCCCGTATGGATCAGTCAAGAATTTACCATAGGGTGCCGTTGTCAGGAGTTTCTCGATGTTCATCGCTGAATGCAGGGGCTGACCCAAAGACTGTGCACGCCGTCGGCCTCCCTACATGAAAGTGAACCGGGCATCGGGCATCCCTTCGGCGCACCCGGAACGGTTTCAATCAGTCAGTTCAAGCGTCTAGCACCAGTGGACTTGACATGTCTACGCCGAGTAAACGAACCGTGTGATGCGTAGAGAACCCGTCAGAGAGATCGGCTCATTACAAAGGCGGCTCCAGGGCTACGCAACACTGGGCGAATTACTCCGTACGAATGCCGGCGCAACGCAGGAGTTACCTCACCAACCGGGTGCTTCGGATTTTCTTGGCGCTGGGCTACCTGCAGTAGAGAATGAGAACACCGGCCCCGTCGAATCAGAAATTGGGCATCCGAGAATCAGTTCGCCAGATACTTGGTGAGGTCAATTCCCCGATGCGGATCTGACGCGCGTGGCGAGCAAGGCCTGATCGCGTTGCAGAATGATGTGAAAGGGTCCACCCGGCTTCGTCAGTTTTGAGATGAGCGATTCTTCCGCGGAAGTGTTTTCCGTTGTGTCGAGAACAATGTACTGAATCGAGTCTGGAAATTCAGAGGGTTGCGTGGCGGTGACTCCGTAGTTAGACCGGATCCACGGATTCGGCCAGCTATAGATCTGATCGCGGTGCGACAGGTGCGGGACGACGTCGAGACTCGCCGCCACGCCCGCGTCGGCGGGCACCATTCTCACCATCTTCTCGAGCTCGCCCACTCGGGGACCGGCATTGAAGTTCCAAATTCCACTGCGGTACTGTGTGGCGTCAAGAGGCGAGGGCGACCACGCGACGTTCGAGGCCAATGCAACGATGCACAAAACGACGACCATGCCCAACCGGAGGTGGCGAAGTCGGTGACTGCGATATCGGCTGATTCCCTCGATGACGGCGAGAAAGATCCCGGCGGCGACGAATGCCGAGTACTGGTACTTGATCTGGTAGGGATACCCCTGATTGTTGAGGACGTTGACGAGCAGGGTCGGAACTGCCAAGAACAGTGTTGCCGGGGCCAAGAGCGCCAAACCAGCGACCGGCCCCAAGAGTTGAACGTAATAGTGCAAACGGTCGTGCTGAAGGGCGAGGCTCCACACCCGAGACGAATGGCGAAGCACGTTCCAGATGATGTGGCCCATTGAGTTACCGAATGCTGAGTATTGATAGAGATAAAATGGCGCGAAACCGGCGTTGGCGCCCGGCATTATTACCTTCAGGCAGAGGAAGAACCACGCTAAAGCACCCGCCACCGTGATCAGTCCTGCCCGGCGATGGTGTCGGAAGGCGAGCAGTATTCCGAGCGCCATGATGGGCAGCGCGGTGTCCTCCTTGCACGCCAGTACCAGGACGACGCACAACGCGTACCAACCCCATCGACCGCGGTCGGCGAACCAGTAGGCGAACAAGAAAGCCGGGACCGCGAGATACTCCGGGTGAAAGGGCCACCAGGTCATCCATTCCGCGGCCGGATAGAGCAGCCACGCCAACGGAATCCCGAGCGAGAGCCACGGGCTGGCGAATCGATCCCGAGCCAACAACCACAGCGGGATAGCCGAACCGGCGAAGGCGAGCGTCTGGACCAGGTAGAGGAAATGCGGGCCAGCGCCGAGCCAGTAGAACGGCACCAGTAAGTAGATAATCGGGTTCACATGATTTGCCCACATGTTGAGGCCGCGGATCGTGATGAACGGGTTCAGATGATGGGCCGCCAGCCAAATCTCCTGGTCGAAAATGCCCATGTCGAAATCGAATGTGCCAAAATTCGCCTGCTGGAGCCACGTAAGCCACCCGAAGACGACGACGTACACGCCGATCATCGCCGAGAGGATCAGTTCGGGCCTCAACCAACTTCGAATCGTGGCCGGCGGTGATGATCGGTTCAGTGGTTGAAGAGGCAATTAATTCGGAACTGATCCCAAGGCGTTGGCAACGCCGCCAGGGGCGTACGTCACTGAATAGAGAACAGTTCCCACGGGCACGCCGGGGCTGGCTGTCGCGGTCGTAGTCAGTATTTCGGTCTCAAGCAGGAGGCCCGTGGTCGGGTCGAGGACAACGACGTCCCCACTACTGGGATCCTCGATCGCGGTGCCCGATCGACCGATGGCGTCGGTTCGACTTCCGATGATCGCTACTCCGGGTAGTTGGGCCAGCACGTGGTAGAGCACCGGACCGAGAATGAGAGGTGCCACGGGGAAGGTGAGAAGATTGTTCACGATGTCGAACTGTGCCGCGACGTTACAGACCTGGCCTGGGGCAAAGACCTGGGCCGAATCGCCGCTCCGAGAAGGACACCCTCCTTTTGGACTGCTCGGGGAGACCTGGCCAACGTCGTTCACCCTGCCCGCTGCTAAGAGTGCTCCGAGAGTAGTGGGGTCACTCGGGAGCAACGTGACGCCCGGCTCGTCGGGCGTCGATGGCGGAATCGCGCGGGTACTGGTCGTCTGGATGCAGTGGTTTGGCTGTCCACTCGCCGCCCAGAGGGCTTGATCTGCAGAGGAGAGGAAGTGGCCTGATCCTTGCGGCGCGCTCTGTTCACTGCCCGATCCATCTGCTGCTGTCCAAGTCTCGGAGACAATGGGGGACAGGTAGAAGACTGGGGTCTGTGTGCCCTCAGAGTTGAGCACACTGAAACCGCAATTCTGCAAGATCACGCTCTTCTCGTAGTAGTACTGACCTGAACTGAGCGGCGGGAGCACTGCTTGGGCAGCTGCTACTTGTGCTGCTCGGTCGAGCACTGCGGCCGCAGCGACCGTTGGCTTCTCGCCAACATTTGTGATGGTCACCGTCACGGCGATTGCCACAGCGGCGACGGTAGCAACGGCGAGAACGAATTGGCGTTGGCGACGGGGAGCGCGACTTTTCCTGGCGCGCGAAGACGTATTGTCGACGACAATTTCCGCTTCGAGGACAGTGCGCGCTTGCTCCATGACGTCTCGTGACGGGGGGTTCACCTTGCCGGCTCGGATTAGGTCATCAATGGTTCCCATGTCCACTACCTCCTTGATTGTCAGTGCGATGACGAAGTGAGAATTGCGATACTTCGGGCTCTAGCGACGGAGCCTCAAGTTGGCACTTCACGAACTCTCGTGCTCGGTGAAGACGGCTCCGGATCGTTCCGGCGGGCACGTCAAGCACGAGAGCAATCTCCGTTGGCGAGAGTTCTTCCCACGCAGTAAGTAGAAGAACCTCCCGTTCGTTACCGGGCAGTTCTTGGATGGCCTTGTACAAGAGCGGTCCAAGTTCCTTGGCGTTTAAGCAATCTTCGACGGCTGGCCATGGATCGTTAGAGACCTCGATGCTTCCTGTGATCGGCGCTCGATACTTTCGCCAATATGAGAAAACGGTATAGCGGGCAATTCCGTAGAGCCAGGGTCGTGCTTCTGACCACTCGCCTTCGTATCGATGCCTCGACTTATAGGCGGCAATCCAAACGTCGGCGAGCAAGTCATTCGCAGGATCGGTTCCAACTCTTCTAGAGAGGTAAGCGTGAATGTCTGATGCATGAGCGTCAAAAACCGTCAGAAAAGCACTATTGGCATCTCCGTTGGTTTGTATTCTGCGCATTGCGCCGCCTCTCACATCTATACATGTCCAAACTCAACAAAGCGTTCGCAGTATGTGACCCGGGGCTGACGTAGGGGACCACACCGACGCAAAAATGCTGAAAGGGATCAATCCTCGTTACAGAGTAGAGCCCTACTCACTTCAACTAAACCGGGTCTGCGTGGCGTCTTTAGAATGCCCGAGAATGTCATAGGGATTGGAATCTTCCATTATCGACGCAGCGTAGCAAGACGATCCGGAAAACTCAGTTGCGGGCAATTAGCGCGGGAGTGGGTTGGTCCGAAGAGTCGAGTCCCTAGACGTGGTTAGTTGCAGTACCTCTGCTCGTGGCCTTCGGGGTTGTCGTTATTCTCATCGTCACACGTCAGGAGAGCGCGCCGGCGATGAGTTGCCCCATCGCTCCAAAGTTGCATGCAAGGTAATACCCGGCTCCGTTAGGACGCACCATTGCGAACCCGTTGGTTCGCTCAACCGTTCGGAACGAACACGATGAAGCAGTTGGTAGCAAGATGTTGTGAATACGTTGTTACAGGATTCTGCTAGCGATAAGTGAGGAGGTAGGACCATGGCGACGAGCGGGATTCAGCGACCAAGTGGGGTTTCTGCAGAGTTCATCATGTCGCCTTGTCCAGGTTGCGCTCTCCCATGACGGCTATCCGTCAATTGGCAGTTATCGAGCTCGACATCGTGAGGGGCGTGCCCATGACCGTGCGGGTTGCAGTAGCGGTGAATCAATGAAGAGAATCTGGCTACGCCATATGTCGCTTGCGCTAACGTGCGTCGCTCTGGGTGTCCCGTTAATGGCCCGAGCTTCGGGCGCCAGCGCCGCGTTGACACCGAGAGTGGCGACGGCAACGGTGCCGTATCCGATGCTCGGCACGAACCTCACTACGGAGTACGTCGCTGCCGGAACGCAACCATCGATCACGGTGACCGCGAGCGATCCCACCGGTACTCCCAATACGGGGGTGTCCGAGTACCTATGGGGACCACTGCAGGTCCCAACGTCTGGTGTCTGCTCCACTCTCACGCTCGCTCAATTCGACACGGCGAGTCCGGGCGTCGGTGTCTATACCTCGATGATTCCCAATTTGTTGGGGACGGTAGTTAGCGCTAGCGGTCCTGCAACCATCGTCGGCCCCGTCGCCGCAACGGCGGGTTGTTATGGGTGGACTACGCCCATATCGGGGACCGCGGAATCAACTTCACCAACCACGACTACGACAACTACGACCAAAGTGCCGGCTGCCGCAAAGGCGTCCATCACTTGCATGCGCGGTAGGACCACCAAGAAGGTGACGTCGGTGAGCCCGAAGTGTCCCAGCGGTTACAAGAGAGCACTGACAATTTCGTGTATCAAAGGATCAGCGACCAAGAAGGTGACAGCGGTGAGCCCAAAGTGTCCTCGCGGTTACAAGGAAAGGAAGAGCGCTCCCAAGTCACCCGTGACCACCACGACTACGACAATCCCAGCTCCCACGGCAGGCCTTGCCACGTGCGGGGACTGCGGCGCGGCGGCATTGATTAACGCCGACCGAGCGAGTGTTGGCGTTGCCCCGTTCGTCATTATTGAAGACAATCCGGTGGATGAGTTGAGTGCACTTCTTTTTGTGTCGGCTGCCGACGATCCGGGCATAGCGGCATGGAACATTACGGCGACTGACACGCCGCAACAAGCCGCCATAGCAGCCGTAGATGCGTGGTGGGCCGAAGGTCCGGGCCCGTTCGGTACCGCTCACGGTCACTACGACGACATTGTGAACCCGAACTACACGTCCATCTCCGTCGCAATTGCGTTCCAACCAGCGGGCACTCCGTTTGGTCCTTGTTGGGTGGTCGTTGCGTCGTTCTAAATGACGTCGACAAGGCACTACTTGGTCTGTTGCCCGCCACGTTTCACGTCGAGTGAATCAGCGCTCGCGTCAGTGGATCGACGTCGGGGATTGGTCGGAAGCCACGGCGCGGGGGGAGTGCTAACTACCCGCACTCGGCGTAGTGCGTCATAGGCCGCACGAGTACCCTCCAAAGCGACCTCGATGCGACTCACGCCGCTCACCAGTACCTCGCACTGTGCTCGAAGCTCGGCGATCTCCCCGTGTGCGGCCTCTAGCTCAGCCTTCAGGCGCTCCACTTCACCGTCGGCAACGTAGGACCGGCCTCCCCTGAACGGTTCATCCAGAATCTCCAGACCCGCATTGTTGAGAGCGGCCACGCTCACGAAGATGCGTTTGTTTTGATCCTCTCGGGGCTCGGGTATCAATGCACCGGCCTCGATCAATCGCCGCAAGGTCCCGTGCGACTTGTGGCACGCTCGGGCGGCTTCACTGAGAGTTAGAAGTTTCGTATCCATTGACTAATCATATCAGAGCAGTGTTTGCTTGTAAATGATGCTATTTCCCGTAATTAGATACTCTTCTAGGGGACTCGCAGGAGAAATTTTGAGGAATCTGGAAATTTGCCTTGCTTATGAGTATACATATGCTACTCTGCGTCACAGAAACTTCTAGCGTAAGGGGTGGGATGTCGCATCAGCCGAGTACAGGTAACAGAATTCATCTACAATGGATATGCAAAAGTTTACTCGTTCCGTTCATCTGTGTAGCTATGCTCGCCGCGGCAATCGATATCGCCGCCGCCGCGAACACGACAGGTCCCGGTGACGGTACCTACGGCGGCTACTCCTCGCACTTCTGGGGCGCCTACGTTCTCGACACCACCGATGGGACGCTCTACGGTTACTGCGTCGATCCCGGTCAGGCCAGCCCGGACAACCCGGCGATCACCCATGACACCTACACCGTCTCGACCGTCTCCAACGCCTCGGAAGCAACGCTCGGTTGGCTCGCCGTCCAGACAGGCAGTGGCGCACTCGGTCTGAGTGCGAACAATCTCGCCGGCGGAATCTCGATGGTCGCGTACAACACCTATGGAGGCGGCAGCATTGACAGCGGTCCGGTGTCCGCGGCAGCGATCAGCACCGTAACCAACTTCATCGATAACTATCCCGGTACGTGGACCATTAGTGCGACGCTTCAGGCAGCGCCTGCGGGTGGTTACGTGGCCGGAAGGACCTACACCGGCGAGGTCCACGTCGCGGCCGGCAACGGCAACGGTGTTCCCGACGTTCAGATCCTCAGCCCCGCCGTTGGCGGCGCGGGGGAGTTCAGCTCGTTCGCCTGGACGAACGCCACTACGGGCGGAGGCGGGAATGCGTCCTTCACGTGGAGCGATGACAAAGCCGGCGACTCCTTCTCCGCTAGCTTCACCTCGCGGTACGGCCTACCCACGGGTGTCGCCGACCTCGGCCGTGCCCCGGCTGGCTCAGGCGGTCAAACCATGTTGCTCGGAATTACGCGGAGTAACGCTTCAGCAACAGTCAACGGCACGACCGTCTCAAGCACGACGGTGAGTCCGGTCGTCACCGTGTACTTAATAAAGGTGGCATCCGGCGATGTTACGGACACTCCGATTGCCGGCGCGGTCTTCAACATCGCAAGTGCCAGTGGAACGGTGTTGTATACCGGCGTGACTACCCAGACCACTCCCGTGGAGATTGATGCGTTGGTTGAACCCGCCGGGATGACGGCCGACACCGTTTACGAAGTGATCGAGACGTCGGCACCTGCTGGCTACACGGTTCCAACGGACAACGTGACCTCGTTTACGACGCCTGCCAGCGGAGGAACCATGACCGTGACGGTTGCCGACCCCGTCTCAACGGTCACGCCACCTCCGCCACCGCCCAATACCGCGTCGGTGTACATGATCAAGACTTCGACGACTGATCCCACCGACACGCCGGTCGCGGGCGCCGTATTCAACCTGGCCGACGGCGGCGGCAACGTGCTGGCGACGGGCATCACGAGCACGACATCTCCGGTAGAGATCGACCAACTCGTGTCCGGCGGTATGACTGATGGCTCGACCTACGAGCTCATCGAGACGGCGGCTCCCGCTGGCTACTACATCGCAGCGAACAACGTGACCACGTTCACGATTCCCGCCGGCGCGACCACCGACGAGGTAATCGTCGCTGACCCGCCGGTCCCCAGTCCAACGGTCGCGACGCAAGTCACTTCGGACAGTGGACTGCCGGGCACGGTCTTGAGCGACATCGTCACGGTTTCTGGCGACGACGGAGAGGCCGGTGTCATCATCGGAACGTTGTATGGCCCGGTGGCGCCGTCCGCCACGGGAAGTTGCGGCGACCTGACGCTCGCCCAGTGGGAAGCGGGAGCAACCCAGACCTTCACGACCGATATAACCGGCAACGGTACCTACACCATCACCGGCCCGACCTCAGCGTCGGCTGGTTGCTACGGCTGGAGCGATACGATCACCCTGACTCCTTCGAGTACCACGGGCTCGTCCTCACCCACCTCACCCACGGAATCGACTGCCATCACCGTGCCGGTCTACTTCGTCAAGGCGTCGTCCACTGACCCCACCGACACGCCAGTTGCCGGCGCGGTCTTCTCGTTAGCCGACGCCAGTGGCAACATTCTGGCGACGGGCATCACGAGCGCCACGACACCCGTGGAGATCGATCAACTCGTATCGGGAGGAATGCCCGAGGGCGCGACCTATGAGCTCATCGAGACCCAAGCTCCCCCTGGCTACTACGTTCCAACCGGCAACGTGACGACGTTTACGGTACCGATGGACGCGACCGCGTACACGGTGCTCTCCATGGCGGCCACGACGTCAATTGCGCCGAGCCCCAATAATGGCGTTCGCCCCACCGGCCAACTCTTCGCCGTCAGCTGTCCCGGCGCCACCACCTGCATCGCCGTCGGCATCGACAACTCTCAACAGGTCGCCACCTCCGTTGGCACTCTGTCCGGTGGCACCTGGACCTGGAGCGCCGAGACCCAGGCCGGCAACGGCTACGGCGACCTCACCGCCATCAGTTGTCCCAGTGCGACGTCGTGCGTCGCCGTGGGTTTCAACTCCAACCGAAACAACATCACCATCGCCGGCACGCTCTCGGGTGGCACCTGGACCTGGAGTGCCGAGTCGCTGGTGCCCGGACAGAGTAGCCAGGGCGAACTCACCGGCGTCAGCTGTCCTACCGCAATGACCTGCGTCGCCGTGGGATATGAAAGCAGTAACAACACCTACCAGAGCATCACTACGGTCGGCACTCTCTCCGGTGGCGCGTGGACCTGGACCGCCCAGTCAGTCGTCACGCCCGACGCCACTGGCTACGGCCGGCTCAACGCGGTCAGTTGCCCCACTGTGACGTCGTGCGTCGCTGTGGGCTACGACGGCAGCCTTCAAAACGGCAGTAACCAGTCCATCACTACTGTCGGCGCGTTGTCCGGTGGCGCGTGGACTTGGACCACCGAGTCACCAGTTTCGGCTGACGCTTCCGGTGCGGGTTACCTCTACGGCGTCAGTTGTCCTACCGCGACAACATGCGTCGCCGTGGGCTTCGACGCTGGCGCCCAGTCCATCACCACGTCGGGCACACTGTCCGGTGGCAGTTGGACCTGGACAGCGGACACGGTCATCACGCCGGACTCCTTCGGCTTCGGCGACCTCTACGGGGTCAGTTGTTCCAGCGCGACCACCTGCGTCGCCGTTGGTCAGGACCCTTACGATCCCATCGCCACCGTCGGTATCCTGTCGGGCGGCACCTGGACCTGGAGCGCGGCGTCATCCGCGGCGGGTGATCCGACCACCGGCACCGGCTACGACCGGGGCGTCGGTTGTGCCAGCGTGACGACGTGCGTCGCCGTGGGCTACGACCGAGCCTTCGCAGGCATCGCCAACGTCATGGAACTCCCACAAGGGCCAGTCACTGCGCCAACTGCTGCGTACACCGTGACGGTCACCGACCCGCCGATGCCCACGCCCGCGCTCTCGACGCAGGTCGGCGCACCGGTCGTGAGCGTCGCCGCGACCGCCCTGACCGATACCGTCACCGTCTCGGGCAACGACGGAGAGGCTGGAACAATTACGGCGACGTTGTACGGACCGGTCGCGGTGCCCAGCTCGATGAGCTGTGTTGACGTGACCCTCGTGCAGTGGGAGGCGTCAGCGAGCCAGAGCTACTCCGTTGCTATCACCGGCGACGGTCCCGTGGTGATCACTGGTGCTGTTCCTAACTCGACGGGTTGCTACGCCTGGGCGGAGAGCCTCACGTTGA
>Ga0224557_1002879_pt1 | contig 14056 bp, 11 predicted proteins | sample 714S31014metaG_FD_180677 | JGI IMG/M metagenome (GOLD analysis project Ga0224557, IMG submission 180677) | Peat soil microbial communities from Stordalen Mire, Sweden - 717 S3 10-14 | ecosystem: Environmental > Terrestrial > Soil > Wetlands > Peat | place: Sweden: Norrbotten County, Stordalen...
AGGTTTGATTTGGTGTGGAGCCTTCCGGCGGTATCTATTATGAGCATGTCACAGCCGCCGTTCTTCGCGTTTTTCACCGCGTCAAAAACCACAGCAGCAGGGTCCCCGCCGTCTATCCCCTTGATTATCCGGGTTCCCGAGGCTTTTGCCCATGCCTCAAGCTGTTCTATAGCGGCCGCCCTGAAAGTATCAGCCGCGGCGAATATGACTTTTCCGCCGTTTTTGGCGTAGATTCCGGAGAGTTTTGCCGCCGTTGTGGTTTTTCCGGCGCCATTAATGCCGCATAAAATAATTACTTTTTTCAATGCCTGCGGGGCAACGGACGGCTGATTCAGGGAATCAGAAAAAATATCCTTCAGAAGCTTTTTTACCCCTTCATAATCCGATATTTTATCCCTTTTAATGGCCTCAAGTATCCCCGATATTATTTCAAGGTCTATATCCGCCTCGATGAGCGCCTCTTCAACATCCTCGATGTGTTCCCTTGCGGGCCCGGAGGAAAATATTTTCTTAAGTTTTTCAAGAAACCCCCGCGGTTTTACAAAACTATTCTTTTCCATTTTCAGGTTTTTCCCCGGCCTGCTGTTCAGCGGCGTCGGCCTCCTCAATTTCCCTTTTCTCCTCCGCGCGTTTCTCGCTTTCTTTCAGCGCCGCTGATTTTCCGTCATGCTGAAGTATATCTTTAATCTTGTCCTTATCCCTGTCCAGCTTCACGGAAAGAATGCGGGAAACGCCGGCCTTTTCCATGGAAACGCCGTAAATGACGTTGCCAATCTCCATGGTAAGCTTGTTGTGGGATATTATTATAAACTGCGTCATCTTGAACGACTTCACAAGATTTGTAAACCTTGTGACATTTATGTCGTCAAGCGGCGCGTCTATCTCGTCCATTACGCAGAACGGCGACGCCTTTGTCAGGAAAAGCGCAAACAGCAGGGAGATGGCGGTTATTGCCTTTTCCCCTCCAGATAAAAGCGAAATATTCTGGAGTTTCTTTCCCGGAGGGCGCGCTATTATGTCAATGCCGGACTCGAGTATGTTTTCCCTGTCGGAGAGCAGGATGTCAGCCTCGCCGCCGTTGAACATAGTCTTGAAAACCTCGGCGAACTTTATCCTTATTGCGTCAAAAGCCTTTGTAAAGAGTTCCTGCGATTCCTCATTGGCCTTTTTTATTATTTTCTTAAGGTTTTCCCTCGCTGAAACCAGGTCGTTATACTGCAGTTGAAGATGTTCATTACGGTTCTTTAACTCGTTATATTCCTCGATGGCCACAAGGTTTATAACCCCGAGCCTGTCTATTTTTTCCCTGTATTCACCGATTTTTACCCCGAGCTCGACGTATTCATCCTCGCCCACCTCGGCCGATAATATTTCACCGTCCGCCGGCGTCAGCTTGAATTCCAGCATAAGTTTTTCGCGTATGGCCGCCATCTGCACTTCAAGTTCGTTTATCCTTATCTTTATCTCATACTGCTCGTCTTTGAGCCTGTCCCTGGTCTTTGACATGGCGCGTATATTTTCTTCGGTGGAATGCATCAGCGCCTTGTAATCATCAAGTTCCTTTTTGGCGCTTTCCAGCGCGGCCTCGTCCCCTGAAAGCGATGATTTTATCGTTTCCACCTGCCCCGCGCCGGCGCGGCTTTCTTCCTCGGCCTGAAGCACCTTTGCGTTTAGTTCGGTCATTTCCTTCTGGGTCGACTGATAATCAGCTTCAATCTCGGTAAGCCTTGTGATTATCATTGCCTTGTTGTTTATCTCGAATTCATATTCGTTCTTAAGCGCGAGTATTTCCATCTTTTTGTCGTCAATGACCGATTTTTCCCTGGAAATTTCCTCTTCCCTGCTGATAATGGCCGCTTTTATCGATTCACCCGAATTTTTAACCTGTTCGAGCCGGGCAATAAATTTGTTTTCTTCCGCCGATAGCGATTCTTTTGACGCGAGCAGGGATAATTTTTCATTTTCAAGGGATTGTTTATCCCCGGCCACCCGTTTTAATACCGCGTCATGCCTTTCCCTGTCCTCTATTTTTTGTTTTATGCGTTCATCGTCCTTGATAACCTCCACATACTGGGTGTGGTAGGTAACGGACAGGTTCTCAATCTCATGTTCGAGCGCGGATATGTTATTGGCCTGAAAAACCCGTTCTTCGTTCAATGCCGCGGACTTTCCGCGCGCGTTCGCGATCTCAACTGTTATCTCTTCTATTTCCCTTTCCCTTGACAAAAGCCCTTCACCCGACAGCCCTTCGCCCTTGGTGTAGATATTATAATTGGACAAAAGCTCCCCGTTAAGGGTCAACAGGAAGTACTGCTCGTCTTTTTTTATTTCATCGATAACAGCGCGCGCCTTTTCAATATTTTCAGCGACAAAAATCGAGGCAAAAAGAAGTTTTATGGCCTCGTTTTTTTCCTCCGTGACTATCTTGTCCGGAAGATAGGCAAGAATATTTTTATGCGTTACGGCCGCGCGCCATTTGTCCAGGATGGCATTGCGGTCCAATCCGCGCGAATCTGCGTTTATAAATGAAATTTCGCCTTTTTCCATTTCATAAAGCGAAAATATTTCCTCTATCATTTTGTCGTTCCTGACAAGCACCGTCTGTAAAAGCCCCGCAAGCGTCTTTTCCACGGCGCGCTCATAGGGTTTTTCAACTGTTATAAGGTTTGCGGCGACGTCAACCAGGCCGCCCTTTGACTGCTCGTCAAGCTGCTGCCTGTATTCGGTCAAAACTTTCCTTACTATTTCTCCGTATCCCTCCATGCGGTCCTGCATCTGCGCCAGAAAATTGGACCTGGATTCAAGCCTGGAAATTGTCAGCCCCATATCCCTGGCCGCTTCTTCAACGGTCAAAAGCGACGATTTCTTTTTCATCTTTTCTTTTAACAGGTATTCTTCCTTTTCCTTGATGCCTTTTATTTCCTCTTCCTTTAAAGTCCTGTTCTGGCTGATCGCCTGCATTTCTATGTCGGTTCTTTTGAGTTTTTCTTCCGCCTCCGCCGCGGATGCGTCAAGCTTCAGCGCCTGCTCCTCTATATTCCTGCAGTTTACATCAAGCTCCACTATCTTTGATTTAAGGGCGTTAATCTCCCCGTTAATGGCCTCGGACTCGGCGGCGTTCGCGTCCCGGCTTTTGCGCGCCTCTTCATACTGCGCCGTCAGCCCGTCATAACTGCCGTTAAGTTCCCCCAGCTGGGCCTCGCGTTCCCTTATGATTGATTCCTTCTCTATCATTGCGGAATTTTTGGATTCAATATCAAGTTTCAACGATTCTATCTTGCCGACGTTCTCAATATTCCCGTTTTTAAGGGACTCAATGCGCTGTAAAAGCTCTTCCCGCCTCTGGGCCAGGTATTTCAGGCTGTCTTCCAGCCTTTTTATCTCTTCCTGCTTAATGACCCATTTTTCCCTTTTCTCGGCCATATCGCGTTCCATTTCAAGGCTTTTTAATTTCATCGCCTCAAAATCGCGTTCATACGTGGAAAGCGAGGACTCTTCGGCCTCTATGCGCGAGTCAACACCGGCCTTTTGTGATTCATAACCGCTCTTTTTCGCCATCCTGTCCTTTATGTCTTTTTTATGGACGCGTATTTCCATGTCGCTGCATTCGCTTTTTAAAACCTTGTATTGCTCCGCCTTTTTAGCCTGCCTTTCGAGCACCGATGTCTGGCGCTTGACCTCGGCCAGGATGTCGTTTATACGCAGCATATTCTGTTCTGTTGTTTCGAGTTTCCTGAGAGCTTCGTCCCTTTTCTTTATATATTTTGTTATGCCCGCCGCTTCCTCGAATATTTCCCTTCTTTCAACCGGTTTGGCGTTTATTATCCTGTCAACCTCGCCCTGTGATATGATGGAATATGAATCAAGCCCTACTCCCGTATCCATAAAAGTTTCCACAATATCCTTCAGCCTGACGGGCTGGTCGTTGATTGAGTATTCGCTCTCACCGGAACGGTAAAGCCTGCGGGTTACCTTGACTTCATTATAGTTTAAGGGTATTGTTTTATCCGTGTTGTCCATAACAATGGATACTTCCGCCATTCCCAGCGTCTTGCGCGAATCAGATCCGATAAAAATAACATCTTCCATTTTTCCGCCGCGAAGCTGCTTTGCGCTCTGTTCTCCCAGCACCCACCTTATGGCGTCAAATACATTAGACTTGCCGGAACCGTTCGGGCCGACGACAATTGTGATATCCTGTCCGAACTGAAGGCTTGTCTTGTCGGCAAATGATTTAAACCCGAATATATGAAGTTCTTTTAGTTTCAATTAACTTCTCCTTGATAATTTTTAGAAAATTTTCACGCCCTGATCCTGTCAAAAGCCCCCTTGATAGCCTCAATCTCTTCCCTCGTCAGGCCGGGATGTACCGGCAGGCTTATGACCTCAAGCGCGGCCCTTTCAGATGCCGGCATTGACGGTATCTTCCTTAACACCTGTTCATAAAACGGCTGTTTGTGGATTGCAATCGGATAAAATATCTTCGCGCCGATGCCGTTATCCGTGAGCGTCTTTAAAACCTCGTCGCGCCTGTTATTTTTCACCCGTATGGTAAACTGATGGTAAATATGAAAATTCTTCCCCCCCTCTTTCGGCGGAACAATAAAATCAAATTTGGATAGATGGGCCGACAATTCGGCGCTGTTTTGCCTGCGTTTTTCGTTGAACGAGTCGAGTTTTTTCAGCTGGACCAGCCCTATTGCCGCCTCAATATCCGTCATCCTGTAATTATAACCAAGGCGCGTATGGTAATAAACCCTTTCTGAACCGTGATTAATAAAACTGCGCGCGATTTCAGCGGCTCTGTCGTCGTTCGTCACGACCATTCCGCCTTCCGCCGTTGTTATATTCTTTGTGGCGTAAAGTGAAAAGGAACCGCCGTCGCCGAATGTACCCGCTTTTTGCCCGGAAAATTTGGCGCCGTGGGCCTGGGCCGCGTCCTCTATTAATTTTACTTTGTATTTTTTAGTGATCGCCGAGATGGCGTCCATATCGCAGACCTGTCCGTATAAATGCACCACCATAACAGCTTTTATCTTCCTGAAAATATCCCTTTTAAGCGCCTCTTCTATCTTCTCCGGGTCGATATTGAATGAATCCTCTTTTATATCCGCGAAAACAGGCGTTGCGCCGGCGTGAAGTATGGAATTGGCAGTGGCTATAAACGAAAAAGGGGTTGTAAGCACCCTGTCGCCTTTTCCTATGCCGTTCATGACCAGGCATGTGTGCAGCGAACAGGTTCCGTTGGATACGGCAATCGCGTGTTTTACCCCGGTGTATGCCGCAAACTGTTTTTCAAATTCCTTCACCTTCGGCCCTGAGGCTATTATACCGGAATTAAGGACCTCAAGAACCGCCTCTTTCTCGGCGGCGTCAAGGTTCGGTTTCGATATTGGTATCATTTGCTTTTCCTCCATCCATATATGAACAGTTTATTTTTATCAGCATACCTTAAAAGTTCTTCCTTGTTAAGCAAAAAAGTCCTGCCGGCTTCGGCTATTATTCCCCTGCCGCCGAGGCTTTTCACAAGTTTTATGGTCCTTAACCCGATAGCGGGGATGTCATACCTTATATCCTGTTCCGGCCGGGCCATTTTAACAACGGTAAACGGCTGTTTTGAAAGTTTTGCGCCGCGCCTTATGCAGTTATCCGTGCCTTCCATGGCTTCCGCCGCCCATATCATTCCCGATGCGGCCACAACGGTCTGCCCGACATCAAGATGCGCCAGCGAACGCGCCGTATTCACCGCATACATATATTCCCTTATATCGGGCTTTATTTCAGTCAGCGCCCCGGCAGGCATGATCGCCCCGTCCATTAAATATGTGGTGGGAACCGTTTTTATCCCGTCCTTTTCAAACTCCGCGATGGCCGACTCCATAAGGGATTTTGCGCTTTTATCCTTAAGGCCGAAAAAGGCCGTTCTTGTCCGCTCGTCAAAAATAATATCCTTTAAAAGGGTTTCAGGCCGTACATAACCGAGGAACATTATATGTTTTATCCCTTTTTTGACGCATATTTTTATCATATCCTCAAGGTGCGCGGGTTTTATTTTTATTTTTTCAAACTTAAAATCCGACAGCCGGGAATTACCCTCGCCCTGTATCTCAAAAACGAGGACATCCTGCCCGTTTTTTGCGGCGTTCCTCAGAAATATCAGCGGAAGTTCCCCGCCGCCGGCAATAAGCGCAAGCTTTTTAAACTTCACCTGCTGACGCCCCTTTGTGAATTTTTTATAAATTCAAGAAAATATTTCACGTCTTCGTTCATAGGTATTGTTTCCTCTATTTTTTCCACCGCATCGGCAAAAAGCAGGGATTTATCCCTGAAAAAATGCGTGTACAGATGCTCCAGTATTTTGATGCGCTCCGGGGTAAAGCCGTTCCTTTTCAGGCCGACCTTGTTAAGTCCGTGTATTTGCGACGGGTTGCCGTCGATCATCATAAACGGCGGGACATCCTTTACTATTTTGGAACCGCCGCCCAGCATTACATAGGAGCCTATCCTAACGTGCTGGTGAATAAGCGCGTAGCCCGAAATAACAGCGCAGTTGTCCAGCGTGACATGTCCCGACATACCCACATTATTTATAATGGTATTTTTATTTCCGATGACACAGTCATGCGCAATGTGCACCATCGTCAGAAGAAAGTTTGAATCGCCCAATACTGTCGCCGCCCCCTCATGCGTCGCCCTGTGAATTGACGCGTATTCCCTGATGACATTATTGCTGCCGATTTTCACCATCGAAGGCTCGTTGTGATACTTCAGGTCCTGGGGCGCCGCCCCTATCATCGCCCCTTCGCCGATATAATTGGAGCTTCCCATGACGGTATATTCAACATGCGCGCGCGCGGCTATGACGCAATTCTCCCCTATTTCACAGCTTTCATCGATTATTGCGAACGGGCCGACAGTGACGCTTTCCGCAAGTTTGGCCTTTGGTGAAACAATTGCCGTTGGATGAATATTCATAAAATCTCCCGTTTTAGTTTATAAAAAATGTTTTGACCCTGTTTTGTATTTACTTTGCGGCGTCCGCAACCATTGCCATCATGTCCGCTTCAGCCACTTTGTCTTCGCCGACAAAAGCGTCCCCGTGCATGGTGCCTATTGCGCCTTTCATCTTGGTTATTGTGACCACAAATTTCAGCGTATCACCCGGCGTAACCGGCTTCCTGAATTTTACGTTATTAATTGTCATAAAATAAACAGCCTTTGGCGCTTCGGCGCCGGACAATTTTTTCATCATCAGAACCCCGCCCGTCTGCGCCATTGCCTCCACTATCAATACACCCGGCATGACCGGGGCTCCCGGAAAATGGCCCTGAAAGAACCACTCGTTCATGGTGACATTCTTGATTGCGGTTATTGATTCCCCCTCCGTGATATCGATAACGCGGTCAACCAGAAGGAACGGGAACCTGTGCGGGATAAGTTTCTGTATTTCTACTACGCTCAAAGTTTCGCCCATAAAAAAACCTCCGTATCTATTTGTTGTCAAACAATTTATTTATAATTTTCGCCATTTCAATATTCTGCTTATGGCCCGTCTTTACGGCTATTATATGCATATTAAGGCTGCCCTGGATAAGCTTAAAATCACCCGCAATGTCAAGCACCTTGTGGCGGGTAAGTTCGTCGTGATACCTTAAAGTACCGCTCACAGGAGCGCCGTCTTCTCCGATAAGAATCGCGTTCTTCAGGCTGGCTCCCTTGATAAGGCCGGCTTTAATCAGCCAGCCTATTTCGGATTTAAACCCGAAAGTACGCGCCTTTGAGACTTCTTTTTCATAAATTGAAGGGGTTATATCCGCGGAATAATCCGCGGGCTTTACACCGTATTTTGAAAAATCTGAAAAATATGATATTTTAAGGCCCTTCCATGGTATGACCGCGATATATTTATCCTCATCCGCGAGCATTAATGGTTCTTTAAGGATCATCTCTGTTTTTTCTTTTTTTTGTTCACATATTCCGGCTCTTTTTAACGCCATCACATATGAAAAAGAACTGCCGTCAGCCGCAGGCGGTTCGTTGCCTATTATTTCAATAAGACAGTTGTCAACCCGCAGCCCCTGAAGCGCGGAAAGCATATGCTCCACGGTATGAACAATGGAACCCTTATAGCGTATGGTCGTACCGCGTTTTGTATCAAGCACCAGCGCCGGGGATAATTTATAAGTAAACCCGCTGTTTTTTACGGATATACCCGATCCCCCGGGAGCCGGGTTAAATATCACAGTTGTTTTTTTGCCTTTATGCAGCCCCGGCCCTTCAACGGCCGCAGGCTTAATCAGGGTAGTCTGCTTCATTTTTTTTCTTTTGAGGGTGTTTCCAGGGCCTTTACCCTTTTAAATAGTTCCTCAAGCTTCATCATATATGCCTCGGCTTTTCGAAGCTGCATTACAGGCCTTGCCGGGGTTCCTGTAAGCATCGCCCCCGCCTCGACATTTCCGGGAATCCCTGCCTGTGAGCCGATTTTTGCGCCGTCGCCTATCGTGACATGGTCGACTATCCCCACCTGTCCTCCTATGACACATCCCGCGCCTATTTTTGTCGAACCCGCTATTCCGGCCTGCGCGACGATTATTGTAGATTCGCCTATTTCGCAGTTATGGGCTATATGTACAAGGTTGTCTATTTTCACATTATTGCCTATCCTGGTCGACCCGAAAGCCGCGCGGTCAATGCATGCGTTGGCCCCGATTTCGACGCCGTTTCCTATCAAGACATTGCCTATCTGCGGCACCTTTAAAAGCGCGCCGTTATCCTCTATAAAGCTGAAGCCGTCCGCGCCTATTACCGTGCCGGAGTGTATTATGCAGTTATCGCCGACTGCGCATCCGGGATAAATACTTACATTTGAATTTATCACGGTGCCCGTCCCGACCGTACAACCTGCGCCTATTGATGTAAAAGCGCCGATGAATGAATTTTCGCCTATGGAAGCCTTATCGCCGATAACCGCGAAATCTTCAATGGTTACGCCCCCGGCTGTCTTTGCGGAATCCGCGACAGAAGCTTTCGGCGATATGCGCGGCTGTTTTTTCTGCACCGGCATAATTATTGATATTGCCTTTACATAAGCCGCCTTGGCGTTTTTTACCTTTAAAACAGCCTTGCCTTTTATCTCATCGACAGAATCGGAAATTATGGCATAAGCGCCGGATTTTTCAGCTTCTGCAATAAATTTGGGTTTTAAAATAAAACTTATATCGGATTTTCCCGCGCCGCGTAAATCAGAGACCCCGGAAATGATTATTCCGGGGTCGCCGTTGATTATCTGCGCAGTTATCGCTGACGCCAGTTCCTTTAATGTAATATCCATGGGAACCTTGCGTTTACTGATCGTTCATTTGTTTTAATACTAAATAGGTAATATCATCGCCGCCAAAAAGGAGCATGCTCTTTTCAAAGACATAATCATAATTCTTTTCCTTTGCTATCTTCTGCACTATCGCCCTTATCTCCTCGACTATATTTGCGGTAAGATCCTTTTCCTGGTCCATAAGCTTCTGCTGCAAATCCTGCGCCTTTGTCTGGAGTTTTTCCGCCCTGCTCTGAAGGTCTTTCTGTTTCTGCTCCACGGTGTCCTTGTCAAGAATGGACATTTTCTTTTCAAGATCCGCCTTGTCCTTTAATATTGAGTCTTTTTCTTTTTCAATGGATTTTTGCTCCACTTCCATCTGTTTCTGGAGCTTGTCTTTGGCTGTCTTGGTTCCTGAATACTGCGAGAAAACCTTTTCAATATCCACGTATCCGACGGATAACGCGAATGAGTTTGCGGTAAAAGCAAAAAGCAACAACCCCGCGAGCAGTGCGACTGTCTTTTTCATAACAAAATCCTCCTTTTGATATCTTAAAATATATTTCCTATGTTGAAATGTATCTTCCCGCCGGGAACCCTGAGTACGGGATCAAGGCCGTATCCCCAGTCAAGCCTGATGAGCATGACGGTTCCCGGTATCGTGAGCCTCACGCCGCCGCCCACGCTGGAAACCAGGTATGGATCGGACCAGTTGACTTCGTTAAAATTATCCCAGCAATTTCCCGCGTCGTAAAAAACCGCCAGGGTCAGGACATGCTCAATGACTTTTAGTTTATACTCTATGTTTGTAACGAATGTAAAATCACCGCCGCCCAGCGGCCCTATGGCCCTTTCTTCGTAACCGCGCACCGTATCCGTGCCGCCGCAATAAAATTTTTCAGTGACCGGGACCGCGGAATTGCCATACCTTGAAGAATATGTCGTGGCGTTGCCCATCAGGACATGAACCCCGAGGACAAACTTCCATATGCTCGGCACAAAATAACGCAGGTCGGCTGTTTCTTTTACGTAATTATAATCACCTCCGAGGAGCCCTCCGCCGAGCTGCAGCGCCACGCTGGCGTATACTCCTTTCGAAGCGTCAAAAACATCATCCCTGTTGTCATAAGTATAGGAAGGCGATATCGACGATATCTGCCCCTTTGCCGATGTTACGGCCGTATTTGTCGTGCCAAGAACAGCGTCATGAAGGTCCGCGTCGACGTTGCTGTAGGTGTCTTCTTCGTACCTGTATGTCAAAAACACCTTCTGAAGGTCGTCTATTTTTCTGCCAAGGCTCACGCTGAAACCGTATGAATCCAGATCATATCCCTGATTGTTATATGTCGAATCCTCATAAGTGTTCCAAAGGTTAACCCCTGCAGACGTCGGTGTGTCAAAAAGCCAGGGGTCCTTGTAGGAAAGCTGCCAGCTTTTCTGCAGGTCGCCGTACTGTACATCCGCGGACATAAGTTTTCCCTCCCCGAAGAGGTTTGACTGGGAGAGCTGTACATACCCGACCAGCCCTTCCACGGTGGAGTACCCGGCGCCGAGCCCGACATTTCCCGTCTTCTTTTCCTGTACTTCAAATATCAGGTTAAGCTTGTCGACCTCGACCTGTTCCGTATCAATCGTCACATTGTCAAAGAATCCCAAATTGTATATTGCTTCCTGGCACCTTTTAATCTTCGTCGCGTCAAAAGGATCGCCTTCTTTTATCACAAGCTCCCTTAAGATAACCTTGTCCTTCGTGACATAATTACCGCGTATTTTTATCTTGTTGATATAAGCCACAGGGCCGTCGGTAATTGCCACGGCAATGTCCACACTTCCCGTATCGTCGTCATATACATAAGTTTCCTTTACCTGCGCAAATATCCGCCCCTGTTCCGCGAACATGGACCTGATTGTTGCGAGGTCCTTTTCAAAGGCCACCTTGTTAAAAGCCTTCCCGGCCACGCTGGTAATCTTTGCCGCAAAATCCTCGGGTTTGAATATCGAGCTTCCCGTAAAGGTGATGGATTTAATTGTGTATTTTATCCCCTCGTCAACGGGAATATTTATTGATATGGTCCTTTTTTCCTTGTCGATGACAACGTCCTTTTCCATGATTTCTTTTTTATTTAACTCAAGTTCATCCTCGGAAAAACCGTTTATCTTCGCCTTTACATAACCTTCCTGGTAATAGGACTCAAGCACGGCCTTGAAATCATCCGTAAGCTGGTTATCCGAGAACGTGCCGGACTGGAACCATCCCTCTTCCTTTGTTTTCATGGCTCCCTTTATCTTATCGAGTGCAAACACCTTGTTTCCAGTTGCCGTTATTGATGTGACCCTTAATTTATCGCCTTCATCTATTATAATCTCAATAGAAAGTTTGCTCTGCTTTTTGCCGTCTTTATTTTCAATTTCATAAGGGGTTAATTTGTAGGATGCCTTTGCGTAGTAAAAATTACGTTCATGATACATCTGCTCTATATTTCCAATGGCCTGCTTGAGTTTGTACTCGTCAAGATATTCGCCTTCCTTGATTTTTATACCCTTGTCTTCATCGTCAAGTTTTCCCTTTATATCGCCGTCGCCCACATTTTTATTGCCCGTAATGATTATTTTCCCGATCTGAAGCTTTTCCTTAACATCAATAACAAGTACGTTCTTGCCGTCCTCGTTGTCCAGGTATATCTTAATATCGTCAAATTTTCCTGTCTTATAAAGGTTCCTTATGTCCTCGCGGGTTTTGTATCTCGAAAAAACCATTCCGGCGCCGTAGGATATCTGGTCGCTGATTTCCTTTGAAGAAACGCTGGAATTGCCTGTAATCTTTACAGAATCTACAATTTCATCCGTGGCCGCAGCCGCCGTTACGGCAGCGGCCGCATGAATGACAGCGGCCGAAAGTCCCGGCGAAAACACCGCCATTAAGGCTACTAATATTAGAAGCAGTCCTGCTCTTTTCTTCATAAAATATAAAAACCTCCTGATGTTTTTAGAAAAACGAAAGTTATTATAGCATAACATGGAAATATTGCAAATAATTAAAGTAATTTTTTAATGAATTTTTTAATGAATTCATCCGCGTTATTTAGACGAAATGAAAGCTCTTTATGTTCATTTAAATGTTCATTTAAAAAAAATTAAAAAGTCCTTGATTTTATAAGCATGTTTGGGATAAAATAAGGTCAAATTCACGCAAGGAGACTGTGACATGGAAGCCGACCAGAGCGTGCTGCTTCTAAACACCACATTCGAGCCTTTGACGGTAGTGACCGCCCGCAGGGCGCTTAAACTCCTATTTTCAAAAAAAGCGCAGTCTATCGAGGATGGCGGCGCCTATATCCAGACAATAAGGGCAAAAGTCAGGATTCCATCCGTCATTCAGATAGTTTACTACATAAAAAAGCCGTATCTTGCCCCAAAATTCTCAAAAAGATCGGTTTTTATACGCGACAGTTTTAACTGCCAGTACTGTGGAAGGCACAACCCCAAGCCCACGATCGACCATATAATCCCCCGTTCAAAGGGCGGCAAGACCTGCTGGAACAATGTTGTAACCGCCTGCCACAGCTGTAACAATAAAAAAGGCGACCGGTCGCTCAAAGAAGCCGGTATGCGCCTGATAAAAGAGCCGCAGGACCCGAAATTTCTGGTTTATTCCGCCCTGATATCCCCGGCAAAGATAAAAAAATGGGAAAGGTATTTCCATCCGGAAAAGCAGGTTGATGAGGTTTTCCGCCTGGATGCGGCCATTACCGAGAAACTTTCGCTGGAGTCTTAAAGCCGCGCCCTGATCTTTTAAAACAATACGTCCGCCTTTGAAAAAGGGCATATATTGAAAAAAGCGCAGAATTTGCATACAAAAGCCGACGGAGTGGCGTCAAATTTTCCCGTCCTGATATCAGCCGCCACCTCGTGTATCTGCTTTTCGTACTTTTCAAGGGTGTCTTTTCTCATTTTTTTGACGGCGGTTATCCTTGATTCAAAAAAGTAAACCCCGACCTCATCAAGGGGTTTCCCGAAAACCTTCTCGAATGATATGGAATAAAGCTTCAACTGCCTGGATATGTTCGGCGAATCAAGCTTTTCCCCGGCCTTTTCAAGATCCTTTACGTCGGATGTTTTGTAGTCAATCACCCGCCACTTGCCCTCTGTTTCATCTATCCTGTCCCATCTTCCGCGTATTATAATATCGCCGCCCATTTTGTATTCAAAATCTTTTTCGATAAATTTGGGGATTATATTATTTTTGCTTTCTTCCCTGTAAAATTCCTCTATATTTATAATCCCCTGTTCGTAACGCCTCTGTTCATGTGCGGCGGAGATAAACCCGGTCGGCTTCCACATTGACCTGAATATCTCCTTGAGTTCTTCCAGGGTCCTTTCCCCTCCGTCCTGGCGGGCCTTGAAAAATTCCGAAGCCACTTTGTGCATGCACAATCCGTAAATTATATTCGGCTCTTCCCTTATGGGCAGCTTAAGGACATGAATAAGTTTGTATTTATAAGGGCACGTGAGGTAATCGTCAATCTGGTAATTTGAAAGCTTTAACGGCCCCGGATGAGACGCGGACTCTCCGGCAACCGCTTCCGGAACACGCTCAAAAAACCTGAATTTATCGCCTCAGGCGTCATCCTTTATTTTTTCCGCCTCTTTATATCCGAGTTCAAGCAGAAAAACCGACGGTTTTTTATTTCCTGCACCCTCATATTGTTTTGAATATGTCAGATAAAGCGCCTCTTTTGCGCGCGT
>Ga0224557_1002880_pt1 | contig 14055 bp, 14 predicted proteins | sample 714S31014metaG_FD_180677 | JGI IMG/M metagenome (GOLD analysis project Ga0224557, IMG submission 180677) | Peat soil microbial communities from Stordalen Mire, Sweden - 717 S3 10-14 | ecosystem: Environmental > Terrestrial > Soil > Wetlands > Peat | place: Sweden: Norrbotten County, Stordalen...
CCTTCGACTCCGCTCAGGGCAGGCTCTTGCAAAGAACGCTGGGATGGGCACCCTCGGCTTGAGTGGCGCCGACGAAGATCGGTTAGAGGGGCACCCGCCTGCGCAGAGGGCATCGGGAGAATGCCTTGCGGCGAATGAGGGGATCGTGAGGGTGTAGGGGTCCTTCGACTCCGCATGGACTTCACTTCGTGAAATCCATGCTGCGCTCAGGATGACATCTGCTTAGTGATGCCCCTTGGGCTGGGTTATCATTAAACGGATGGCTAGCACGCACGCATTTCAGACTGACGATCCGCGGCTTCTCCCGATCAAAGACAAAGTCCTGGGCGGCGAACGCCTGAACGACTCCGATGCGCTGACTCTCTACGGCACTGGCGACATCCTTGCCGTGGGGTGGCTGGCGAATCTCGTGCGCGAACGCTTGCATGGGGACGTGGCGTACTTCAACGTTAATCGGCATATTAATCCTACGAATGTTTGCGTGGCGGCTTGCCGGTTGTGCGCGTTTGGGCGGAAGAAGGATACTCCGGGCGCTTACACGATGGCGCTTGAAGAGGCGTTCTCGATTGCGGCTACGGGGTATACGGAGGCGATCACAGAGTTTCATATTGTGGGTGGGCTGCATCCGGATTTGCCGTTTCAGTATTTTCTTGACCTCGTTTCCGGGCTGAAGGAGCGCTTTCCGCAGGTGCACATGAAGGCGTTCACCATGGTTGAGGTCGCTTACCTGGCGAAGCGGTCGAAGCTGACGATTCGCGAGACGCTCGTCAAGATGAAAGAGGCGGGCGTGGATTCGCTGCCCGGCGGCGGGGCGGAGATTTTTGCCGATCGCGTGCGGCACATTATCTGCGACCACAAGATTGATGGCGACGACTGGCTGAACACGGCTCGGCTGGCGCACGAGATCGGGCTGAAGTCGAATGCGACCATGCTGTATGGGCACATCGAGAATGACGAAGACCGCGTCGATCACCTGATGAAGCTGCGGGCGCTGCAGGATGAGACGCACGGCTTCCAGACGTTTATTCCGCTGGCGTTTCATCCGGCGAACACGCCGCTCGAGCACTTGCCTACAACGACCGGCATGCTCGATATCAAGCAGATTGCGGTGAGCCGGCTGGTGCTCGACAACTTTCCGCATATCAAGTCGTACTGGCAGATGATGACGCCGAAGATCGCGCAGATTTCGTTGCGGTTCGGCGCGGACGATATTGACGGGACCGTGGTGGAAGAGAAGATCTATCACGATGCGGGGGCGACGACTCCGCAGGGGCTGCGGCGGCAGGATTTGATACGGCTGATTAAGGAAGCGGGGCGCGAGCCGGTGGAGCGGGATACGCTGTATCGTCCGGTGACGCGGACGGAGACTTCGTTTACCGTGTCGGTGTGAGTGGTTCTACCGCCATTGTTTTTCGCACTGCCTAGTGGCTGGACCTGAAATACCCTTCCATCCATCGAATGCGGCGGGCGGTGGACGCCCGCCGGACAGCCGGCGAGACGCCGGCGCTACACCATTGGCTGGCGAGCGAAACAGGTGTACTATCGCGTGTTTTGGGGGCTTACTTTGCGCTTATTCAGGGCGCTCCTGGCGGTTTGCGGGCTTGTCCGGTGCGCACGGCTTCTGGTGCCGCTTTGCGTTGTTCTCTCTTCGCCGCTACTTTTGGCGGCCGATCCACAATGGGTCGAGGTGCGGTCTCCGAATTTCTCCGTCATCACCGACGCGGGAGGAAAGCGTGGGCGCGATGTCGCGCTGCACTTCGAACAGATGCGAGCCGTGTTCGGAACGCTGATGACCAAAGCCAAGGTAAATCTTCCGGTCCCGCTGCAGATTGTTGCCTTCCGCAATTCGAAAGAGACAGGCCAGGTGGCGCCAATTTTTAACGGGAAGCCGATCGAACTTGCCGGCCTGTTTGAGGGCGGCAACGACCGCAGTTTCATCATCCTCGACATGTCGGTAGAGGATCCCTGGACTACAGTCTTTCACGAGTATGCGCACCGGCTGATGGATGGAAACTTGTCGTTCCACGTGGACCCGTGGTTCGAGGAAGGATTTGCGGAATATTTTTCCAGCATCGAAGTCGATGACAAGCAAGCGCGCGTGGGGAAGATTCCGGAGCAGACTTATCGAATTCTGCAGCAGATGGGCTGGATGAAAGTATCGGACTTGTTCCGCGTGCAGCAGAATTCCAGGACTTACAACGAAAGCGGCGACCATCGCACCAGTTTCTATGCTGAATCGGGGCTGGTGGTGCACTACCTCTACGACAATCGCCTGCTCCCGAAGCTGACCGCCTATTTCGACATGCTGCTGAACCAGAAAAAGCCGGTGGAGCAAGCCATCCCGGCGGCTTTCGGGATGACGGCGGAGCAATTCGACAAGGCGCTTCGGGATTACCTGGGGAGCGGCAGGTATGGCTATTATCCAGTTCCTACTCCATCCGGAATTGTGGCTTCGCAATTCACGGTGACTCCGGTGAGCGTTGCGGATGCGCGTGCCATCGTTGCCGACATTCACGCTCATAGTCCGGACTACCGCGATAAGGCGCTGGGCGAGTTCCAGGACGTGCTCAAGATGGATCCGGACAATGCCGCGGCGCTGCGAGGCGCGGGTTTCGTCTGCATGGAACAGAAAGACAATGAGCACGCGGCCGAATATTTGCGGCGCGCGGCCGAGCGCGACAAGAAGGATCCTCGCGTCCACTTTTACTACGCGCTGCTGCTCAACCAGGAGGGCCCGCCGGATGCTGCGCGATCGGGCGAGATCGAGAAGGAATTGGAGATGTCGATTGCGCTCGATCCCACTATGGCCGATGCTTATTCGCTGCTGGGCTTCACGCAGGCTGTGTCGGGCGATTCGGCGAAAGGCATCGCCACTCTGAATAAGGCGCTGGAGTTGTCGCCGCGGAACGAAAATTACACGTTCAACCTGGCCAGTGCGTATTTAGCGGCCGGACGAGTGGATACGGCGATCGGCATTCTGCGAAATCTGGCGAACAGCGCGAATCCGGAAACCGCAACCCGGGCGCGTCAGCGGTTGGAGCAAGCGGCGCAGGTGAAGGAACAGACGGGCAGGCTGGAACTGCGTGTTGAGAAGGGGACTGAGGAACGCCCGGAAAACGAGAAAGCGAGCGCAGAAGGCGCGAACGGACTGAAGACGGTCGTTGTGTTGCCGGCGATGCATTACATCAAGGGAAAACTGCTTGCCGTGGATTGCTCGGCATCGCCGCATGCCGTGATGACGGTTGCCGTAGGAGGGAAATCCATACGAGTGCATGTGGCGGACAGCGCTCACCTGGTGGTGATCGGAGCCGACCAGTTTTCCTGCGACTGGGCCGGCAAGACCGTGGCGGTCAATTACCGCGAGCGCGCCGACGGCGACGGGGACGCGGTTTCGGTCGAGATCGAGTGAGAGGTGGAACTTCTGACGGGACCGGGCATCCAATGACGATGGCGAAAGAGCAGACAGCAATTTTTGGCGGAGGCTGTTTCTGGTGCATCGAAGCAGTCTTTCAGAGGCTGACGGGCGTGGCGCATGTGGAGTCCGGATACATGGGCGGACATGTCGATAAGCCCACCTACCAGCAGGTGTGCAGCGGCGACACGGGTCATGTGGAAGTGGTGCGGGTAACGTTCGATCCGGACGCGATCAGTTATCGTGAATTGCTGGACGTATTTTTTTCGGTGCACGACCCGACGCAGCTCAACCGGCAGGGAAACGACACCGGGGAGCAATATCGGTCGGTGATTTTCTACACCGATGAGGAGCAGCAGCGGATCGCGGAGGACGTGATTGCGGAGATGACGGCAGGGAAGGAGTTCTCCGAGCCGATCGTGACCGCGGTTGAGCCGGCGTCGAAGTTCTACGCGGCAGAAGGCTACCACCAGAACTATTACAACGGAAACTCGCGGCAGCCTTACTGCATGTTTGTGATCTCGCCCAAGCTGGCCAAGCTGGAGAAGAAGTTCGCGGAGAAGTTGCGGACGTAAACTGGATTTTTCTAGTCCGCGGGGTAATCCCATAAGCACCAACGTAAGCAGTTCCAGTTGTAGCGACTTGGCCCGTCTTGAAAGCCAGTTTGTGGATAGCATGCGTGTCGCCGACCATCCTGGAAAATGTCGTATCAAGCTCAATCGGCACAAGCGCGTTTGTCGCGACCAGGGCTGAGTGTGCGCCTAGTCGCGACTCCACGCTTCCCCGCAGGGTACTGACTATAATTTCACTGGGCGCCCGAGGGCATTCGGAGCAAGGACACGATTCCCAGCGAGGAGAGCCGCCATGTCTCTACACAAACTATGTTTTTTCGCAATGCTGGCCACGATTGTTGTTTTCGTTGCGCTCGGAAAGTTCAACGTTGGGAGCAACGGGTTTGATGTAGCGACGCCTAATTCGCGGCCGCACGATTCGGCGCTTGCACCCGATGGGCCGTGGGATATGGGCCCGTCGGCGAACAGGCCAGGCCGATCGAACTGGGCCAATGCATTTCGCGCAAAAAGCGAAATCCAGCCGGCCGTTTTTCTTCCGGTCCAATCCAAGAATGCCAAGGATCTGGGTGTCGGAAAGTTGCTGGTGGCGAGCCGGGGGCTCGCCGATCCGCATTTCGCGCAAACGGTGGTCCTGCTGATTCGCTACGATGCCGGAGGTGCGTCTGGGCTGATTCTCAACCGGCGCACCGACGTCGCGCTTTCACGAGCGCTTGAGGGGCTCGAGGTGGCGAAACACCTTTCAGACCCGGTCTATCTCGGAGGTCCGGTAGGATCTCCAGCGGTGTTTGCGTTGCTCCAGTCGCCGGCCGAGGTCGAAGGAGCTGAGCACATTGCCGGTGCGGTTTACCTGATTTCCACGAAGACGCTCTTCGAGCATACGATCTCGACTCGACCTGACCCTAGCGGTTTTCATGTTTATCTGGGCTACGCGGGATGGACTAAAGATCAACTGCGAAAGGAGATGGAACTGGGCGGGTGGTTCATTTTTCCGGCGGATGCAGGAGCGGTTTTCAATTCCGATCCGGATTCCTTGTGGCCGCAAATGATTCAGAAAACGGAGCTAAGGTTCGCCAGGAGCGAGCCTGCCGACGCAGATCGGCCGAGAGCTGCCCGTTCGGCGGCTACTTCGCTAGTATTCGTAGCGAGCGCGAGCCAGATAGGTGACGAGTAGCCGGTTTGTCGAAAGCATTGCTGGCGACTGCAGGTCAAATCGAAGGTGTTCCGCCTAAGTCAGCGCTTATACGCTGCTGCCGGGGTCATAGATTTGCTTGTTAGCGGCGTTCTTCCAGGAGCAGGCGGCGGAGAGTGCGCAGATCGTTGAGGCTGCGGCTGCCGCTGCGCAGATTATGCTCCAGCTTTTCAAGCTTGAACTCAACCAGCCGAAGCGCTTCGACGCGGCGCTGCGACTTGGCTTCCTCGGCAGCGGTCATATCGGCGGCGATTTCATTCCGGGCATCGACGATGGCTTCGAGCAAAAGGCGCACGTAATCCTGGGCGTTTTCGATGCTGTCGAACGGAGTCTCGGGATGGCTGCTCATGGAGGGTGATGGAGCGCTTTGCGCGAATGACGAACCAGCCCAGCAATTGCAGGCTGAATTATGGCGGAGAGGGTGGGATTTGAACCCACGATACCCGTTAAGGTATGTCCGCTTTCGAGGCGGATCGTTTCAACCGCTCACGCACCTCTCCGGAGAAACAGTTGTCAGTTACCAGTAGCCAGTTGCCAGTAAAAGCGAACGGCAGCGGTTGGAACGGCGCTGGCCACAAGCCCCGAACCACCCCGATCGATCAGCGACTGACGACCAGTGGCTGACGACCAACGACTACCGAAGTGTTACCGCCGCTTGCGAAAAAACTCCTGCAGCAGTTCGGCGGACCTTCCGGCCAACACTCCGCCGCGAACTGACATCTGATGGTTCGCGCCGGGGTGGTTAATCACCGGAAGGACCGAATGCACGGCACCCGCTTTCGGATCGTCCGCGCCATACACCAGGCGGCGGATGCGGGCATGCAGCAACGCTCCCGCGCACATGGCACACGGCTCAATTGTAGCAAACAGCTCGCAGTTGACTAGACGGTGATTGCCGAGTACATTTCCGGCCTGACGCAAGGCGACGATTTCGGCGTGGGCGGTGGGGTCGTTGTCGGTAAGATTGCGGTTATAGCCGCGTCCGACTATGCGGCCGTCGAAGACAACGACGGCGCCGACCGGCACCTCGCCGGCTTCGAGAGCGCGCTGCGCGGCCCGCAGAGCCTCCTCCATCCAGAGTTCGTCTTCCATCAGGAGTGCGCCGGCGGGGATTTCGGAGTCATGTTGTAGTCACGCACCCGGGCAAGTAGCGGGTTCCAGTTCGTCGATCAAGAGTGTACGCGACTTCCGGGCGGAATGCGTGTTTGGAGCAAGGAGACCGGGGTGGGCGGAATGGGTTCTGAGAAAGAGAACTTCCGTTCTCTTGTAGCGCGCGGAACAGGTGAAGTGATGCTTCACATCCGTACCGGACTGTTCATCGACAGATTTATTAACAGCCGTATTATCTGCTACTTGTAGTCCATTTATGAAGTGACACACAGTGGAAGAGAACTTGCACACTGGGGGGTGGGGCGGATCAGGTCTGTGGCAGCCGCCGGGGGCGAGGCTCTTGGCAGGGGAGGGCGGTTTCTGTGAAAAAGATAGTTAAAGTTCTGGTGGTGGTGGGAATCGCTGCGTCGCTGACCAGCTTCGCGGCCGGACAGGGATTTCCGTTTAACATGGTCAAAATTCCGAATTCCAATCCCAATGTTCCGACGGCGATCAACAATGCCGGGCAGGTGCTGGTCAACGCGGGTACGGCAAATGCCTTGAACATCTCGCTGTGGAACCGCTTGGGCGGAGCGAAGAGTCTGGGCCTGACGGGCGCCGACAACGTTGGGGTGGCACTGGACGATGCCAACGATGTGGCGGGAGCGGGCGAGCCGAACGGCTCCGGCGAGGTGCAGGCTTTCCTGTGGCAGCCGGGCGGCAATACCACGTGGTTAGGTACGCTCGGAGGTGCTGCGAGCGCGGCCAGCGGTGTGAACACGGGGCGCGAACTGGTTGGGACTTCTTTCACGGCTGCGGGCCTGCAGCATGCGTTCTTATGGACATTGACTTCAGGAATGCAGGATCTGACGCCCAACCTGACCAGCCCGGGCGGCGCAACCGCGACGGCGATCAATACCGCAGGCGAAGTGGTTGGCTACTACTATCCAAACGGAGCCTCCAATGTGGTCGGCTTCACATGGACGCAGGCGAATGGCCTGCAGAGTTTCGGAGCGCCGGGGACGTTGCCATACGCCATCAACGAGACGGGCACGATTGTTGGCCAGGAGCTGACGGCCAGTGGGTACCGGCACGCATTCTCCTATACGCAGGCGGGAGGAATTGTCGATCTCGGCACGCTGGGCGGCAGCATGGCCACTGCCCTGGCCATCAATAACAAGGGATGGATTGTTGGCACCTCACTGACGAACGACAAAAGCGGAATTCTGCATGGTTTTCTCTGGACTCCGTCAGGAGGCCTGCAGGACCTGACAGCCCTGTCGAAGCTGTCGAGTGGGAAACAGCCGTATTCGCTTGGGGTCAACGACTATGGCGACATCGCTCTATCGACCAAAAACGGGCTGGTTGTGCTGGTGCCAAATGTCACAGTGACAGCGACTCCTTCGGCGAACCCGACGAAGGCGGGACAAACCTTTACGATTACCGCAAAATTGACCTCGATCGCGGGGCCTCCGCCGGATGGAGAGACAGTGCAATGTGAATTAGGCGGCGTGGTGCAAGGGTCGGGAACGCTGAAGAATGGCATGGCCCAGTGCACGGTGCTGGGAACCGGCGCCGGCTCGCATAAGGTGTCGATCATTTACGGCGGCGACGCTTACTATCTGCCCTTTCGCAACGTCGTGTTCACGCAAGTGGTGAACTAGCACACAGGAGAAGCCTCCGCTGTGCTCAGGGGGCGCAGCGGAGGCTTCGCTTGTGATCGCTCTCACATTGGCCTGTAGCCGGTCTCTGGTATCCTAAACGGGCTATGGGCATGACCGAGATTCTGCGAAAAGTGTTCCTGGTCGATCTGATCCAGGGACTGGGCGTGACCTTCCGGTATCAACACCCCAGGGAAATCTACACCGAACAGTATCCGCTGGAACGGCCGCAGGTGGCGGAACGTTACCGTGGCGCGCCGCGCCTGAATGTCAATCCCGATACCAACGAGAGTCTCTGCATCTCCTGCGATTTGTGCGCGCTGGCTTGTCCCGAAAACTTGATCGTGGTGACCAGCGAACGCAACGAAAAAACCCGCCGCAAGGAACTTACCAACTTCACCTACGACCTGAGCCGCTGCATGTTCTGCGGGCTGTGCGAAGATGCGTGTCCGACGGATGCGCTGGAACTGACGCAGGACTTCGAACTGGCGAGCTACACGCGCGAAGGCATGATCTGGGACCGCGAAGCGCTGGAAAAAGGTCCACTGCCAACGGTATACAGGAAGTAGCACGGGCGCGTTCCGCCCAGGTTAGCGCCCTCAATCATCCCAGCGAACTCATCACCTCGACTACCCGGCTCGAACCTGGAGCACCTGGCTAGGAAACAACAAAAAGCAAATTCAAATGCAGCGGGCGCGGGTGCCCGCTCCACACCTCTACCCCGGCGGCAGCGGCAGGCCTTCTATATTCCATGCGATGCGATAGACGGCGCCGTTGGTGGCGAGGATGGCGGATTTGCCGGGTGCGAAGGCGAGTCCTACCAGGCCGTGGCCGGCGACCTCCAGCGAGGCCTTGCCCTGCGGCGTGATCTTCACGATGCCGCGTTTGCCGGTGAGCGACGCGGCGACGTAGAGATTTCCCTCCACATCGAAGGCCAAGCCCTGCGGGCGTCCCAAGCCGCGATAGAAAACCGAAACGCTTCCGTGCGGGTCAACTTTGTAGACGGAATCGAAACTGGACGTGGTCGGGCCGGTAACGAACAGATCCCCCTGCGGGCCGATGGCCATGTGATACGCGGAGACGCTGGGCTCGAGCGTGGCGAACACGAAGATCTGGCGGTCGCGGGCGATCTTGAAAATAGTGCCGCTGCGATCGCCGACGTAGAGATTTTCGTCGCGGTCAAAGGCGATGCCGGTGACAACACCCATGCCTTCGGCGTAAGTGGACACCGCTCCATTGGGCGAAACCTGGTACACGGCCTCGTCATTCCGGGAAGACACGTACATTTTGCCCTCGCGGTCGAAGGCAATTGCCGTGGCGTTCATCATGTCGTTGAGGAACGGGGTGATCTGGTAGCTTGTGTCGATCTTGAAAATGGAGACGGGGACCTTCTGGCCGCGCGAACCGGAGAACGTCACGAAGAGATTGCCTTCGGCGTCGAGCGCCGGATTGGTGACGGGATGGAGATTGTCGGCAATAGGAACCGCAACATTTATGGTATGAGCATTGCTCACCTCGCCGTTGGTTCCGACGACGATCGGTCCGGAGCCCGCGCCTTCGGGCACGCGCGCCACGACAAAGTCATCGGAGCTGATAACAACGGAGCCTTCGACGTCTCCAAAGCGCACGCTGGGACGACGAAGTTCGGGCGGACGGAGACTCTTTCCCATGATGCGGATTTCGCCTCCGGGCAAGGCGCAAGCCGGCGCGATCGCATCGATGTGGGGCTTGCCGTTGGCCGTTCTCTTGCCTAACAATTTGTCAGAAATACTCATGAGTGATTTTCCCGGCAGAAATCAAACTACCCTATTAGAAGTCGAAAGTGGAGCAAGAGATGCAGGATTGCAAGCGCATAAAGCCCCGCGCCCAGATCATCCACCACGATGCCGGTGCCTTCGGGCAGCCGCTCCAGCCGCCGGATGGGAAACGGCTTCAAAATATCGAAGACACGGAAAAGTATAAGGCCCGCGAGAAACGTTTTCCAAGCGAGTGGGACGGCGATGAGCGCGACAAGCTGGCCGGCGACTTCATCGATGACGACGAATTGGGGGTCTTTTATGCCCGTTGCGCGGACGATGCGGGTGGCGGCGGGGATGCCGACGAGAGTCACGACCGCGGCGGCGAGAATTGTGGCCAAAGTATGGTGTGAGGGCGGAATCAGGAAACCGGCTGCGGCCCACAGAATTACTGTTGTCACGGACGCCCACGTGCCGGGACCGGGCTTCAGGCGGCCTATACCGAAGAAGGTGCAGATCAGGATGGCCCACAACTGCGCCTCGGACGGCTGCTTTGACTGAGAAGAGTGCATAGTGAGATAGGTGGCTGGTCGTCAGCAAGTTGTAGCGCCGCCGTCCTCGGCGGCTGTCGTGCGGGCGTCCCGCCCGCACATCCAAACCCACTTCCAGTTTTTCAGTTTTGCCTTTGCGGGGTTTTCCCCCACATATCGGATCGCTCGGTCGAATTCCGCTCCGCTTCGAATGAGATGGTCATAATACTCCCGCTGCCAGAAAATGCCGCGCGAGTCCAGTGCGCGGTTGGCTTGTTTTGCAGTATAGGATTTCCAGGAGTGAACCACCGTCGCCAAGGTCTGGCCTGGAAAGAGTCGAGCGACGACGTGCACATGATTCGGCATGACGCACCAAGCGAGGAGCCGATAACGCTTCTCATCAAAGTGACGTAAAGCGTGGACTACTTCATCGGCGATGGTCGGGACTTGGAGGTGGCAAGCGCCTGCGCCGCTGTCCAGGAAACGCTCGATCACGGGAGTCGATAGGCGCTGGATCTTGCGGCGTTCGTCCGGGCTGAGGTCGCGGTGGAGTTGGTTGGCAGTTTTGACGATTGCCTGCCGTTCGGATTCGATCTGATCGAGGACGGATTTGGGCAGGGAATCGGCTAAACGGAAAGTTATGAAGTAAGTGGCGCTGTCTTTTTCCCAATGAGGCAGACGGCCGCGATCGCGGATGGTGACTTCGCCGAAGCGGGGGCCGGACGCCCCCGCGACAGCCGGCGGGACGCCGGCGCTACGGTCGGGCTCGTGTTTGCTCGAAATGTCCGGTTTCGGCGCGGTGCGCGGCACGGATTTTGGACCTTGGTTCACTCGGATTCGTCTGGATCTTCGGAGTTCGTTCGGATTGCTTGCTCGGCGTCTCGAATTGTTTCTTCTTCACCAGTGAGCGGCGCAGAAATCACGTATGCGCCGCTAGCCCACTTCCCGAGATCGATCAAGCGGCAGCGTTCGCTGCAGAAGGGGAAGTCTGCGTCGGTATTCTTGACCGGCTTCTTGCAGATGGGGCAGCGGAGCTTCACGGAGCGTTTACGCGGCATACTGGATTGTAGAGGTCAGAGGTCAGATTGTAGAGGTAAGAACCGGTCGGCGAAAGAGGTGGTTCACCTCTGCAATCTGACCTCTAACCTCTGGACCTTAGACTATCTCCGCCACTAAATCATAATCGTGCGCGGCGGTGACACGGCAGCGGTAGAACTCGCCTTTTTTCGGCTCGTTGCCCTCCGGATAATCGTTCACGAAGACCTTGCCGTCGATTTCCGGCGCGTGCATGGCGGTGCGGCCTTCGAGAAGAAGATCGGTCTCGTCGGACGGCCCCATCAGAAGGAGATCGTATTCGCGGCCGATCAGCGCTTTCTTTTTGGCGCGGCTGATCTTTTTCTGGATCGACATCAGCTTCTTCCGGCGGCTTTCGATTTCGCGCTCAGAGAGCTTTTTATCCAGTCCGAAGGCTCCCGCGCCTTCCTGATCCGAATATCCAAACGTTCCCATCCAGTCGAACTGGGCCTCGCGGACGAACCCGCACAGCTCCTCAAATTCTTTTTCGGTTTCGCCGGGGAAACCGACGATGAATGACGTGCGCAGAGTGACATCGGGAATGACGCGGCGCATCTTTTCGATGGAGCGCAGGAAGACGTCCGCGCCGCCGCCACGCTTCATGCGCTTTAAAACGGCGGGCGAAGCATGCTGGAGCGGAACATCGACGTAGGAGCAAATGTTTTCGTGGGCGGCGATGGTGTCGAGCACCCGGCGAGTGATCTTATTGGGATACGCGTAGAGAAAGCGGATCCAGCGCAGACCGTCAACGCCGGCGAGCTTTTCGAGCAGCAGCGCCAGGCCGTCCTTCAGGCCGAGATCTTCGCCGTAGCAGGTCGTGTCCTGCCCGATGAGCGTGATCTCGCGAACGCCAGATTGCGCCAGCCGCTCGGCCTCGGCAACGACAGACTCGAACCGCCGCGAGCGAAACTGGCCGCGGAGTTGCGGAATGATGCAGAACGTGCAGGGATGATCGCAGCCCTCGGCAATCTTGATGTAGGCCGAAGAACCGGGCGTGGCCAGTACGCGCGGTGTGTGGTCATCGTAGAGATAGTTGGGGAGATCGGAGACGGCGCCGTCCCAGGCGTCGCGGGCAAAGCGTCCTTGCTGGCGGCGGTGATCGCCTTCGGAGCGCGAGGTAAGGATGTTAAAGGGGCTAGCATCTGTCGTCTCGTCGGTGCGGGGGCGAGACGCCCCCGCGACAGCCGGCGGGACGCCGGCGCTACGGTCGGAGATGCTGGCGGCTTCTAGAATTCTCGTTAATTCGCCGGTGCCGACTACCGCGTCTACTTCGGGAATGTTCTTTTTAATCTCGTTGCGAAAGCGCTCGACCAGGCATCCGGCGACGACCAAACGCTTGGCTTTACCGCCGGCCTTGTGACGGGCCATTTCGAGGATGGTGTCGACCGATTCCTGCTGGGCGCTGGCGATAAAGGAACAGGTGTTGACCACGATCACGTCGGCATCTTCGGCGGCGGGAGTCAACTGCGCGCCGGCTTGCGCCAGGATGCCCATCATGACTTCGCTATCGACCAGGTTTTTGGGGCAGCCGAGGCTGACAAAGCCGACTTTAGTGGGAACGGGCGGCGCGTCGGTTTCGCAGATAGATTTTCTGGCTGACACAGGGAATCATCAGGGGGCAACGTGCATCTTAGGGATTTTAGCATCCTGGCCCGGCGGGAGGGATCAGGCGGGCACAAATCGGATGGAACTGGAGATTGGGCGCGGGCATCATGGGGGTAACTCGGAGGATGCGCCGATCCCTCGATGCCGTGCTACCCTTGTTGGAAATAAAGTAGATCGCTCAATTCTGCGGAGGAGTGATGGCGGTGAAACGACTGTTAGGCCTGGTTGTGCCGGTGGTGTTTCTCGCGTCCGGCGTTTTGGCGCAGGTGAATGAAGTGTCGTTCACGGCGGGCAGGACATTCGTCAGCACGCAGACCGTCCTGAACTCGGGCCTTACCTTCAATCCCACGCTTCACTTTGGCAACGAGGAGACCGTTGCCTTCAACTACGGGCGGCTGCTCACGATCAAAAAGGGTATGGCAATTCGCGCAGAGCTGCCGGTAGCCATCTACTTTCGGATGGATCTGAACACCGCCTATTACGGAATTCCGAAGGACATTGGAGCGCTGTTTGCCACTCCGTCGGTGCGAATAAACTTCTTTGGCAGAGACAGTCTTACGCCCTGGGTGAGCGCGGGCGGGGGCTACGGGCGCTTCCGGTACGCCCCGGATTTGAATTTCTACGGAACTAGCGAGGGACCGGGAGGCGGCAATACTGGGGTCATTCAGTTCGGCGCCGGCTTGGACGCGTTAATTTTCCATAATTGGGGCGCAAGGTTGGAAGCCCGCGACTTCTACTCGGGGAAACCGGATCTGAACGGGTTAACGGGTGCGAACATCAGCACGAATGTAAGCCGCCAGCATAACTACTACGTGGGCGCCGGCGTCATGTACCGTTTCTAGCCAACCGCCCTGCGGGCAGGCGGTTGGGCGCGGGCCTGTTTTTCCACGGCTGCGATCTCCTCAAAGAGTTTGGGCAGCGACTCGGCATCCTCTGCCGACTTGCCGAAGCGCGCCGACTCATAGGCCCGCGTAAAGGTGGCCACGCGGGTTTGCAGCGCGGGCTCGCGAATGGCAGCGACGAAATCCCTGGGAGTTTGCGACGGCGATTTCCGCCATCCAAGCCGAGCCAAGCGCCCCACCATTTTGTCGTACCAGAGCGTCGCGGCCTCCCGCGGCGAGCGTTTAGGATGGGCGCGCAAATGATGCGACTGCAATGCGTGAAGCAGGCTGCGGAAATTGAACAAG
>Ga0224557_1002881_pt1 | contig 14055 bp, 9 predicted proteins | sample 714S31014metaG_FD_180677 | JGI IMG/M metagenome (GOLD analysis project Ga0224557, IMG submission 180677) | Peat soil microbial communities from Stordalen Mire, Sweden - 717 S3 10-14 | ecosystem: Environmental > Terrestrial > Soil > Wetlands > Peat | place: Sweden: Norrbotten County, Stordalen...
GTCGGGGCTGGCCGCCATGGCGACGATCGGCCTGTTCAGGGGCTTGCCGCCCATGGAGCCGTGGAAGGCGGCGTCGCCGAAGCTGAAGATCCCCCCGTCCGAGGCGACGAGCCAGTACCCCTGCCCGCTCGGCGTGGCCGCCATGCCGACGATCGGTTTGTTCAGCGGCTTGCCGCCCATGGAGCCGTGGAAGGCGGCGTCGCCGAAGCTGAAGATGCCACCGTCGGAGGCCACCAGCCAGTACCCGCCTCCGTCAGGGGTGGCGGCCATGCCCACGATCGGTGCGTTGAGCGACTGGCCGCCCATGGAGCCGTGGAAGCTGGCGTCCCCGTAGCTGAAGATCCCCCCGTCGGAGGCGACCAGCCAGTAGCCGCTCTTCGACGCCGTGGGCGCCATCGCCACGACGGGCTTGTTCAGCGGCAGGCTCCCGGCGGAGCCGTAGAAGCCCGCGTTGCCAAAGGTGAAGATGCCCCCGTCGGAGGCGACCATCCAGTACGACGATTTGGGCGGCGCCGGGGGTGGCGGCGAGGGAGGGCCGGGGAGACCGGCCGAGCCCGAGAAGGCGTAGACCTGATCGGTCGACGGGGCCAGCAGCAGCCCGTCGCCCACCGACGGGGTCGGGAAGTGGTTGGCCTCGCCGCCCACCGAGACCTGTTGCACCGTGGCCCCGCTCGCCGGGTTGAGCCCGTAGAGCGAGGACCCGCCGATCGACCACACGAGTCCGCCGGCCGTGATGGGAGGGCCGTGAGCCCCTGACGCCGTCTGCCACTGCGTGGCGAGCGGGCTGGTCTGAATCGCCTCCACCCCGTTGCCGCAGGGGACGTACACCACGGTCCCCGAGATGGCGTTCCCGCCGTCGGAGTCGCTGCCGCAGGCGCTGATGGGGGAGCCGATCTGACCGCCGATCCCGCCCAGCGAGGCCTGGTTCAGCAGGTAGGCGGTCGACGACTTGCCCACCTGCAGGGCGGTCCCGTTGGAGAGCAGTGCGGGCGGACTCGACCCGAGGTCGAGGTCGTGGCCGTTGTCGAACGACCAGGTGCTCGGGGCGAAGTACTGCGTGCGACCCAGACCCGGCGCCGGCGACAGCTCCAGGACCGAGTCGCTGTAGTCGTAGGGGGTCCCCGACGACCCGTTCCCCGTGGTCACCCAGATGTTGCCGGCTGCATCGACCTCCGGCGCGGCGCCACCCATCCACACGGCCCCGTCATGGCCGATCGGCACCGCCTGGTAGTAGCTCGGCGACCCACCGCCCTCGGGCACCGAGCCGACCCAGCCGCTGTAGGTCGCACAGTCGCCGTCGTTGCCGCCGTAGCCGAAGACGACGTTGCCGTTGCTCAGGTTCAGGCCGGTGCGTTGCAGGATGTCGGCCGGGTCCTGTCCCGGCGGGTTGACGGGCACGTTCAGGTCGACCGTCCCCGTGTAGATGTTCAATCCCACGAGGACGTGGGAGGGCGAGCCGCCCGCGTCCTCGTCGGCCACGGCGAAGATCTCGCCTCGTGCGGCGTCGACGACCGGGGTGCCGGTGATGCCGACCTGCGGGCCGATGTCCCCGCAGGGCAGGTCGCCCGAGGGCACCGGGGTCGCGACGTGGGTGGACCACAGGACCGCACCGGTGTCGGCGGCCAGGGCGTACACGGTGTCGTTCTCCGTCGCCACGAAGACACGCCCGGTGGCCTCGAGCGGCTCCCCGTAGACCTGCCCGTCGAGGACCGGTGACTTCCACGCCGGGTTCGGCGGACTGAAGGTGACGCCCGAGGTGTCCGCGCCGGTGCCCAACGCGTTGCCGTGGTACACGGTCCACGACGCGGTGGCGTTGACGTGCGCCACGCCGTCCGCCGCGGCCTGGAGCGCCGTCGCGCCGATCAGTCCCGTGAGCAGCATGATCCCGGCGCCTCCGGCGAACAGGGCGTGGCGCGTGCGGTGGCGCAGCGAAGGAGCTCCTTGCGCAGCGCGCTGGATCTTCGGTCCCCGGGTGATGAGCGCACCGTAACGCGCCCCGATGGCGCTGTCGACAGAGTTGTTCAGGACTTGGACGTGCTCGGCACCGCGGCACCGTCCTGGGCTCCCGCCGCCCCACCCACGATGGCGGCCGCCCACGTGTAGTCCGGCTTGCCCGACGGGGAGCGCTCCACCGTGTCGACGACGTGGAGACGGCGGGGGAGCTTGTAGCCCGCGATGGTCTCCCGGCAGTGCTCCTGCACCGACTCCAGGGAGGGTGCGTCGTGCCCCACTCGGGGTTGCACGATGGCGGCGACCGTCTGGCCCCAGCGCTCGTCGGGCGCCCCGCACACGATGGCGTCCATGACATCGGGGTGCGAGCGCACGGCTGACTCGACCTCTTCGGGGAAGATCTTCTCGCCACCGGAGTTGATGACGATCGACCCCCGGCCGAGGAGGGTGATCGATCCGTCCTCCTCGACGGTGGCGTAGTCGCCGGGCATCACGTAACGGGTCCCCTCGAGCCGGATGAACACCTCGGCGGTCTTCTTCGGATCGTTGTAGTAGCCGAGTGGGATGTCGCCCGACCGGGCGATCTTGCCGATGACGCCCGATCCGGGCTCCACCAGTTCGAGGTTCTCGTCGAACACCACGGTCTCACCCAGCAGGTGCACGGTCGGCCCGCTCTTCATCGCGGTGTTGCCCGCCGTCACCACGGTCATCCCGTTGTTGCCACCCTCGGACGAGCCGATGGCATCGGTGATCAAGAGGTTCGGGAGATGGGTGAAGAACTGGTCCTTGACGGGTGCGGAGAACAGCGCGGCCGACGACACCACCGCCAGGAGGGACGACAGGTCGCGTTCGGCCCTGACGGCGGCCAGCGACTCGATGAGCGGCTTGCCCATGGCGTCTCCGGTGATCATCACCGAGTTCACCCGCTCCTCGTCGACCAGCCGCCACACGTGGTGGGGGTCGAACTTCGCCATCAGCACGATCTTGGCGCCGACGAAGCTCTGGCCCATGACGCACCACTGCGTCGCCCCGTGCATGAGCGGCGCAATGGGCAGGTGCACCAGGCCACCGCCCGCCCCCTTGGCCGCCATGGCGGCCGGATCCGTGATCCGCTCGTTGGTCATCGGGTCCGTCCCGCCCCCGAGCGCGTAGAAGACGTCCTCGTGTCGCCAGACCACGCCCTTGGGCATGCCGGTGGTCCCTCCGGTGTAGAGGATGTAGAGGTCGTCACCGGAGCGAGGTCCGAAGTCCCGGTCCTCGGATTGGCCCGCCAGGGCGTCCTCGTACCCGATGGCACCGGGCGTGGGCTCGACGTCACTGCCGTCCTCGATCACGAGCACGTGCCGCAGCTCGGGCAGCTCGGGGAGCAGGGCCGTGACCAACGGCGAGAACTCCCGCTGGTGCACCAGGGCCTTGAGGTCGGCGTTCGTCAGGAGGTAGCGCAGCTCGTCCTTGACGTAGCGGTAGTTGATGTTGATCCAGATCGCCCGCAGCTTGAAGACGGCCCACGCCGTCTCCACCCACTCGACCGAGTTGTAGGAGTAGATCCCGACGTGGTCACCGGGTCCGATCCCCTGTGCCGCCAGATAGTGGGCCAGCCGGTTCGCCCGGGCCTCCATTTCGGCGTAGGTGCGACGCGTGACGTCGGCGACCAGGTACTCCCGGTCGGGGTAGGCGTCGACGGCCGCCTCGAACAGGTCGGCGAGGTTGAACTCCATCGCGCTCAGGTTAGAACACGTTCTCGTTCCGCGGGCAATCGCCGGCAGGGAGGGCAGGGCGGCCCGCCGCCCCGCTCCGGCCACGCCCGCCCGGCGGCCCGCCTCGTTCAGCCGGCGATCCCCACGATGGGCTTGTGCGCCACGATTGACCCCGTGGATCCGTAGAGGGTGGGGCCGTTCGAGGGTCGGGTGGGTGAAGACCCCGCCGCCGGAGCCGACCCGGTGGATGCCGATGTCGGTGAGGTTCCTCGTGTCGGCGCCGAAGACGCGTCTCGCCGTGCACAACTAGCGTCTGCCCATGGCCTACCCCACCGCCGCCTCCCGTGACATCGCCGCCCCCGCCGAGAAGGTGTGGGCGCTCGTGTCGGACCTGCCGCGGATGGGGGAGTGGTCGCCCGAGAACGCTGGCGGGAAGTGGGTGAAGGGCGCCACCGGCCCCGCTCCCGGCGCCGTCTTCAAGGGTTCGAACAAGAACGGCATCCGCCGTTGGTCGACCAACGTGACGGTCATCGCCTGCGAGCCCGGCAAGGTGTTCGAGTTCGCGGTGACCTCGGGCCCTCTCGCCATCGCCCACTGGCGCTACGAGTTCGAGCCCACCGAGGCGGGCTGCCGGGTCACCGAGTCGTGGGAGGACCACCGCAAGCCCTGGTTCGTCGTGGTGGCGCGCGTCATGGGGGACCACAGCGCGGCGCACGCCGAGACCGAGATGGCCACGACGCTGGCCAACCTGGCGGCGGCTGTCGAGTAGTCGAGTACCGCCGCCAGGTTGGGGTCAGCGACAGATCAGGCTGCGATCCCCACGATCGGCTTGGACAGCTTGGTGCCGCCGGCCGAGCCGTAGAAGGCCGGACCGCCCGTCCCGGGGTAGGTGAAGATCCCACCGTCGGAGGCGACGAGGTAGTAGCCGCCGCCCGTGACCCCCATGCCCACGATCGGGGCGTTCAACGGTGTGCCACCGGTGGAGCCGTGGAAGAGGGCGTTGAAGGTGAAGATCCCACCGTCGGAGGCGACGAGGTAGTAGCCGCCGGCCGGCGTCACCGCCATGCCCACGATGGGCTTGTTCAGGGCCTTGCCGCCTTCGGAGCCGGCGAACGCGGCGTTGCCGTAGGCGAAGATCCCGCCGTCGGCGGCGACCAGGAAGTACCCCAGGCCGTTGGGCGTCGGTGCCATGCCCACGATCGGGCTGTTGAGGTGCATGCCGCCGGTCGAGCCATAGAACTGGGCGTCGCCGTAGTTGAAGATGCCGCCGTCCGCGGCGACCAGCCAGTACCCGCCGCCGTCCGCGGTCATCGCCATGCCGACGACGGGCTTGTTCAGGTGGATGCTGCCGGTCGACCCGTAGAACGATGCGGACCCGAAGTTGAAGACGCCGCCGTCGGACGCCACCAGGTCGTACCCGTCGCCGGAGGGCATCACGGCCGTGCCCACCACCGGGGCGTTGAGCGGGGACCCGCCCATGGAGCCGAGATACGGTGCCCCCAAGGCCGGCGCACTGGGCCCGTAGGCGAACACGCCCCCGTCGGAGGCCACCATGCGGTAGCCGGTTCGGCCGATCGATGCCTGGCCGTTGAACGGGGTGACGATCGTTCCGTTTTCCGCCCCGCCGGTCGCGACGCACTCGCCGCCACCGAGGCACGAGACCCCGAACCAGATGGCCTGGGGATCGGACGGCGTGGGCACCGTGCCCAGGGTCCAGGTGCTGCCGTTCCACGTTCCGGTCAGGATCGTCTCGTTGGAGACACTGGTGATGTTCGTGCCCACCGCGGTGCACGAGGTCGGGCTGATGCAGCTGATCCCCAACAGCGCATTGTCGGAGCCCCCGGGTGCGGCGGGAAGGGCCGAGGGCGACCAGCTCCCACCGGACCACTGCTCGGCGAAGCCCTGCTCCGTGGCGCTCTCCTCGTTGTAGCCGGTCGCCATGCAGAAGCCCGTCCCGGCACACGACACAGCGAACAACTGTGGGCTCGTGATGCCGACCGGGTCGACGGTGTTCGTCACCGTCCACGCCGTGCCGTTCCACTGCTCGGCCAGGACATGGACCGTGACCGCGATGTGCGGGCGTGCGCTCGGCACGAGCGCGTGGGCGCGTGCGAGGGGATCAGGGAGACCGGGGAATCCCGATTGCGCCGATTGTCCCGTCGCGGGTTGCGTCCCCTGGCTCGGAACGTCCAATCCGGTGCCGGTCACCGAGTTGACGCCCACGGCCATGCAGTTGGACGGTCCGGTGCAGCTGACCGCGTTGAAGATGTCGTCCACGTGATTGGCGATGTCCGGCGCGGTCATGACCGCCCACGAGGTGCCGTTCCAGTCCAGGGCATAGGTGTCCTCGGTGGTCGTGGAACTGTTGTCGGCAAATCCGGTCGCCACGCACCACATCGGCCCCGTGCAGGAGACGCCCAGCAGCACGGCTTCGGTGTACGAGCTGGCCAATGCCGGGAGCGTGCTGAGCGACCACGAGGTGCCGTTCCACGCGTAGGCGAGCGACATGGCTCCGGCACCGATGCTCTGGGCGCCCACGGCCACGCAGAACGAGACCGAGGTGCACGACACGGACTCGAGCACCGAGTCGGTGCCCTCGGGCGCTGCGGGGAGCACCACGGTCTGCCAGCTCGATCCGTTCCACTGCTGGACGTTCGGGGTGCCTGTGTCGGCATCGGCGAGCGTCGTGGCGACGCAGAAGACCGACGAGACGCACGAGACGCCGGAGTCGTAGGACTCGGACCCGATCACGGGTGCGCTGGTGGTGGTCCACGTGGTGGCCGCCACCTGCGATCCGGGTCCCGGAGTGGCACCCGCCACCGCCGCCCAGCCCACCGCAGCGAACACCGCCACCACGGCGGCGACACACCCGCGCTGCAACAACGACGACCTCATGAGTTCGCCCTCCCTTTCCGCTGAGGGCCGGATCCCTCCGCCGCAGCTTGCACGATGCGCGCGCGCCAAGCAAGGACCCTCGCCCGCTCCTCGAGGAACGGGCCTCAGCCCCCCAGCCGTCGCACGACGTGGCCGGCCGCCGCGTCGTCCCCGGGCCCTCCCCGCCGCACGAGGCGGTCCGCCACCGCCCGCCGATGGGGCTCGTCGACGTTGCCGCCGTACTTGAACTTGGCCGTCACCTCCTCGATCCGGATCTCCAGGCCGAGGATCCCGACCAGCTTCGCCGCGTGGGCCTGACCCGGGTCGGCCACCTCGACGTCGGGCTGGAAGGCCGACAGCTGGCGCCGCAGGATCGTCGCCACGCTCCCGGGTGCGGTCCGCTCGTCGTGCACCGTCGCCGTGCCGAGCAGCTGTACGGCGCCGTAGTAGGTGGTCGGGATGCCGAGCGCCGGGTCCTCGTCGCCGACCGCCTTCCACGAGGACGGGACGTAGGCCCAGTCGTCGGCCACGCTGAGCAGCACGCGCCGGTTCTCGGCCAGCGCGCCGAACACCGGGTTGGCCCGGACGAGGTGCAGCCAGACGACCGCGCCGTCCAGCACGAATTGGGTGGGCACGACGACGGGCATGTCGCGCCGCGGCCCGCCGGGCGCGATCAGGTGCCCGAAGGGATGCGCCTCGACGAAGGGCCGCCACTCTCCCTCGCCGGATGTGGCGTCGACCGGTGCGATGAACATGGCCGCAGTCCGCCGTTCAGTCGGCGACGGCGCCTATGTCCTCCATCGTCTCGGCCCGGTGACGCGTGTAGTCGACCTTGCCGTTGGGCGCTCGCCCGATGGTCGTGACGCTCCGCACGCGCCGCGGCGCCTTGTAGTGGGCCAGGCGCTCCTTCACGTGCCCGATCAGCTCAGCCTCGGTCGGCTCCGGCGCGCCCTCGGCCGGCTCGACGACCGCGATGATCTGCTCGCCGTAGGTCGGATGGGGTACGCCCACGACCACGGCGTCGTGCACGGCGGAGTGCGTCTTGAGCGCCTCCTCCACCTCTTCGGGGAAGATCTTCTCGCCGCCCGAGTTGATGCAGACCGACCCCCGTCCCAGGAGGTGGATGGTGCCGTCGGCGTCGACCTGCGCGTAGTCGCCGGGGATGGAGTAGCGCACGCCGCCGATCACCTTGAAGGTGCGGTCCGACTTCTCGTCGTCCTTGTAGTAGCCGAGCGGGTTGCGGCCGCCGAGTGCGAGCACGCCGACCTCTCCGGAACCCGGCGCCACCTCACGGCCGTCCTCGGTCAGCACCTTGACGTCGGGCCCGAGCGTGAACGACGCCGTCTTGGCCGACGCCCCGCCGCCCGAGACGGACATGCCCATGCCGACGGCCTCCGACGAGCTGAACGCGTCGGCCAGGATCATGGCGGGATGGTGGGCCAGCAGGCGCTCCTTCACCGGCTCGCTCCACATCGCCCCCGACGAGATGATCATCACGAGCGAGCTGAGGTCCCAGTGGCCGGGGTTCTCGTCGAGCACGGCCAGGAGCGGGCGTGAGAAGGGGTCGCCCACGATCACGAGGCCGTTGACCTTCTCGCGCTGAATCGTGTCCAGCATCTCGACGGGGTCGTACTTGCGGCTCTCGAGCAGGCACACGCGCCCACCCTCGGCGAGCGTCGTGTTCACCGTGAAGGCGCCCGTCCCGTGCATCAGCGGGCAGGCCGGCATCAGCGTCACCGGGTTCGGGCTCGACTCCAGCGCGGCGCGCACCCCGTCCAGCCCGCCGTTCACGTCGTAGTGGCGCACGCCGCCGTCGATCAGACGCGCGAAGAGGTCGTCCTGGCGCCACATGACGCCCTTGGGCATTCCCGTCGTGCCGCCCGTGTAGAGCATGTAGAGGTCGTCGCCGCTGCGGGCCCATGGCGCCCGCGTCCGGCCGATGGCCAATTTCACGGCGTCGTCGTAGGGCGTGGCCCAGTCGGGGCACGGGCCCGAGCCGTCGTCGACCCACAGCCAGCCCTTCACGCCGGGCACCCGTTCGAGGATCCGCTCTATCCGGTCGGCGAAGGTGCCGTGGAACACGACCGCCACCGCGTCGGCGTTGTCCCACAGATAGCTGAGCTCGTCGTCGCCGTAGCGGTAGTTGGTGTTGACGGGCACCAGCCCGACCTTCATGGCTGCGAAGGTGGCCTGGATGTACTCGGGCGAATTGTAGAGGTACACCGCCACCTTGTCCTGGTACGCCACCCCGAGGTCGAGCAGGAACTGCGCCACGCCGTCGGCCCCGTGGTCGAACTCCCGCCACGAGAGGTTGCGGCTCCCCTGGGCGATGGCCACGGCATCGGGCTGTGCGTCCGCCACCGTCTCCCAGACGTCTGCGTAGTTCCAGTCAGTCATGCGCACTCCGTTCCGGCACCGCTCGACCTTCGACCCCCGTCGGCCCCGCTCGATTCCCCCCGCCCCCGCAGGTGTGCGTGAAGCGAGGCGATGAGCCTACGCTGCGCGCGTGGACCTCGGCCTGCCGGGCGACGACGACCCCCGCCGGCGGCAGGTCCGGGACTGGCTGGCCGAGCACCCCCGGCCCACGGGTCGCCAGCTCGCCGAGGTGGGGTACGTCGCCCCCCACTGGGCGCCCCCCTACGGGCTGAGTGCCGACCCGCTGACCCAGCTCATGATCGACGAGGAGCTCCGGCGGGCCGGCGTGGCGCGCCCGATCAACCCGATCGGCATCGGATGGGCGGGGCCGACCCTGATGTACGCCGGCACCGAGGAGCAGAAGGACCGCTGGCTCTGGCCGCTGCTCAGCGGCGAGGAGTTCTGGTGCCAGCTGTTCTCCGAGCCCGGTGCCGGCTCCGACCTGGCCTCGCTCAGCACGCGGGCCGAGCGCGACGGCGACCACTGGGTGGTCAACGGGCAGAAGGTGTGGACCAGCTACGCCCACGTCGCCCGGTGGGGCATCCTTCTGGCCCGCACCGACCCGGGCGCCACCAAGCACATGGGCATCAGCTACTTCGTGTGTCCCATGGATGCGCCCGGCATCGAGATCCGCCCGCTGATCGACATGACGGGGGAGCACGCCTTCAACGAGGTCTTCTTCACCGACGTGCGCATCCCGGCCGACCATCTCGTCGGGCCCGAGCACGGTGGGTGGGACCTGGCCAAGGTGACGCTCGGCAACGAGCGTGTGTCGCTCTCGGGCGAGGGCGCGCTGTGGGGGATGGGCCCGACGGCCGACGACCTGGTCGACCTCGTCCGCACCGCGGGGGGTGCTCCGGACCCGACGACACGGGACCGCCTGGTCGGCGTCTACGTGGAGAGCCAGATCCTCCGCGTCCTGCGCCTGCGCATGGTCTCGGCCGTCCTCGCCGGCCGGGCCCCGGGCGCCGAAGCCTCGGTCCGCAAGGCGATCGCCGACGCCCACGGGCAGCACATCATGGGCCTGGCGCGCGACCTGGCCGGCCCGTACGCCATGCTGGCGGGCACGGGGCCGGTCGGCGGCTGGGGCCCGGAGGGTGCCAGCACGGGCGACGCCACCTGGTCGCGGGGCTTCCTCTTCTCACCCGCGCTGACGGTGGGCGGTGGCACCGCCGAGGTGCAGCGCAACATCGTGGCCGAGAAGGTGCTCGGTCTGCCGCGGAATCCCTGAGCCTGCCCGTGACCCATCCGGGACGTCGTTCTCGGTGACGTGGGAGAACTCGGTGCGGGCCTCACCCGCCGGCGCGAGGTCAGAGCTCGAGCGGCCCGGCGTGGGCGAAGCCCTGGCGGATGCCCTGCCCGGCCCGGGCCGTCAGGGCCTCGGGCTCGTAGAGCATGAGATAGGCGTTGCGGGCGTGGTCCCGCGAGCGGTTCTTGAACACCATGGCCAGCGTGGCGGGGTCGTCGGACTCGTCCTCGTGGACGAACACCTCGAGGATGGGGGTGTTCGTCATGAGCTGGGCCGTCATGATCCCGGTGGACGCCTCGTGGGCGCAGACCTTGTCGACCTGCTCCTTGCCGGGCATGCCGAGGGCCACGACGATCCGGCAGCCCTCCTCCTCGATCAGCACCTTGGCCGCCACGGCCAGGTCCTTGAAGCCGGGCACGGTACGGCGGACGACGGTGAAACGGGTCCCGTAGCCGGGGCACTCCGACAGCTCGTCGACCGCCTCGGCGCCCATGTCGTAGCGGGCGAACATCGTGTCGACGACGCCGATCAGGTCCATGGCCCATTCTCGCGCAGTGGACCTGCCGGCCCGGCGGCGACCAGAATCAGGAGGTGAGCGGCACCAATCCGAGCGGCAGCAATCCGAGCGATCCGGGCAATCCGGGCAATCCGGGCACTCCGGGCACTCCGGGTGATCCGGGTGGCACCGGGCCCGATCCGGCGGCGCGGCCGCCCGGGACCTGGGCCGAGCGGGACGCAGCCGTGGTCTGGCACGGGTTCACCCAGATGGGGGCCTACGTCGACAACGCGCCCCTGGTGGTCGAGCGGGCCGAGGGCAGGGAGCTGATCGACGCCGACGGGCGTCGCTACCTCGATGCGATCTCGTCCCTCTGGGTGAACACGCTCGGCCACTGCGTCCCGGAGCTCAATGCGGCACTGGCGGCCCAGGCCGCCAAGGTCGCGCACTCGACCATGCTCGGCAACGGCAACACCGTCGTCGTCGAGCTGGCGGAGGCACTGGCGCCGGTGGTCCCGGTCGACGACCCGCACTTCCTCTTCGCCGCGGACGGCGCGGTGGCGGTCGAGCAGGCGCTCAAGATCGCGTTCCAGTACTGGGTGAACAAGGGTGTCGAGGGCCGCACGCGGTTCCTGGCGCTCGGTGACGCCTACCACGGCGACACCATCGGCTCGCTCTCGCTCGGCGACGGCGGTGTGTTCAGCGCGGTGTTCGAGCCGCTGTGCTTCCCGGTCGTCCGCACGCCGGGCTACGCCGACCCGGGCTGGGCCGCCAAGGCGTGCGCCGCGATCGACGCGCACGCCGGCGAGCTCGCGGCCGTCGTGCTCGAGCCTCTCGTGCAGGGTGCGTCCGGCATGTTGATGTCCACCGCCTCGGATCTGCGCCAGGTCGGCGCGGCGTGCCGACGCCACGACGTCCTCCTGGTCTGCGACGAGGTCGCCACCGGGTTCGGGCGGACGGGGACGCTGTTCGCCTCCGAGCAGGCCGGCGTCCGCCCCGATCTGCTCTGCCTCGGCAAGGGGATCACGGGCGGGTACCTGGCCATGTCGGCCACCGTCGCCGCCGGCCCGGTCTTCGACGCGTTCCTCGGTCCCGACCTCGGGCCGTCGACCTTCTACCACGGGCACTCCTACGGCGGGAACGCGCTCGCCGCCGCGGTGGCGCTCGAGCACCTGCGCCTCTTCGAGTCGTGGGACGTGCTGGCCAACGTGCGCGCCCGGACCGCACAGCTGACGGACCTCCTCGACGAGCGGGTCGCCGGTCGGGCGGCGGTGCGCGAAGTCCGCCAGTGCGGACTGATGGTCGGCGTCGAGCTGGACCCGCCCGAGCCGGGATTGCGCTGGGGCCGGCGGGTGTGCGCCGGTGCCGTCGCCCGGGGCGTGCTGCTGCGCCCGCTGGGCGACGTGGTGGTGCTCATGCCGCCGTTGACCATCACCGAGGACGAGGTCGTGCGGATGCTCGATGCGCTGCAGGGGGCGCTCGACGAGGTCACGGCGTCCGGCGCATGACCGGTCACGGCACCGACCCCAGCCCGTGGGAGGCGCGGATCCGGGCCGAGCTCGTCACCGTGGTCGAGGAGGACCGCTGGCGCGCGCCGCGCGAGTTCGACGCGCTCGGCCCGGCGGGCGTGCTCCAGGAGGGCGCGGTGGTGTCGTTCGCGTCCAACGACTATCTCGGCCTCAGTGCCCACCCCGCGGTGGTGGCGGCGGCACACGAGGCGCTGGACCGCTGGGGGGCGGGCTCGGGCGCATCCCGGCTGGTGACCGGGTCTCGCCCCATCCACAGCACCCTCGAGCGTGCGTTGGCGCAGTGGAAGGGGACCGAGGCCGCCGTGACCTTCCCGACCGGGTTCGCCGCCAACCTCGGCGTGCTGAGCACGCTCGGCGGCCCGGACGTCCGCGTGCTCTCGGACGAGCTGAACCACGCCAGCATCATCGATGGCTGCCGGCTCTCCCGCGCCGCGCTCGCCGTGTACCGCCACCGTGACATGGCCCATCTCGACGAGCTGCTGTCGGCCGGGTCCGGGTCCGCCGGATCCGCTCCGCCCGCCACGCCGACGATCGTCGTCACCGACTCGGTCTTCTCCATGGATGGGGATGTGGCCCCCGTCGACGAACTGCTCGACGTGTGCGGACGCCACGGGGCACTGCTCGTCCTCGATGAGGCCCACGCCGTCCTGGGCCCCGACCTCCCGCCCGCCACCGCCACCGCCGCCGTGCCGGTGGTCGTGCGGGTCGGCACACTGTCGAAGGCGCTGGGCTCGCTGGGCGGCTTCGTGGCGGCGTCACGCGACGTCGTCGATCTGCTGGTCAACCGCGCCCGCCCCTACATCTTCTCGACCGCGCCGACGCCGGCCGACGCCGCGGCGGCGCTGGCTGCGTTGCGCGTCCTGCGCTCCGCCGAGGGCGAGACCCTGACGGGCCGCCTCGCGTCGCTGATCGACCGAGTCGTGGAGGCCGGACTCGCACCACCCGGGCATCCGAGTCCGATCATCCCGGTCGTCCTCGGTGCCGAACAGGCGGCGCTCGATGCGTCGGCCGCCCTCCTCGACGACGGGCTGTGGGTGCCGGCCATCCGCCCGCCCACGGTGCCGGTCGGGACGAGTCGGCTGCGGGTCACGCTGTCCGCCGCGCATCGCGACGAGGACGTGGACCGGTTGCTGCACGCGTTGGTCCGCCTGCCGCGCCCCGCGCACGCTGCAGCCCTCTGAGCGACGTGCCGCAGAGCGGGGTGCGACCGCGCCGGCTGGTGGCCGTCGTCGGGACCGGTACCGACGTCGGCAAGACATGGGTTGCCGCCCGGCTCCTCTCCGACCTCCGGGCCGCGGGCCTGCGCGTCGCCGCCCGGAAACCGGCGCAGTCCTACGAGCCCGACGACGATCCCGCAACTCGTGACGCCGCCGTCCTCGGTGCGGCCAGTGGCGAGCGCGCCGAGGACGTCTGTGCACCGCACCGCTGGTACGAGACGGCGATGGCACCGCCGATGGCCGCCGCTGCGTTGGGGCGCCCGCCCTTCGGGATCGCCGACCTCGTGGACGAGCTGCGCTGGCCCGGAGCGCGAGACGAGCCGAGCTCGTCCGTCGACGTGGGCCTGGTCGAGACGGCGGGTGGAGTGCGCTCGCCCCTGGCCGACGACGGTGACTGCCTGGACCTGTGCCGCGCGCTGATGCCCGACCTCGTCGTGCTGGTGGCGGACGCCGGGCTCGGGACGATCAACTCGGTACGACTCACCATCGCCGCGCTCGCTGCCCCGCGGACCTCGCTCGCTGCCCCGCACGCCCCTCCGGCCCCGCCGGCCCCGCACGCCCCTCCGGCCCCGCCGGCCCCGCACGCCCCTCCGGCCCCGCCGGCCCCGCACGCCCCCCCGGCCCCGCC
>Ga0224557_1002886_pt1 | contig 14042 bp, 11 predicted proteins | sample 714S31014metaG_FD_180677 | JGI IMG/M metagenome (GOLD analysis project Ga0224557, IMG submission 180677) | Peat soil microbial communities from Stordalen Mire, Sweden - 717 S3 10-14 | ecosystem: Environmental > Terrestrial > Soil > Wetlands > Peat | place: Sweden: Norrbotten County, Stordalen...
GCTGGTTTGATACCTCCTCCTGCAAGGCGATACCGGAGGGCCAGACAGCCTCCATCACTCGTACAGCACCGCAGCAGGCGAACTCACCATCGATCACCAAGCCCACCTCCTACGTTCGTGTTCACAAAACAGTCTTCAGCTAATGCACCATGAGGTGGTTTGACGTCATTCCCCGAAGAACGACGCCGAAGGGCCACAAATCCTTCATCTTCTGCACAGCAGCACATCAAGAGAGTCGCCTGCCTACATACGACTCCTCTCTGCGCACGTAGCACACCAATGCCTGACGTTTCCGGGCTCGGGGGCAGCACCCCCGCCGCCCCGCCATATCTGCCTCCCTCGGCCGCGCTAGACGGATGGCAGGACCTGACCGCAGCCGCGGTTGCGCTGGAGCCCGAGCCGCCTGCGCCGCACCGGGTCGGATGGGGTTTCATCTCGCTGTACACGCTGGCGTTCATGAGCACTAACCTGCTGTTCCTCGCGCCCGTGCTGGTCACCTTGGCCTTGAAGGTGGACTCGCTGGTCGGGAACCAACGGGCACCGGCCAGCCTGGCGCTTGTCGCCGCGGCCGGCGCCCTGCTGGCCATGGTCGCCAATCCGTTCTTCGGCCGGATGAGCGACCGCACGACGTCGCAACTGGGCATGCGGCGGCCCTGGATGGTCACCGGCCTGGCGGGCGGTTCCCTCGGCATCGTCATTGTCGCGCTGGCCCCCAGCATCCCGGTCGTCCTGCTCGGGTGGTGCATCACCCAGCTGTGCTTCAACGAGCTGCTCGCCGCGATGGTGGCAGTCATCCCCGACCAGATCCCGTCCGCCCAGCGCGGCCAGGTCTCCGGTGTGCTGGGTGTCTGCACGCCCATCGGGTCGGTGTGCGGCGCGTTCGTGGTCAAACTGTTCACCGGCAGCCTGCTCGCCATGTTCCTGGCCCCGTGCGCGATCGGCGGATTTTTCATCCTCCTTTTCGCGGTCACCCTGAACGATCGCCGGCTGGCCAGGGGGGATAAGCCGATATGGTCGCTGCGGGAATTCGCCGGCACGTTCTACGTCAACCCGCGGAAGAACCGCGATTTCTCCTGGGCGTTCGCCAGCCGCTTCATGTTCGTCCTGGCCTACGCCTTTCTGGCCACCTACCAGGCCTACTACCTGCTGGACAAGATCGGCACCGCCAAGGCCGAGGTGCCGCAGCAGATATTCCTGGGCACCCTCACCCAGGCCGCCGTCATCGTCGCCGCCTCCCTCCTCGGCGGGAAACTCTCGGACCGGACCGGCCGCCGAAAAATTTTCGTCTTGACCGCGTCGGTCGTGTACGGCCTGGGGCTGTTCGTGATCGCCGTCGCCAGCCACTTCAGCGGGTTCCTGGTCGGCATGGCCATCAGCGGCCTCGGCTTCGGGGTGTACGCGGCCGTCGACCTGGCGCTCGTGGTGGACGTGCTGCCCGACAAGCGCAACGCGGCCAAGGATCTCGGTGTGTTCAACGTGGCCGGTGCTCTTCCTTTTTCCCTCGCGCCGGCGATAGCGCCGGCCATCCTGGCGATCGGCCGCAGCGGCGGCAGCTACGGCGTGCTGTATATGGTCGCCGGACTCTGCGCCATCATCGGAGCCGCCGCCATCCTGCCGGTGAGGCGGGTCCGGTGAGCACGGAACGGCCGGGCCTTCGAGGGCCCGGCCGTGTCGTCGTGCCGGGGTCAGACCGCGACGTCCTGGTAGGCGCGCGGCGTGCTGGCCGCGTCTATTCCAGCGGTGATCGGGGAGGGCTTGAAGCCCTTGAAGGCCAGCCACACGCCCAGCGAGAGCTCCCAGGCCGCTACCGGGATCACCGGGAGGCCGGCCAGCCCGGTCAGGGAGGAGTGCTGCCCGAGCAGCGTGGCGAATACGGCGATGATGAGCAGGGGGCCGCCGATGAGTCCCAGCACGGGAATGATCCGGGGCACCAGCCGGGACCGGTACATCAGCGAGCCCAGCAGCAGCGCGTTGATGCCCGGCATGAGGGTCTGGCTGAGCAGGAACGTCCACTTGTAGACCGCGACGTGCGACGCGCCGGCGGTGACCAGGGCGGCCGCATTGGCCCCGGCCGCTCCGCCCAGGTCCTGCCGCAAGGTCACCAGCGACAGCAGGCTAACGACACCGGTGAAGATCATGGCGGCTTCCAGGACGCGGGCGGTGACAAACCCGAGCGCGAAGCCTTCGTGCTGCCGCTTGACCACCGGGTACAGCGTGACGGCGGTGCCGATGCCGGCCAGCGCCACGATCACCTCCAGGAAGCCGCCGACCAGCACGCCGGTGCTGGAGCCGGAGCTGAGGACCCAGTCCCGGTGGTTCAGCACCGGGCGGTAGATGGCGAGGGTGGGGATCGAGACGAAGGTGATCAGGTAGAACACACCCGCGACGAGCGCGGTCTTTCTGGTTGAGGTCATCGGGAGTCTTTTCGTCGTTTTCGCGGCGGGGGTCTGTACGGGGGTCGTCACGTCGGTCTCCTATTCGCGGATGGCTGAGTTACCGGGTCTGGGTGGGGGCATCGGCGCAGGGCCGGGTTCGACGTAACTGACCGAGATCAGGGGCAGGCCCAGGTCGCGAATCTTCTGCAGCAGGCCATAGAGCGCGGCCTGGTCGGCTACCTGGCCATGGATGATGGTGGTGCCGTCGCCGTGGTGGGTGAGGGTCAGCCTGTCGAACCAGGCGGCCCACCGGTCAGCGAGGTGCCCCATGAGGCGGATCTCGCACCGTCCAGGGCTGTCCTGGCGGCCGTCGGGTGTGTCGTTCATGGGCCGAACGCTAGGAGCGGACGTGGTGAGCTGGCATCACCACACGTGGGGATTGAGGTGATGATCCGTGACCGACGGATCAGGGTTACCGGTTGCGGGTTCGCGGCAGGTCGAGTTCCGCGGCCCGGCGGACCGCGGCCCGGCGGTTGGTCACCGCGAGTTTGGCGTAGATGTTCTTGGTGTGCGTCCGCACGGTGCTCAGGGACACCATGAGCTCGCGGGCGATGGCCGGGCCGTCCAGCTCGGTTCCGAGCAGCCGGAGCACATCCAGCTCACGCTCGCTCAGCGGGTCGATCAAGGCCTGCCTGACCGGGCTGTCCTGCCTGGTCTGGCTCACCGCGGCCAGAAGCCGGCGGACATAGTTCCGGGTCGTCCCCTGTTTCTCGGCGGCTCTCAGCAGGGAACCTATCGGCGGGCCCTCATCGACGAAGACCCGGACGTAACCCTCCGGTTCAGCCAGCGTCAGGGCCCGTTCCAGGCAGGTCAGCGCAGCCGGGATGTGCCCAGGTGCCTGGAGCGCGAGCGCCTGAAGCACCAGGATTTCGATGACGCGTCCCGTCCTGCCGCCCGCTTCCGCCGCCAGCAGGAGGCGCTCCAGCAGCCGGGTTGCCTGGTGCAGGGAGCGCTCGTCCTGGTGCCTGGCCATGAGCATCCTGGCCAGGGTGATGTGCTCGAACTCGCGCAGGTAACTGAGGTCATCATCCGCGGACAGGCCCTGCTCACGCGCCCAGCCCAGCGCTTCACCGAGCCTGCCCTGTGCGATCCAGACCCGGGCCTTCAACGCCGGGACCGGCCGTACGTTCGGGAAGAAGTCGCCCACATACAGGCGCTCCGCCTCGTTGAGCAGCTCGAGTGCGCCGCCCAGATCTCCTTCAGCCTGGCGTATCCGGGCCATCGCGACCCGCCAGCGGTACGGGTTCTGCGGCAGCCCGTTGTACTCGCCCAGCTCCTGGCTCCGCAGCAACTGCTGGGTGGCGGCCTGCAAATCGCCGCGCTCGCGGTGGACCTCGCTCATCCCCACGTACATGTCTGCCGTGCCCCGCAGAACCGGCCCGTCCTGCGCAGATGCGCGTTGCAAGGCCTGCTCGTAGGTGCGCATCGCCTCACCAAGACGGCCTTGCACCAGCCGGATGTCCGCCATCGCGATCGCGCACCCGAAGGTATCGGCGATGTACCCGGCCCGGCGTAGTCCCGCCATGCACTCGGCGTACGCCGAGTGCCCTGCCTCGAGGTCCCCGCTCGCCCAGGACGCGAGCCCCATGAATCCCGCTGCCGAAGCACGGACGAGGTGGTCGTCAGCGGGCGAAAGATCGAGCGCCCGCCGGGCGTGCCGCACGGTGCCGGGCACATCGCCCTGGGCCAGGGCCAGTGCGGCACGGTACACCTCGATCTCCGCCGGGAGGCGGCGGTATTCCTCCTCGTCGGCGACGACCATCTCCGCAGGCCGAGCTGGTGCTCCCTCATGGCGAGCTGTTGTTGCGTCCAGCCACCGTTCGGCGTCCCGCAGTCGGGCCTCAACGCCCTCGAACTCGCCGCCGGACAGCAACGCCCCGGCAAAGTGCACGCTGAGCACGGGCCTGACCCGGACCACCTCATCGGGGAGCACCCCGAGGGGGAGCACCTCGAGCCAGCCACGCACCGTGGCCTCCTGCCTGGTCCTGCGCATGGCCGGGATCGCCAGCTCGACCAGGTCCGCCGCCCGCCCGAAATCCTCGGCGGCCAGCGCGTGGCTGATGGCTGCCGGCGGCTCGCCGTTCTGCTGGTACCACGCGCTCGCCCGCCGGTGCAGGTCCGGCACCTGGCCGGGCTGCTCGTCGAGCAGCCGCGCCTGCAGCACGTCGGCAAACAGATGGTGGTAGCGGTACCACCGGCGGCGGTCATCCAGCGGGACCAGGAACAGGTTCCCTCGCTCGAGCGCCGCCAGCATGGCCTGGCCGCCGCCCTGCCCGGTGACCGCATCGCACAGCGGGCCGCTCAGCCGGCCCAGGATGGAGGTCTGCAGCAAGAAGTCCTGGACCCGATCGGGCTGGCGCTGCAGCACCTCCTCGGCCAGGTAGTCCACGACGTAACGATCATCCCCTGTGAAGCCGGCGATGAAGCCGGCCACGTCGTCTCGGCCCTGCATCGACAGCGCCGCCAGCTGGAGCGCGGCGATCCAGCCCTCGGTGCGTCCCTCCAGCGCGGCCACATCCCGCGCCGTCAGCCGCAGGCCCATCATCTCGTTGAGGTACGCCGCCGCCTCATCGGGCGTGAACCGCAGCTCGGCCGCGCGGATCTCAGCCAGCTCGCCGCGCGCCCGCCACCGGGCCAGCGGCAACGCGGGATCGGCCCGGCCGGCGATCACCACGTGCAGCCACGGAGGCAGATGGTCGAGCAGGAACGCCATCTGGTCCTGCACATCCCGCGCGTCGATGACGTGGTAGTCATCGAGCACCAGCACGATCTCGGCCGCGGTGGCGCCCAGGTCGTTGAGCAGCGCGGTCAGCACCGTCTCGATCGGGGGCGGCCGGGGCGCCTGCAGGAAGGCCAGCGCACTCTCGCCGACCCCGGATGCCGCCGTCCGCAGCGCGGCGATCACATAGGTCCAGAAGGATGCGGGATCGTTGTCGCCCCGGTCGAGCGACAGCCACGCGGCCAGCCGCTCATCGTCCGGCGCGGCCGGTCCCGCCGTCAGCCACTCGGTGAGCAGCGTGGTCTTGCCGAAGCCAGCGGGTGCCGAGACGAGCATCAACTTCGACGCGATCCCGCGGTCCAGCCGCTCGCTCAGCCGCGGCCGCGGCACCAGGCCGCGTCGTGACCTCGGGACATACAACTTCGTCTCGAGCAGGGGGGCCGGCACCAGAGGATCTCCTGGGTGGCCAGCTTCCTTCGGCGGGGTGACCACCTGAGCCGGAGCCGGGCCGGCCGGGGCGCTGGCCGGGCCGAGCGACGGGTCCTGGGCCAGGATGCGGGCCTGGAGTTCCCGCAGGGCCGGGCCGGGGTCGATGCCGAGCTCGCCGGCCAGACGAGCACGGACTTCTGTGTAGGCGCGCAAGGCCTCGGCCTGCCGTCCGTTCCGGTACAGGACGAGGATGAGCAGCTCCCACAGGCGCTCGCGCAGCGGGTGTTCCCGGCACAGCGCCTCCAGTTCGCCGGCGAGCTCACCGTAGCGCCCCAGGCCCAGGTCAGCTCCGGCCCGGGATTCGATCGCCACCAAAGTCAGCTCGTCCAGATGGGCCCGTTCGGCATCAAAAAAACTTGCATAAGTGAACTCGGCCAGCGGCTCGCCGCGCCGCAGGCGGAGGGCCTCGCCCAGAGCGGCCGCCGCCGGCGCCATCGCGCCGTCGGCGGCCAGCCGCTGGCCCTTCGCGACCAGCTGCTCGAAGCGGACGACGTCGACCTCGTCGGGTCTGGCGGTCAGGGCGTAGCCGGCTTCGGTGGTGAGGATCGCCGCCGGCCCGAGGGTACGGCGCAGCTGGCCGATCTGCGTCTGCAGGGCATTGGCCGGGTTCGCCGCCGACCCGTCGCCCCACAACAGGTCGATCAGCCGGTCGGCGCTGACCGGCTGCCCCCGCTGCAGCGCCAGCAGGGCTAGCAGGGCTCGCTGCTTGGCGCCGCGAACCGGCACCAGCACGCCACCATCTAGCGCTTCGAGCTCGCCGAACAGCCGGACCTCCATGACCTCCACCGTACGGCCGTCGCCCAGGCAGCCTCACCGCGCTGACCGATATGCCCCAAATCGTCCCCGGCCACAGCGCTACGACAGTCCCGCCTCAGGCCCCGAACGCAGGCTTACGTCCAAGACCCGAGCACATCGAGGGAAGGAGCGATCATGATCGAGATTGATGGCCTGACTAAACGGTACGGCGACAAGACCGCCGTCGACCGGCTGAGCTTCGTGGTGGAGCCGGGCGTGGTGACCGGGTTCCTCGGCCCGAACGGAGCCGGGAAGTCCACCACGATGCGGATGATCGCCGGCCTGGACCGGCCGAGCAGCGGGACGGTGCGGGTCAACGGCAAGCACTACCCGAAGGCACCTGCCCCGATGGCCGAGCTCGGCATCTTGCTGGACGCCAGGTCGGTGCACCCGGGCCTGTCGGCCCGGGCCAACCTGCTGGCGCTGGCCCGGACGGCCGGCATCGGCCGCCGCCGGGTGGATGAGGTGATCGAGCTGGCCGGGCCTCACCAAGCGCTACGGCAAGGCGGTTGCCGTCGATGGCGTCTCCAGCGGACGCCTGGACCCCAATCCGCCGCCGGGCTCATCGCCGGCTCGGCACTCGGCGCGTTCCAGCCGCACCACAGCACACCCACCACCACAACCTGATCCGCAACCAAGGAGGACACCTCCGATGGCACACATCCACACCGCCGCCCGCCCGGCCGCCCGGCGGCCGCTGCGAGCCCCGCTAGCGCTCGCGCTGGCGCTGGCCGCCCCGGCCACGTCCCGGCTCCCCGCCCTGACCACCGGTCTGCGCGGGACCGGGACCGCGATCTCCTTTCCGCACGGCTTCGTGACGGCGCTCACCGGAGGAACACCGTGAATGCTATGGACTCCACGAAGAAAGACCCGGTCAGCAAATCCCCCCCATCCCGGTCATTCACCTGGGCACGAATCGCTGCCCTGCTGGTGACCATCGTCCTGTTGACGGGACTTACCTACCTGGGAGTCTCGTCCAGCCCGGAAACGGTCTCGGTCCCGCAGGGGGCGCACGCCGGCCAGCTGACCATGCACCCGTGCACCTATCCCACCGAGAACGGCGCCTACCGCGCCAACTGCGGAACGCTCGTCGTGCCCGAGAACCGGGCAGACCCCCGGTCGCGCCTGATCGCGCTGCCGGTGACCCAGGTCCTCGCTCGCTCATCCCACCCGCTGGCGCCGATCTTCCGGCTCAACGGCGGCCCGGGCGTGACCAACATGACGTTTCCCGATGCGAGCCGCCTGGCCGCCCAGCACGATGTCGTCATGGTCGGCTACCGCGGCGTCGACGGCTCTTCGGTGCTGAACTGTCCCGAGGTGACGGCGGCGCTGAATAGCTCCGCCGACTTCCTCGGCAAAGCGTCGCTGAGCGCGTACTCCCAGGCCTTCGCCTCGTGCGGACAGCGGCTTGAGCGATCCGGCGTTGACCTCGCTGGCTACACGCTGGCGGAGCAGGCCGACGACATCGAGGCCGCTCGCGTCGCCCTCGGCTACCAGCGCATCGACCTGCTCAGCGAGAGCGAGGGGACACGTCTCGCGATGATCTACTCGTGGCGGTACCCGAACAGTGCCGACCGCTCGGCGATGATCGGGGTCAACCCGCCCGGGAACTTCCTCTACAGCGGTACCGAGACCGATCAGGGGATCGAGCTTTACTCGGCGCTGTGCGCGCAGGATCCTGCCTGCCGGGCCCGCACCGCCAACCTCGCCGCCAGCATGCAGCACACGGCGGCAGACATGCCGAGCCGGTGGTACTTCCTGCCGATCAAGCCGGGCAACGTGCTGGTCGGGACGTTCCTCGGGCTCGTCGACGAGACCTCGGGAGGCGGTGGCGTACTGGCCGGGCCGAACACCCTCGACTCGTGGATCTCCGCCGCGCAAGGCGACCCCAGCGGCCTGTGGCTGCTATCGGAGATGGCCGGGCTCATCCTCCCCACGTCGTTCGTCTGGGGCGAGTTCGCAAGCATCGGGACGGCCGACGCGCAGCCCGCCGCGCGCTATTTCAGCTCCGGCGCGGACCGGGGCTCGATCATCGGCAATCCCTTCACGGAGTTCTTGTGGGGGGCAGGAGGCCTTGCCGACTGGCCGGCCAACCCGGGCGAGAACCAGTACACCAGCGTGCAGAACTCGAACGTCCCGACACTGCTCATCGGCGGGACGCTCGACTTCCAAACGCCGGCCCAGAACGCCACGAAGGAGCTGCTGCCGCACCTGCCCAACGGGCATCAGGTCATCCTGTCCGGGCTCGGGCACGCGGAGGACTTCTGGTCCTACGAGCCGAGCGCCAGCACGCAGCTGCTGACCACGTTCTACGCCACCGGCCAGGTCGACACGTCCCGCTACACCCCGAACAAGGTCAGCTTCACCACATCGTCCAGGCAGACAGCGGTTGCCAAGGACATCCTTGGGGTAGTGATCGGCGTCGCCGTCCTGGCTGCCCTGTTGCTGCTCTGGGTAGCGCTCCGGGTACGCAAGCACGGTTCCGCAGGGCGCAAGACCAGCGTCCTGGCCCGCACCATCGTCCCGGTCGTGCTCGGGCTCGGCGGCTTCTTCGGAGCAGCCCTGGTCGTCCTGACGCTGTGGCCCGCGCTGTCCCTGGCCAGCGAACTGCTCAGGATTCTCGCCCCCAGCGGGCTGATCGCGCTGGGCCTCTACCTGGCCTGGACTCACCGCGACTGGGACCGTGCCACCAAGTCACTCGGTCTCCTGGCCGCAATCGCCGGCGCCCTGCTCGGCGGGTGGCTCGGGTTCGCCGCGACATCCGGGCTGTTCGCGCTCGTCACCACCACGATCGGAGCTGCTGCAGGAGGCAACCTCGCCCTGATCGCCGTTAGCCTCGTCCGCGAACGGTCCGCGCGCGGCCATGGCAACGACCCCGCCGCAACCTACGCCGTAGCGCCCGCTCCGGGCAGCCCCGCACCTCACGCGGCGCACCATGGCGACGCCCACCACGGCTCCGCAGAAGGCCCGTGACGCTGACGGTCATGATCCTCAAGGGCCGGGCTGCGATGACCGGGCCACCGGGATCGTCCTGACGGCCCGCGAAGGCCTTAAGCAGACCCCGGCCCCTTGCCAGAGGCCGGGGTCAGCCTCCTGCCTGACCGGCCCGGCTGCGCGTGCCCCGGCGCTGGACCGGTGGCTGTTTCCCAGCCCGCTGCCGCGCGCCAGTCCCGCGGGCACGTCACGCGGCCTGCGCGGGCCGGGTGTTCAAGGCCAGGGTCGCCCAGATCGGCACCATCGCTCAGGCTGACTGGAGGCAGGACTGAGGTAGACAGCACCGCTGGCGAACCGCTGCGTATCCAGTAGCCAGGTCCGCGCCCCCTACCCTCATTGTCATGCTCGGCGGCCGACTTCAGCTGCCGGACCAGGCCGGGCTCGAAGGCCGGTTCGACCCGTGTCCTCGCGCTCGACACCGATGCGAGCGTCTTCGAGAACACGATCTTCTCGGCTGCCTGCCAGATGCCGGTGAATTCCTGGAACAAACGTGGCTGGACCGTCGTGTGGGCCGTTTCCCAGTAGAGCATCGCCTCGTACATCCGGCGCCTGTACAGGTAGGTGCGGGCCGGCTGCTGAAGGTCGTTGATGAAACCGAGCAGCTCCTCGTCAGGCATCCCCCAGTCGATGCTGCCGTCGGGGTCTTCGATGTAGCCATCTGCTGATGCGATCGCCGAGTAGATCAGCTTGGCCATCATGGCCTCCGAGTCCAGGATCCGGTGCCAGGGACGCTCTCAGCAGCGTGTCCAGCTTGGTGAACGAGCCTTCCCATCCGCTGCGCGTGTCCGCGCCGAGCTGCCCGGTGGCGAACGGGCCCTGCCGCAGTTCGAGCCTTGTCTTGCCGTTGCCCTCGTCGTGGAACTCGAGCCTTAGGTGCACGCGCAGCGGCCCGGCCACGCCGGGCACGCCAGCGGCCTCCATCTCGCCCGCCAGCAGTTCGTTCTCCACCACGTCGGTGAACGTCGCGTCGACCGGGCTGCGCACATCCGGGGCGGTCATCACGAACCGCAGGTGCCCGCCGGGCCGCGCGTCGATCTCGATGCTGTCGCGAGGGACCGAGCAGCCGGCCGGCCCGAACCACTGCGCGAGCTGGCCGGGGTCGGTGAATGCCCGGTACACCAGCTCGCGCGGGGCGTCGAAAATCCGAGGCCGGGGTGCAGGGCGGTGGCGGTGACGCCGGTGCCTTCCAGCCGGCGGGCGAGTTCGTAGGTGAACACGACGTTGGCGAGCTTGGACTGGCTGTACGTCCGCTGCCCGGAGTAGCTGCGTTCGCCCTGCAGGTCGTCGATCTTCTACAGCAGCCGGAGCGGAGTCGGTAGCTAGGTGCCGCACAGGACAGGTCAATCCGCGTCTTCTCCTGGTGTTACGCCGTCACTCAAGATGAGCAGTGCGATGACGCTCAGAATTAGCATGGAGAACCGGACATTCTGGGCGCGTGGAACGCTGCTCGCCCTCGCCGGCCGTGAACTGGCGCTCTACACCAAGGGCAGCATCGACTTCTACTCCACCTACCCTGGCATGTACGTGCCACGGCCCCTCGGCATCCGCCCCGTCCGGCCGGTCCGCAGCCCCGCCGGCACCGCCGCCGAGATCCTGGCACTTACCAAGATGAACTGGAACCAGACGCGCCTGGACGGCCAGGACCCGATCACCATACGCGCGGCCAACCAGGTCAGGGCCGTCCTCCGGTTTTCCGACCCGGCCCAGGCTGTCGCGGCCCGCTACGCCAACTACATGTAACGAGCCGGTTCGGGATGAACCTTTGACCGGACGGGTGAGGTACCCGTCCCCGATGCCGGCGAATTCCTTTGCCCTCAGCGGGCCACGTCCGCCCGCGCTGTCCTCACGTGGTTGATCTGGTCAAGCGATGAAGTGCGGCGCGTCGCCGTCAGTGCCAGGGAAGGCGGAGCCGGAGTTTCCCCGGGCTGCCGGTGAGCTGATTGGCCCCGGCGGGGCTGGTGGTCACGATGCCTGCCTCGCGCAGGCGGCCGAGGAGGTCGAGGAACTCAACCTGGGTGAGCTGAGCGCGTAGCTGCGGAGGAAGCGGCCGGTACCAGCCGTGATCGTCTCCGCCGGGCAGGGCCGTAGCCCGCAAGGCCGCCACGACGAGCTCATCGCCGGGGGTGAGCTCGACCCGCTCGATCTCCACCAGGAACGGGACGACGCAGGCGAGGACGACAACCGGCACGCTGTCGAGCCCGGCGCCTTCGATGGCGATCGCCAGCGCGGCTGCGGTGACAGCCGCTTTCACGGCCGCGCGCGGGGCATCGAGCTTGTACGGTCCCAGGCGCATGCTAAGCGCTGGGTCGCCGTCGAGCAGGTAACGGGCGAGGCGGGCGATGCGTTCAGCTGTCGCCTCGTCGATGCCGCTCCCGACCGTCGCGGCGATCGCCGCGGTAACCGGATCCGCGGCGGGCGCTTGCTCCGTCATCGGGCGGTACCTCCGTACAGGTCGAGCTGGCAGAAGCTGCCGAGCAGGTGGTGTGTCAGCGCGTCGAGGTAGGGATCGTAGGCGGCCGCGGTTGCGTCGGAGAACCTCACCTGGGAGTCAGGGAGCCGATCGAGGTAAATGCGGACGACCTCCGCGGCGGCCAGGCTGGCAGTGAGCAGGTAAATCACACCTGGGTGCTCGGAGTTCTCGATAACGAAAAGCGCGAGGTTACCGGCACCCGACACGTGGCCGATGCGGTAAGTCAAGGTGGCGCCGCCGTCCCGGGACCGGTCGACGAAGGCGGTGAAGTTTGTGTCGATGAGCACGAACGCCGGCTCGATTCCGCGGAAATCGTCGGCGTCGGTGCTGTCGAGGATGGTGGCGAACGTCGTGAAAAAGACAACCGGCCTGGCGGTGGAACGCCTGTTGCCCTCGGCTACGACCGCGGGGGACAGCTGCGGAAACGGCCACAGCCGGGCCACTGGCGCGCCATGTGTCCGGTCGACGGCGAGGAAACCCAGGAACGGCCGGGTCCCCGGAACGAGATCATCAGGCACCGTGAACTGACGGCGGAACAGGTCCCCGCGGAGCCAGACGAGCCACAGATGAGCACCGAGGTCGCGATGACCGCGGAACAGCCACGCCGGGTTCCAGCCCTCGTCGTCCGGCGATACCGCGACCAGCGGCAACGGCTCGGGCCACAGCCGCAGCCGCTCCCGCTGGTAGTCATCGAAGAGGCTGTCGATCACATCGCGCGGCTCGTCGATGACCTCGAAGGCGCCTATCCCGGCGTCCTGGGCCGCGGAGAACAGGGCCATCGTCCAGTCACGGTCCTCCGTCACGGTCATCGTGGGCAGGCCCCGCGCGGTCAGGTACCGGGCAACCTCGTCGCGGTAGCCGGCGTACCCGTAATCCTGCGCGGCGTCCGTCCCCGGCAGAGGCAGAGCGCTGCTGTCCGCGCCGAGCAACGCGCGGATCTTGCGCAGCCGCTCGTCGGGCAGCCATTCGTCGCGCACGTCGCGCAGTCGCAGTCCGAGGATCACCTCCGGGCTCAGGCTGAGGAGCTGACGCGGTGCCATGGCCGCCCGCAGCAGAGCATCGACGTGCAGGTGCAGCAGCACGCCGCGATGCGGACGGTGATCACGAAGTTCTTCGCCGACCGCCTGGTAACCCTGGTAGACCCGGTTGCCGGCCAGCAGCTGCGGATTGGTGTCGTCGAGCAGCACCGCGAAGTACGTGGCGAAGACCTCATGGGTCGTGCGGCAGGACTCTGCCAGCCAGCGCCAGACCGTCCGAGCTTCCGGTGCCACCTGGCCGCCTGCGACTGACATGACGAAGCCCCACGGCGTCGTGCTGTGCAGCTCGTGATGAAGGCGCTCGTGCGCAGACACGAAACGCTGCTCCGGACCTGACCGCTCGCGGCCGACATGCAGCATCCAGGAACTGATGCCGTCGTGCGCGCCCAGGATGGATGACGCGTCATCGGCGCACTGGAACGGCAGTGGCCGACGCGGACTCGCCGTGCTCACACCCACACGGTAACGGCTCAGTGACAGCGTCGCCGTGCTCAGGCCGAAGGGCCCCTTGGGCTTGCTCTCCGTCCGGCCGCTTCTGGCTGAATGGACACGATGATGTCTACCTGGGGTTCGGTATCAAGCCGAGGCGTCACATAGCGGCAAGCCGTCCGTGATCAGCAGTAAGTGACGGCCGCGCCATGGACCGGTCTCAGGCAAGGTCGCATCGGTGTGGTGCCTCATCGGCCGGGGTCAAGTTGTTTACCCTGAAGCACCAGATCGGCCAGACGAACGGAGCAGCTATGGCCAGAAAGTACAGACCCTTTCATTGACGACCTCGACGGCAGCGAGGCCGACGGCACAGTCCCACACCGGAATGACTTACCGTTACGAACAGATTGCGTGCCTAACGGCTCGGATCACGCAGATCGCTGCCGATTTTGCGTGGCTGACAGCTATGGAGGCAGCTCTGGCGGGCTCGTGCATATGCGCGGGTTCTGGACGCGTGGGGCTGCCTAGCGCAGCGGCGGGCGGTTTCGGGCGAGGGGTGCAGGTGGCCCGGGCAGGTGCGGAATGGTCATTCCGGTGGGGTGGCTGGCGCGGCAGGAAGGGCCAGGGCCTCGGCTGCCAGGGCGGCCTGGTGAAGGCGGCCGCGGAATACCTCC
>Ga0224557_1002887_pt1 | contig 14041 bp, 11 predicted proteins | sample 714S31014metaG_FD_180677 | JGI IMG/M metagenome (GOLD analysis project Ga0224557, IMG submission 180677) | Peat soil microbial communities from Stordalen Mire, Sweden - 717 S3 10-14 | ecosystem: Environmental > Terrestrial > Soil > Wetlands > Peat | place: Sweden: Norrbotten County, Stordalen...
CTTCGGGGCTACGCTCCGGCCCTGCCAGCAACAACGCCATCTCAGCATGGAGAGGAGAGAAAGAAGTTCCAACAACTATCGGTAATTATGGTTGTCGTTGACCGGAAAGAGTACTTGACGCCAGACAGCCGGTATCGATTGCACGTGAAAGATCTACCGGGGAAACCTGATCTTGTGTTTCGCAGCCGGAAGAAAGTCATCTTTGTGCATGGCTGCTTTTGGCACCAACATAAGGGGTGTCGCGAGGGCAGGGTGCCGGGCGGCAGGGAATCCTATTGGGCGCCGAAGCTCGCGCGGAACATTGAGAGAGACAGGGAACACCTTCGCTCGTTGAAGTGTCTCGGCTGGAGGGTGTTGGTTCTCTGGGAATGTCAGCTTGATGGCCCCGCAAAACTGGAGCGCAAAGTTAGGGCGTTCTTGGACTGACGCTGTGCACCGCGTGACGAGTCAGGTCAGAGAAGGCCTAGCGGGATCAGAAGGCGGTGACGCCTTACAGGTTCGAACCGTCGTGTCTTGACCAATCGCAGTTGGGTCGAAAAAGTCACACGGGTGCGTCGGCAGACATCTCTGCCTCTTAGGAATTGCGCAAACCTGACAAAACCCCCTTGGGTGACTGGCACTTAAGGTTTGCGCAGACGCGAATTACTTTCCGGAGGGGACTTGCAGAATAGGGAGAATGGCAGGTTTCCGCGCGTTTTGGTCAGGTAGTTGATCGAGCAGGACCACATTGAGCAGCGACTTATGTACCTGGACGCGACCGTCGTAGCTTATAAAACCGAGCCTGCGAAAACGATTCATAAAGAAGCTGACACGGGAACGGGTGGTCCCGATCATATCCGCCAGCGCTTCCTGGGTAATCGGAGGAATGAAGGTATCCGGCCGGCCCGGTTTGCCGAATTCCGCCATCAACAGCAGAATTCGCGCCAGGCGCTTTTCGCTGGAGTTGAAAAGCTGGTCGACGAGATCGGCCTGGCTTCGCATGCTGCGGGCCAACAGAAACTTGAGGAAAATATCGGCGAATGCGGGCTCGTCATGCATCACTCGAATCATTTCGCTTCTGTTGATCTTGAGTGCGGTACATTTGTCCACGGCAGTGGCGGTTGCCAAATGCAACCCGACGATGGTGGCGAGAGACTCCTCTCCAACAAAATCCTTTGCCGCTAGAAGAGTAATTGTGGCCTCTTTGCCGTTCTTCGAAACGACGGTGACTCGTGCACGACCCTTTTGCAGGTAAAACACAGAATCGGCAGTGTCTCCCTGGCAAAAGAATGTTTCTCGCGGCTTCAATTCGACAATCGTTCGGCCGAGCCCGGCATTTGCGAGAAACGCGGTGGAGTCGAATCTAATGTTGTTGCTCATCGGGAAGTTCGCTCGTTGCAAATCGGTTGTTTGGGCGGGCCGTTCACGCCCGGAAGCAATCTACCAACAGTCTCGTTCATCATCGCTTGGACCCAAAGCGGGTGTCTGTGCACTTTCGCTCACCTTTCAAGCGGAACCTTGGCCGCCTATATGGGTGGGCGAAGCTGAATATGGTAGTTCTGGTAGTCGATCTTCACGATTGTCTGGCCAAGCATGAAGCTGTTTGACATCGCTCTAACATGGGTAGCCTGCGCGAAGCCGCTTATATTCTCGTACTGACGTACGACCTGCGTGGGCCCCGTAAACACCGAAGAACTCTTGGACGCTGTTCCCTGTACCTGAACGATCGAGCCGTCCTTCGAGTCCACCCACAGGATTCCCTCGATAAGATAGTCGGCCTTGCGCTTTGGGGTCAGAGTTACAACGAGGCAGTCTCGTCCGTCCAGTTGCTGGGTTCCACCGGGCTTCAATGTCATCTCATAATTTGCGGAGGTGATCCACGTCCCCTCCCGGATGCCGGGCTGATTGAGGAGTTTCTCATTGTCCAGAATCGCGCCTAATACGAACTTTCGAATGATGCCAGAACCGGTCTGCGAGACGATGGTGTAACTCTTGCCCGAATCCTTCCGGTAGGTAGTGATTACCGTCATTTCTGCTACAGGATGAATTTCGTCATTGCTCCTGTAAACGGCATAGTGTTCGTTCACAGAGTATCCCTCGACATTCTCCGTTCTGGCTTTGACTGCAGCGTCCACCTGCTGAATCACGGATGCCGTGGAGACTTGTTGAGCCGGCGTCATCATCGTTCCCAGAAACGCAAGGATAGGGGCACACACTAGCCCTATGGGAAGCCGATGCTGACAGAGCTTGAAAGGCATGAATGTCCTTACGGGCTCGAACTGCGCCCAAGATTTCCTAAATGAAAAGCGGCAGAGCCGGTAAGCTCCGCCGCCTGATGCTGCGCCGACCGGTTACTTGCGGTCGCCACCGCCGCGTGATGCACCACCGCCAGCCCTAGCTTGACCACCGCCGCTGCCGTGCGCTGCGCCGCCGCCACTGCGGGCTTGTCCTCCGCCGCCTTTCGGAGCCGAGGCGCGCGGTGCTGAGGCCTGCCTTGCTGAGGCGCGCGGAGCCGAGGCCTGCGATGTGGCACGAGTTCCGCTGGGACGCGCCCCACTTGCATAGGAAGCTCCGCCGTTCGTACGCGCTCCGCCGCTGCGTGCTGCCGACCCGCCGCCTGAACCTCCGCGGTAAGCAACGCGGCCGGCTCCGCCGTGATAGCTTCCTCCACCATCGCTGACGAAGCGATGGCCTCCCCAGCCGTGGTCATAACCCCAGCCGGCCCATGGGCCCATGCCCAGAAAGATGCCGTTGTAGAAGTATCCGGACCCGTAATATCCCATGGGTGCGCAGGCATACGGCGCATATCCGTAGTAGCCGTACGAACAGACAGGTTGAACGCCAATGCTGATGGAAATCTGCGCATGGGCCGCTGGCGCCAGGGCCAGGCCCACGAGCAACGCCGTGGTTGAAACTAGAGTCTTGAGTACGCGCATGGGTGACCCCCTTAAGGTGTCCGCGGTTCCTTTTGTTGCGTGGGATGCTCTGCTGCTGCTAAGAACAATCCAGCAACATCAACCACCATAAGGATTCTGAAACCGTTCATGGAGCGCCCTCATAATGTCAGGGGCTTTTGTCTATCTATCCTTACGTTCTTAACCCTAGTCATCCCCATTGTCTGAGTCTGAGCAATAGAGACCACGCCGGCGGAAGCGCCGAAACCGCTATTAGCGGGCCTCCGCCCGATCCGGCAAGGGCGCTGCGGCTTGCAGTTCGCCTAGAGCGCCGCATCTGCCGGGGCAGTCCCGATAGGGATCCATCGTTTTCCGTTACCTCCCGTCATCGGAGCAATTCCGAGTCCCCTTGTTCCTTTGTAAAGAGAACTCTGGATCAGGAGACCAGGCGCTTCTACTCTTCGGCGACTACCCGTCCTTGTGGATGGCGTAGGCTCCGGTGTGACTCTCACCCCACAAGCTGCTTTGCTGGCGCGAGCGCGAGGAAGACGGCGCCGATGACCACAAGAACAGCTACCCCGATCAGTTCGCCCCGTGCCACCATGTTGCAACATGCCTGGGTGCCCATCAGCGCAGCGTGAGCGAAACTCGACCATGCGGTGAAGGCAATGACGCTGCGACTCGCCGACGGATTGCGGATGGCCAGAAGCAGAAAGACGCCCAGCGTGACGTACAGGCTGAACTGCATGGAAAGCGCAGGCGCTTGCCGGATAAACACCAACATGGGATAGCCTAAAGCGATAAAGAGCAATCCCACCGCCGCCAGAGCAATCTTCAAAGCTAATTCACGATTCATGGATCTCCACTGACCGGCGGCCTGAAAAGCCGGATCTGCGACCTGCTCCTGCATTCGTCTGCATTCACCGGCCCCGCGAGCATCATACACAGGCCAACTCCTGAATGTCTTTGAACAGCAAGCCCTCCTCACTAAGCGACTGAGCCGATCATCGGTATCCAAAAGTCGCCTTGTGGGAAGTGATTTACCACTCCATTGACCGCTTGTTGTGCTGTTCAATCTTGAACAGGTCTGCCGGCCTACGACTGGCAGTTTGGGGCTACTCACATGGAATGTGAGGGGGTGGACCGGATTTAAGAATCTTCGTTCGGCAAGCGATCGTGCAGAACTACATTGAGCAGCGACTGGTGAACCCGTATACGGCCGTTGTACTCGATAAAACCGAGCTTGCGGAAGCGGTTCATGAAGAAGCTGACCCGCGAGCGGGTGGTGCCAATCATCTCCGCCAGCGTCTCCTGTGAGATCTGAGGGATATACTGCTCCGGCTCGCCCGGCTTGCCGAATTCCGCCATCAACAGCAGGATACGCGCCAGGCGCTTTTCGCTGGAGTTGAAGAGCTGATCGACAATATCGGCCTGGATGCGCATGCTGCGGGCCAGCAGAAACTTCAAAAACAAGTCGGAGAAGTCATGCTCCTCGTACATTACCCGGGCCATCTCTTCCCGGGTTATCTTGAGCACGGTGCAGGCGGTTATGGCGATAGCCGTGGACAAACGCAGCCCGGGCACTGCCACGAGCGCCCCTTCGCCCACAAAATCGCCCGCGGAGAGGAGCGTGATGGTGGCTTCCTTGCCGGCTTGCGAAACGACCGTGACCTTTGCGCGGCCCTTCTGCAGATAGAAGATGGAATCCGCGGGGTCTCCCTGCGAAAAGAAGGGCTGCCTGGGCGCCAGGTGAACAATCTTTCGCCCCAGACCGGCACTCATCAAGAAGGCAGCGGCATCAAATGCGGGTTGTTCCGGCTTAACCATAGCAATGGCGGCTTCTTGCGATCATAGGCTACAGCTTGACTCTTATGTCTAGTATCGCACTTAAGGGGATGCTCCGTTCAGATTTTGCCCACTATTCCGGGACATCCACTCATTTGAGTGGTAACCGCTCATTCGCGGCGCGGAGCCACGCCTAAGGCAGATTCGCCACAGCCAGCCAACATCACTATCCCGCTTAGAGCACTATTGCTCAGACGGCGCTGCTCTGTCACCTCTAACGTGAGAAGTACCTTGTGCGCCTCGTGTGCGCGTAAAGCAGGTGACGCTGCGCATGAGTAGAAAATGGTGAAATGCATGAAGAAGATTATGGCGGCAGTGGCATTACTCAGTTTGACGAGCATCGGCTGGGCGGCGACCAATCGTGAAGCAACGGTCGACCGGATGGATCACGCAGGCAGGGTGCTGCATGAGATTATGGCGGCACCAGACAAGGGCATTCCGCAAGAGGTTCTGGAACACGCGAAGTGCGTGGCCGTAGTGCCCCATCTGCTGAAGGGCGGCTTTGTGATTGGTGCAGAAAATGGCCGCGGAGTGGCCACGTGCCGGACTGCCGACGGCTGGAGCGCACCGGCATTCTTTGCCATTACTGGCGGCAGCTGGGGATTGCAGATCGGCGTTGAAGGCGTGGACCTTGTCTTGATCATCCAGAACGACAAAGGGATGCAGCAGTTGATTGGAAGCGGGTTCGAGCTGGGTGCGGACGCCTCTGCGGCCGCCGGCCCGGTGGGGCGCCATGCCTCTGCCGACACCAACTGGAAGCTGGAGACCGAGGTCCTGACTTACTCGCGCGCCAAAGGAGCTTTTGCTGGAGTTACGCTGAACGGCGCTTCGATTCGCCGCGATGACGACTCCACTGAGGCGATCTACGGGCATGACGTTCCCACCAGGCGGATTCTTCAAGGCGATGAAGCGGTGCCAGCCTCGGCGCAATCGTTCCTTGACGCGGTGAGAGACGCAAAGGCACAGGCAATTGCCTCAAACTAACAACCGTTTGTGACTGCATTGCAGGCGCCTGAGCGGCTTTCCAGCTCTCGGGCGCCGGCGATGCGGAGATAAGGGATTTATGCTCTGGACAATCTTTGTCGTCGTACTGATTCTGTGGCTTCTGGGCTTCACCTTCCACGTAGCCGGCGCTTTCATTCACCTTCTACTGGTGCTCGCTGTCATCATCCTCATCTTCAACCTCATCTCGGGACGGCGTCGCGCTCTCTGAAGCAACTCTACGGTGCCGGTCTAGATCCATTTCCTCCTGAGCAACCAGACCTTCACCGACTGCGTAAGGCCCGCATAGGCAAGCAGTGTCAGCATCAGGATCGGCCAGTAAAGTCCCGGCAGGTGTACAAGGCCCAGCGAAGAAGCCAGCGGAGAATACGGAAGCCAGGCTCCGAAGGCCATGATGGCCAGTGTAGTGAGGGTCAGGGACAAGCTTGCGCGGCTTTGCAGGAAGGGGATCTTGTTGGTGCGGATGATGTGGATGATGAGCGTCTGCGTCATCAGCGACTCGACAAACCAACCCGTCTGAAAGAGTGGAGCGCGGGACGGATCCCAGCACTTGAAGAGATAGAGCATGACGAAGAACGTCGTGTAGTCGAAGATCGAGCTGATGGGGCCTACGCAAAGAATGAACCGCTTGATCTCTCCGATGTTCCAGGGTCGCGGCAACTGCACTAATTCCTCATCCACTGCGTCCGTGGGAATCGGCACCTGCGAGAAGTCGTAGAGCATGTTGTTGGTCAGGATTTGAATGGGAGCCATCGGGATGAATGGGAGAAAGGCGCTCGCTCCCAGCACGCTGAACATGTTGCCAAAGTTCGAACTGGCTCCCATCCGGATGTACTTGATAATGTTGGCGAAGACCTTCCGCCCCTCGATCACACCCCCATCGAGCACCATGAGATCCTTCTCCAGCAGGATGAGATCCGCCGACTCCTTGGCGATGTCCACAGCCGTATCCACCGAGATGCCGATGTCCGCGGCGTGCAACGCGGGCGCATCGTTGATTCCGTCTCCCATGAATCCGACGACATGTCCTTTGCCGCGAAGGACGCGAACGATTCGTTGCTTGTGAGCAGGCGAGAGGCGCGCGAACAGTGTTGTCTTTTCCGCAGCGTCCGCCAATTCAGCATCGGACATCTTCTCCACGTCGTCGCCCAGAAGCATTGGATCGGGCAGGAGTCCCACATCGCCGCACACCTTTCGGCTGATGAGGTCGTTGTCGCCCGTAAGAATCTTCACTCCCACACCATGCTTATGTAGCGCTTCAATTGCGGCGGCTGCGGTTCGCTTGGGCGGATCGAGAAATGCGACATACCCCTTCAGAACAAGGTCGCACTCATCTTCTTTTGAGCAGGACAGCTTTCCCTGGAGTTGCTTGGTGGCCACGGCCAGAACACGGAAGCCGTCATTGCTGAGGCTGGCATACTCATCTTTCAGTCCCTTCATCAACTGCGGATCCATCGGCGACATCTTGCCGTCCAACTCGAATTGAGAGCACTGATGGAATATCTCCTCCGGAGCGCCTTTCGTGAGAAGGATTGCGTGGCCTTCAGGATCCTGGACCAGGACGGACATCATGCGCCGGGTAAAGTCGAAGGGAATCTCGTCGAGCTTTTTGTACTTTTCGATCAGAGCTTGCTGATGAAAGTCCGAACTGCCGAGGATCGCTGTGTCCAGCAGGTTCTTGAGGCCCGTCTGGAAGTGGCTGATGAGGTAACCATCGAGCAGTACCTCGTCCGTTTCCCGTCCGGCTACGTTGCAGTGCCGTTGCAGCACGACACGATCTTCAGTGAGCGTGCCGGTCTTATCGGTGCACAGCACGTCCATGCCGCCGAAGTTCTGGATGGCATTGAGCCGCTTGACGATCACCTTTCTGCGGCTCATCGCAATCGCGCCTTTGGAGAGGCATACGGAAACGATCATGGGCAGCATCTCGGGAGTGAGGCCGACCGCGACTGCCATCGCGAAGAAGAACGCGCCCTTCCAATCGTGCTTGGTAAACCCATTGATGAGGAAGACCAGGGGCACCATGACCGCCATCAGCTGGATCATCAGCCATGTGAAGCGGCTGAGTCCGCGGTCAAAACTGGTCGGAGGCGCTTCCTCTGTGATCGAGCCGGCCATACTGCCGAGATACGTGTTGATCCCAGTCGCAACCACCACGGCAGTTGCCGTTCCGCTTTGAACGCTGGTTCCGAGGAAGCAGATGTTCTTCAGCTCGGTGGGCGAGCTCGATGCCTGCGGGTCTGGATCATGGAACTTCTCGACCGGAAGCGATTCTCCGGTAAGTGCGCCCTGGCTGACGAATAAATCCTTCGTGGACAGCAGTCTCACGTCGCCGGGGATCATGTCGCCGGCGGACAGTTTGACCATATCTCCGGGCACCAGGTCACTGAGCGGGACCTCCCTCGCGTTACCATCCCGAATGACCGTGGCGGTCACATGGATCATGGCTTTGAGCTTGGCCGCCGCTGTGTTTGCCCGGGCCTCCTGCACGAATCGCAGCGTAACGCTGAGCAGTACCATGCATGCCATCACGGTTCCGGCGCGCGCGTCGCCTGTGGCAAAGGAGATCGACGAGAGCGCCGCCAGCAGGATCACCAGCGGGTTGCGCAGGATGATCAGGAGGCGGATAAACCCGCCTCGTGGTTTCTGTTGGGCAACCTCGTTTGGACCCGCGGTATGCGCTCTCGCTTCGGCGTCAGCTCCCGTCAATCCTGCTGGAGTCGTGTGCAAGGAACGAAGCAGTTCGTCGCCGTCCTTCCCTGCCGCATCGAGGACTGCGGGGGAAACACGGATGTTGTTATTCTTCGCCTTTGCGGGAATTGGAAGCTTGTCCGGGGGTGGCGGAGGCCCTGCAGGGTCAACGCCTGCCAAACCGGCCTTTTCGGCTGGCACCTCAACCGCGCCACTCGTATCAGGTGTCATCGCTCTCTTGACCGCAGCCTAAGCAGTCTCCACTTGCTGGCCACAAGTCTACACGCGATCTACGGCGAACTTGCTTTGGCAAGCGTACCGTCAAGATCGAAGACAATGAGCTTCTTACTTCTGCTTTGACCCTGTTCGGCAGGCTGCAAGAGGTGCGGAGCCCGTAAGTCTGCGACCGCCGCAGGCGCTTTTACGCGATCTTGCCGGCATAGCAGGTTTTCACCTAACAACACTGCCCGTCATTGCAAACCAGTAATACCGCCGCCAGCAATTGACGCAACGAACCGGACGCAGCATGAACATGCGTAACGGACCATCCAGTGAGCCCGGCTCTGCCTCCGCGAAGCGAATTGAACTGCACAGCGGGCACTGTCGCCGAGTCCAGAGCACCTTCGGTAGTCGACCAAGCCAACCTTGCACAGCGGAATCCATGATTCCCTCCTTGACCAGACAGCGAGTAATTTATGCTCCGCTTGCGATTCCTGCGCTGGAATTCGCATCCAGCCAGGAGAGAAGAGTGCGGATGCTGCCGGTGGCGAGCGCCATGCAGGAGTCGGCGGCTCCGTAGTAGAGATTGATCGTATCTCCATCCGCCCCGACGGTTTGCCCACAGGGAAATACAACATCGCTCACATCTCCGCCGCGTTCATAGGGCGCCTCGGGACCGAATATCCATGATTCACCCCGCTGCAGGCAGATGTGCGGCTTGTCGAGTTGGAACAGCGCGAGACCCAGGCGATAGATGCTGCCGGACGCGGTGTTCCGGACTCCGTGATAGATGGCCAGCCAACCCTTCGCGGTTTCAATCGGGGGCGAGCAAAGTCCGATCTTATTCGCGTCCCACCATCCGCCACGACGCGCCTCGAGCATCACCTTGTGGCTTCCCCAGTGACGCAGGTCGGGCGAGTAGGAGATCCACATATGCGCGCCAAGCGTAGTGACCGGCCGGTGAATCATAGCCCAGAAGCCTCCGATCCGGTGCGGCAGCAGTGCTGCGTCCTTGTCCTCCGGCTGCATGATGACTCCATACCGTTCGAAACTCCTGAAGTCTTTGGTGAGCGCGAGCGAGACACCCGGACCGCCGCGCGCAAACGAGGTGTAGGCAATCGCATACTGCTCCAACTCAGGAACGTACGTGATTCGCGGGTCTTCAATGCCCCAAATCTCCTCGGGGAATTCGCGCGGCTTCGCCATCAGCGTGGGTTCGGGATCGATGCGCCAGCCATCAATGCCATTCGCAGAACGAGCCGCACAGAGATGCGAGAGGCCGCGCCGGTCTTCGACCCGGCAAAGCAGCAATGTGTCTCCGTCGGCGAGCCGAGTTGCGCCGGCGTTGAACACGCTGTTGATGGGATATGGCCAGTCCTTGCGGCTGAGGAGGGGATTGGCCGGGTGACGAGCGAACAGCGGGCGCTCGGCGAGCAGATCCAAGCCTTCTTGTTCGATGTTGGCGTTTTCCGATGCAGCCAGCGGAGAGATTGAATTCAAACAGACACCCTCATTTCCAGGTTCAGTTGGCTTACGCTGGTCGCTTCTAAAGCTCGCATTTCGAGGAGCGCCATCAGGAACGAAAGGGTCGATTCGGCTCCCTCATTTTCATTCACGCGATCCGGATGAAGCCCATCGCGACAACCGCCCGTGATTGCGTCATACAGTGGCACCTGGAGATCGTTCTTGCCAAGAAACCATCGGAACGCGCTCCAGGCTTCGACCAGCCAGTGCTTCTCGCTGGTGAGGCGGTATGCCTGAAGACATGCGGAGATGGTGGCGCAAGCCTCAATGGGTTGCTGATCAAAACGGGCCTTTTCGCCATCCTCTGCGCAGAATCCCCGAGAACCGATGGGCACGAAGACGTCCGGGTCGTCTCGGTGTTGCTCGGCAACGAGCCACTTGAGTGTCTCACACCCAACGTCGATCATCCTCTGGTTCTCACTTCGCCAACCCGCGAGCATCAACGCCTGGGGCAGCCGGGCATTGGAGTAGGAGAAGCTCTTCTCAAACCACTGCCACGTCTTCGAGTGACTGCGTTCATAGATGTCCAATAACCGGTCCGCGAGCGCATTGCGGACACCCTGAATGACCCTGTCTCCCGGGAACCAGTCGAGGTATTCCTGCATGCCCAAAATGGAGAATGCCCAGGCACGAGGGCTTGTGAACGTCAACGCAGCAGGGAACGCGGCTTCAAAGAGCCTGCCGGCAGCGCCTCTCAGGCCTGCATCATCCGAATGGCCCAGCACCGTCCCCACAGCCCACAAGGCACGGCCATGGCTGTCTTCCGATCCAATATCTTCCTGCCAAGCGCGGTCGTAGCTGAGAAAGTTCCTAAACCTGCCGGCCTTGTCGTTGAAAGCAAACCATAGAAATGCCAGATACCGCCGGGACAGACTGGCATGCCAGTACTCCCTGGATATCGCCGATCCACTCGCCAGAGTTGTCACGATCAGTGCACGGGCGTTGTCATCTGCCGTATAGCCCTCAAGGCAGTTGGGCAGCGAGAATATGGCGTGCTGAAGAATGCCCGTGTCGTCTGTCATGCTGAGCAGGTGACCGGGGTTCAGCAAGGGCAGGCTATCGGCCGCTTCCAGCGCGGAGGTTTCCTGCAGGGTGGGCCGAGGCCTCGACATCCGCGCCACCCGGGCGCGCTGGAAGCTTTCCATATAAGCCCGCGCGGTCTTCGGCCAGGTGGTTCCGCGCGAATAAAGATAAGCGCGCTTGCGTATCGCATGACGCTCGGCATCGTCATCCAGAAGTCTGATTGCCGCCTCAGCGATCGCGGCGGGATTGTCAAATGGAACGATCACACCACGCCCATCGGCGAGGAGTTCCTTTGCATGCCAGTATGGCGTCGAGATAATCGCCTTGCCGGCGCCGAGTGCAATTGCCAGAGTGCCTGAGACGACTTGGGCCTCCTGGCGATACGGAGTGATGTAGATATCCGCCGCGCCGACATGCTCGATCATTTCCTCATTGCTGACAAAGCGGTTGTTGAATATGACGTTCGCAGACACGCCGCATTCGACGGCCAGCGCCTGCAACGATTCGCGATATCGTTCACCCTCGCGGCGGCGGATATGAGGATGGGTTGCACCCGACACGATATACACCAGGTTTGGGTGCGTCTTGATAATCATTGGGAGCGCGCGAATCGCATTCTCGATCCCCTTGTTCGGCGACAGTAAACCGAAGGTGAGCAGCACCGACTTTCCCTGAGTACCAAACATATCCTTGAAGTAATTTGGATCCATAAAAGGAAGGTCGGGCACGCCGTGGGGAATGAGATCGATCTTGCAGGCCGGGATGTCATACACCTCGCGCAATAGGCGAGCCGCATGTTCGCTCATGACAATCAACCGGTCCGAGAGGCGCGCGATCTCATCGAGCACCGCGCGCTGATGCACATCCGGCTCACGCAGCACCGTGTGAAGCGTCGTCACCAGTGGCATCTTCAACTTGCGCAGCAGCACCAGAATGTGACTGCCCGCTATCCCGCCGAAGATGCCGTATTCGTGCTGCAGGCAGACGAGGTCGTTGCCATTGAAGTTGAGGAATTCGGCTGCGCGCTCATAAGAAGCAACCTCCTCCTGGGTGATTTCGATCCGGACCCGTTCCGGATATTGATAGCTTGAGTCCGGATCATTCACCGGTATCGCGAACAGGCGGCTACTGCCGAACTCAGTCGCGACTGCGGTGCATAGATCGGTCGTGAAGGTGGCAATTCCGCACTGTCTGGGCAGGTAGTTGCCAACGAACGCGATGCGAGTGGGCAAAGGCAGAGGAGGGACATTCGACGCCCGACGCGGAGACCCCCCGGCGAGCGCACCCTCAGCCATGGCTTCGTGGTGAGGCATTTCTGGGAGGGACATCATGGATTCCTGCTTTCACGCGGGCGAGTCGTCGGGCTGCCACAATCATGGACCCCTGAGAGCAGATAGCGATGTACAGAATTGCTCACTGGCGGCACTATCCCAGTCACAGATCGGGTGAGCGGCACAGGAAAAGGATTCCGGCCTCCGCTCTATCGACCAGATCGCGGCTGCGCACTATCAATCAGATCCTCTAACCCCGTTGGGCCGAGAGCTCAACTGTCCTTCCTGTCAGCGCTCCGCTCGCGCGGGTCCAACCGTGGGCCCATTTCGTCCTCATGCAAATCGGAACTGCGCCGATACATAAGTCAAGTCGATGGGATCGAAGATGCTTGCCGGGACTCTCCTCCTCTCTGGCAGGTACGGACAGGTCTGTGTTCGGTGCGAACCCTATCTCGAGACGGGAGTATCATGATCCACTCCGATGAACACCAGCCCACCCAGCGACCGGAAACGGACCCTCGTCTACATCCCCATCATTCACACCGCGGCGGACATGGGAACACTGGCACCTTCCATACGAGGGAAGAAATTGTCCATGCTGGGACGGCAGGGATTGGCGCGCAATGCGGCCATGGTGGAGAAGATGTGGCAGGAAATCGAAGGCGTGGCCTCGCGCCTGCCGGTGGCCCCGGGCACCGTGCGCATCTATCAGGACGGATTGCCGATTTGCCGGCACGAGCAGGAAATTGTGTCGGAGCTGGCTGGATCCGGCAGCCGGAATCACAGGCTGCTGTTGGAACTCCAGAGTCGCGGGGCGAGGGTGATGGGTACGGAATCGCCCGAACTGCTGGTGGAGGAATATCAGCTCGCAAAGGCTTCGCTTGCCTCCGGGGTAACTGCAGCGGACGACAGTCGCCAGCGCCAGCTGCGCGACACGGTCCTGGAGAAACGTGATCGTTTTATTGCGGATCGCATCAACGTGACCTTAGGGGATGGGGAAACCGGAATCTTGTTCCTGGGGATGCTCCACTCGCTGGCACAGTTTCTTGATTCGGATATTCGCGTCACTTACCCGCTCGGTTTACCCAGGGTGAAGTAAAGAAAGACCGCATGAAGACGGTGCAAGGCAGAATACTAATCGTCGACGACGACCACGAGATGGTCCGGCTGCTGGGCCAACTGGTACAACGCGAGGGTCAGACGCCGCTACTGGCAAAAGATGGTGTCGAGGCACTGCAGTTGATACGTGCCGCGGACCCTGATGTCGTGCTTGCCGACCTCCGCATGCCGGGCATGGATGGCATGGAGTTGATGCGCAAGGCGAAGGAGCTCGACCCCGATCTGCCGGTCATCCTGATTACGGCGTGTACCGAAGTGTTCGCAGCGGTGGAGGCAATCCGCGCTGGAGCCTACGACTATATCGCCAAGCCATTTCAGCATCAGCAGGTCTCTCGTGTCGTGCTTCGGGCTTTGAATGAGCGGCGCCTGAAGGTGGAGTTGAAGCACCTGACCGATCACGTTCACCAGGTGCTCTCGCCGCGTGAGAGTTTTGGCCCGAGCGAGGCAATCGGCAAGGTGATTGCGGCGATCGAG